>JAESGS010000162.1_pt1 | contig 96680 bp, 98 predicted proteins | sample 9269761 | NCBI WGS metagenome assembly JAESGS01 (sample SAMN15741799, study PRJNA653493) | algae metagenome | isolation source: Cyanosarcina radialis HA8281-LM2 and co-occurring heterotrophs from damp... | place: USA: Makauwahi cave, Hawaii | collected 2011-01-06 | reverse complement strand
CAACAAGATGACCGGCGTCGCCGAGCAGTTCCAGTACATCCTGCGCGACGAATCCATGCACCTGAACTTCGGCATCGACGTGATCAACCAGATCAAGATCGAGAACCCACACCTGTGGGACGCGCAGATGAAGGACGAAGCGACCCAGATGATCCTGCAGGGCACCCAGCTGGAGATCGAATACGCCCGCGACACCATGCCGCGCGGCGTACTGGGCATGAACGCCGCGATGATGGAGGACTACCTCAAGTTCATCGCCAACCGCCGCCTGACCCAGATCGGCCTGAAGGAAGAATACCCGGGCACCACCAACCCCTTCCCCTGGATGAGCGAGATCATGGACCTGAAGAAGGAGAAGAACTTCTTCGAGACCCGCGTGATCGAGTATCAGACTGGTGGGGCGTTGAGCTGGGATTGATTCCTGGGTCTAGACCGTTAGGACAGATTAGAAAGCGCTTTGCCTGAGAATGGATGTTCGGGGTAGCGAGAGAAAACAAAGCCCCGCCTAGTGCGGGGCTTTTTACTTCAGAGAGAGATAAAAAATGGCTGAAAATCTTCCTTACAGCACCTCTGTAGGCACTCTTGAGAACATGCTGGAAAAGATAAAAACCGCATCCGTTCCGGAGCGTTTCACTCAAGACTTCGTTTCAACAAAACTCGCCATGAAAGGCGGCACCGCGATGTCATGCATTCCATTTATTAAAAAAATGGAATTTGTTGGAACAGATGGAAAACCAACCGAGCTTTATAAAGAATTTAGAAACCCAGCTAAATCAAGGCTTGCTGTCGGTAAATCATTCCGAAAGCTCTATCATCGCCTCTATGAGATGAATGAATATGTGCATGATGCCTCTGATCAAGATGTTCTCGGACTAATAGTTGAATGTACAGGCGGAGAGAAAGACTCTACCACCACTAGATACACCTTAGCGACATTTAACATGCTACGACGAATAGCCGACTTCGATACAGCCGAAGCCGCTGAGAGCGAACCAGAGCAGCTAAGCATAGAAAGAATAATACCCTCGATTTCTAGCCAGCCATTGGAAGGCAACCCGAAAAGCCAAGGGAAAAGCATCAACCTATCCTACACAATAAATCTAAATCTACCCGCTACAAAAGATATTGAAGTCTTCAACGCAATATTCAAAAGCCTTAGAACCCATCTATTGGAGTCCTAAATGAGCGCCTCAGATCAAGTCAAAGCATTTGCAATGACAAACATGCTCATAGAATCAGATTTGGATGAAATAGAGACAAGGCACGCCATAGAACTAAGAAAACCCTTCTCCAGAGAGGACAACCAAACAGAGATACAAGAAATATACTTCCCTCAATTCCAGCAAGAATTGCGAGACGAAGCAGCAAAAATGGCCAAAAGCTATGAACTATTTTACTGCCTCGAGAAAACCATTAGAAAACAAGTCACGGACCTACTCGAATCCACACACGGACAAAACTGGTGGAATGACAAAATCATCCCTCAACAAATCTTTATCGAAGTAAAAAAGAGAATACAACGAGAGAGAGAGTCAGGTATAACCCCGCGATCTTCTGACGAGCTTGACTATACAAACTTTGGCGAGCTCGGCGAAATAATAAAAGCGAACTGGTCAGTATTTGCAAGTATCCTCAATAACCCCAAAGCAGTGGAAAAGGTAATGTTTAACCTAAACACATTACGAAACCCAATAGCCCACTGTAGCTCATTAGCAGAAGATGAGACCCTGAGACTAGAACTCAGCCTGAGAGACTGGTTCAGACTAACCGAATAAAAGATTTTCATTGCCCCCCCCTGAATTCACGCCTTTCGCCCTTACGGCGAGTCACTTTCTCTTGCGTGCCCAAGAGAAAGTGACCAAAGAGAAGGGCACCCCGACATCCGGGTCTGGCGGCTGCGCCGCCAGCGCGTAGCCCGGATAACCGCTGATGGTGGATGAAAAAAGCGTCATCCACCCTACGATCTGGACGCCCGAACGCGGGGTTGCGGTCCTGTAGGGTGGACAACGCGAAGCTTGTCCACCGTGATAACCAAACCACCTCCGGCAATAACTGTCGCATTCGGCTTTTGCTGTTCCATCCACAATCTCGCAGACGACGCCAAGCGCCCCTTCAGGAGGCCGAGCGGAATCGTTGTGCAGGGGGTGAGCCGCATGGATGCGGCGAAAGGCGTAAAGGGCCAGGGACGGCCCTTGTACGCCGACCCCGGAACAACGATGGAGCGAGGGAAGTCTGGCGCAGCCAGACCCGAATGGCGGGGCTAGACCTTTTGGTTACTTTTGGCGGGGCCGGCCATCCGGGCGATGCCAAAAGTGACCCGCCGTAAGGGCGGAACCGTTAGTCCAGACAATAAAGAAGCGGCGTATGTACACCGGGAGCGAGTAGCCCAGATAACCGCTGATGGTGGATGAAAAAAGCGTCATCCACCCTACGATCCGGACGCCCGAACGCGGGGATACGGCGAAAGGCGTAAAGCGAGTAGCCCGGATAACCAATGATGGTGGATGAAAAAAGCGTCATCCACCCTACGATCTGGACGCCCGAACGCGGGGTTGCGGTCCTGTAGGGTGGACAACGCAAAGCTTGTCCACCGTGATAACCAAACCACCTCCGGCAATAACTGTCGCATTCGGCTTTTGCTTTTCCATCCACAATCTCGCAGACGACGCCAAGCGCCCCTTCAGGAGGCCGAGCGGAATCGTTGTGCAGGGGGTGAGCCGCATGGATGCGGCGAAAGGCGTAAAGGGCCAGGGACGGCCCTTGTACGCCGACCCCGGAACAACGATGGAGCGAGGGAAGTCTGGCGCAGCCAGACCCGAATGGCGGGGCTAGACCTTTTGGTTACTTTTGGCGGGGCCGGCCATCCGGGCAATGCCAAAAGTGACCCGCCGTAAGGGCGGAACCGCTAGTCCAGACGATAAAGAAGCGGCGTATGTACGCCGGGAGCGAGTAGCCCGGATAACCGCTGGTGGTGGATGAAAAAAGCGTCATCCACCCTACGGTCTGGACGCCCGAACGCGGGGTTGCGGTCCTGTAGGGTGGACAACGCGAAGCTTGTCCACCGTGATAACCAAACCACCTCCGGCAATAACTGTCGCATTCGGCTTTTGCTGTTCCATCCATGATCTCGCAGACGACGCCAAACGCCCCTTCAGGAGGCCGAGCGGAATCGTTGCGCAGGGGGTGAGCCGCATGGATGCGGCGAAAGGCGTAAAGGGCCAGGGACGGCCCTTGTACGCCGACCCCGGAACAACGATGGAGCGAGGGAACCCGACGAAGTCGGGCCGGATGCAAGGGGCAAGACCTCTTGGTTACTTTTGGCGGGGCCGGCCATCCGGGCAATGCCAAAAGTGACCCGCCGTAAGGGCGGAACCGTTAGTCCAGACGATAAAGAAGCGGCGTATGTACACCAAGCCGTCCCCACCTGGCCAATGGATATCAAAGTGATATCATCGCGCCGCGCTTTTACAGCGCCATCAAATAAACAAGGAAAAAGGAGTAAGCGCATGAAAGCGCAACGTATGTTGTTGGCCATGGGTCTGGTCGTTCTGTGTTCCGGCTGCGCAAGTGGCTTGAACTCCCAGCAGAAGACAGAGCTGCGCCAATACGAAGCTCGCGGGCAGGCGGTTCAGGAAAAGAACCCGGGCACCGCTGCCGCTCTTGGTTTGCTGCCCGGTGGCGGCTCCTTCTATGGCCGCGAATATGGGCTGGGCGTGGTCAACCTGCTGTTCTGGCCGCTGTCGATCCTGTGGGACCCGGTCAGCGGTTACGACGCATCCGAAACGATCAATTACCATGCCACCAAGGCGCATGTCGCCAAGCTGCAGGATCGCGAAGTGAGTGCGCTGGACGAACGCCTCGCCAGCGGCGAAATCGACCTCGCTGCCTACACGCTGGAAAAACGTAAGGTCGATAAGAAGTACAGCACCTACTGATACCAGGACCACGCCTCTGATATCCCCCGCGTTGAGCGCTTGTAGCGAACATCCAGGATCACCGCTGATGGTGGATGAAAAAAGCGTCATCCACCCTACGATCCGGACGCCCGAACGCGGGGATGCGGCGAAAGGTGTAAAGGGCCAGGGATGGCCCTTCGCGGCGGGCCCCTGGAGCAGCGATGGAGCGAGGGAAACCGACGAAGTCGGGCCGGATGCAAGGGGCAAGACCTCTTGGTTACTTTTGGCGGGACCGGCCATCCGGGCAATGCCAAAAGTAACCCGCCGTAAGGGCGGAAGCGTTAGTCCAGGCGATAGAGAAGCGGCGTATGTACGCCAGGAGCGAGTAGCCCGGATAACCGCTGATGGTGGATGAAAAAAGCGTCATCCCCCCTTGCACTACCAAAGTCACCTCTAGGGAAGTTCTGGAAAGGCGATATACCGTCACTCCCGCGAAGGCGGGAGCCCAGGTACTCCGGACGTTCTGGATTATTCCCCTTCGGGCCAGCGCAAGCGCTGTTCAGCGATAAAGCCGCTGTCCCGCCTGCGCGGGAATGACGACTATTTCGGAGCGTCCCTAACTCAGCAGCCTACAAGGTACACAACCCACCCGGCACCGCCATCACCCAATCCCTCACCGCCCGAATGGTCGGATCGTTCCTGCGGCTTTCCGGGTAAACCAGAAAGAACGGCTTGCCCTCAATTTCCGGGCCGAAGGGCTGCACCAGGCGCCCTTCCCTCAGCTCGTCCTCGATCAGCTGGCGGCTCATCAGCGCCACGCCCTGGGCGCCGATGGCAGCCGAGACGGCATGGGTCTCGTCGGAGAACACCAGCCCGGCGTTGACGTCCAGCCCCGGCACCTGGGCCTGCTTCTGCCACAGGGCCCAGTCCAGCGGCGAGGAAACCGCAGCCTGGTTGCGAAAGTGGATCAGCGAATGCCTGGGCAGCTCGGCGGCATCGTGCAAACCGAGCAGCGCGCTGCAGGTGGGGATGAAGCTGTTGTCGAACAGCTTTTCCGCCACCAGCCCCGGCCAGCGGCCGTCGCCGTAGCGGATGGCGATGTCCGCGGTGACGCCATCCAGCGCCACCGGCTCGTGCGAGGCGTGGATGCGCAGGTCGATGGTCGGGTGGGCCTCGCGCAGCAGGCAGACCCAGGACAGCAGCCAACGCATCGCCACCGCGGGCGTGGTGCTGAGGGTGATGGCCTGGCGACTAGGCACCGCGCTGAGCCGTTCGACCGTGGCGCTGATGCTGTCGAAGGCGGTTTCCAGCACCTGCCGCAGCTCGCGGCCCTGGGCGGTCAGTTCGAGCTGCCTGGGCTTGCGCAGAAACAGCGCGACGCCGAGCGATTCCTCCAGTGCTCGGATCTGGTGGCTGATCGCCGTGGCGGTCACCGAGAGCTCTTCGGCGGCTCGCTTGGCGCTCTCGTGGCGCGCGGCCGCCTCGAAGGCCCGCAGGGCCGATAGCGAAGGTAACCAGCGCTGTGCCATACATGAACCTCTCTCATCCATAACGGAAAATAATCGTCGCTTGTCGCCCATGCAGGCTGCAACTTAGCCTGAGTCTGCTGCGAAACACAGATGAGTTCAACTTCGTAAAGGAGATGCGACATGCCCCACATCCTGCACCTGGACGCCAGCGCCCGCCCCGGCCTCGTCGGCAAGGACCTGCACGGCTCGCACAGCCGCCACCTCAGCCAGCACTTCGTCGGCCAGTGGCGGGCCCGCCGCCCACAGGACAGCCTCACCTACCGCGACATCGGCCAGAACCCGCCACCTTTCATCGACCACGACTGGATCGCCGCCGCCTTCACCGCGGAGCCGCAGCGCGAGCCGTGGATGCGCGACACCCTGACGGAGAGCGACCGGCTGATCGACGAGCTGATCGCCGCGGACGTGCTGGTGATCGGCGCGCCGCTGTACAACTTCAGCATGCCGGCCGCGCTCAAGGCCTGGATCGACCAGATAGTGCGCACCGACAGAACCGTGGCATTCGACGCCAGCAAGCCGCTCGATCCCTATGTACCGCTGCTGTCCGACCGGCCGCGGCACGCCGTGATCCTCAGCGCCCGCGGCGGGGTCGGCTTCGACGCCGGCGGGGCGATGGCGCACATGAACCACCTGGAGTCGAGCCTGATCACCGCCCTCGGCTTTATCGGCATCACCCGCGTGCACCAGATCGCCATCGAGGGCCAGGAAGTGGGCGGCGAGCTGCTGGCCACCTCGGTGGCGCAGGCGCTGAGTCGGGTCGATGCGCTGGTGGTGGAACTGCAGCGGGAGTTGCAGACTGAGCGGGTCGCGGAACCGGCCTGAGACTCCAGACAACGGCGCCGGGCAACACTCGGCGCCGGCTCGAACAACGACGGGATTCTCACCCGCACGCTCGGCGCAATCGGCCTAGGGAACCTTCTGCACCTTTGCTCCCCTAAGCCGCACGACCTAATCACTGCGGAGAAGCCCCACATGCATACCCTCACCCGCCTCTGCCTGCTCAGCGCTGCCGCTCTTTCCCTGACGGCCTGCTTCGACAAGGAACAGGAAGATGTCACCAACAAGCTGTGCATCTACAACACCGATCCGCAGGCCGAGCGCTGCAAGGCCGGGCAGATGGCCTGGTTCCGCCCGGACAACGACCAGCTGATCAGCGAGCAAGCGGCGCTCAGCGTTGCTGCCGCTTACTGCGACTTCAACCACGAGGTGATGCACAACCGCGCCGGGGTGGTCTGCGTGTTCACCGACAAACGCCTGGACAGCGTCAAGTAGTTCGCAGGGTGGACAACGCGAAGCTTGTCCACCATGGTTCAAGCATCCCACCGCTCAAGGATGAGCCGCCATGCCCGACTACCGCCGCGCCCTCGCTCCCGGCGCCACCTACTTCTTCACCGTCAACCTGCGCGATCGCAGCAGCGATCTGCTGATTCGCGAAATCGACCTGTTGCGCGAGACGGTGCGCGCTACTCGGGCACGTCATCCCTTCCATATCGACGCCTGGGTGGTGCTGCCCGAGCATATGCACTGCCTGTGGACGCTGCCACCCGACGATGCCGACTTTGCCCTGCGCTGGAAGGTGATCAAGTTCGCCTTCGCCAAACGCGTGCCGGCCACCGAACCCACCACTGCGACGCAGCGCAGACGTGGGGAGCGTGGCATCTGGCAGCGGCGCTATTGGGAACATCTGATCCGGGACGAACGGGACTACCAGCGCCACTTCGATTACATCCACTACAACCCGCTGAAACACGGCCACGTCGAGCGCCTGGCGGACTGGCCCTATTCGAGCTTTCACCGGGCGGTGGCAATGGGAATTTACGGCAGGGACTGGTGCGTAGGCCCCTCGCCTGAGGATCAGGGCTTTGGGGAATGAAGGGCTGTGGTGGAAAACGCCGCGCGGTTTTCCACCCTACATGACCAGGACGCCCGATTACCGCCGCCCCAATGGTGGATGAAAAGAGCGTCATCCACCCTACGCCAGGCTCGGCATGATCGTTCGTAGCGCGTGTTCAGCTCCCCCTCAAGTCCCTTGGTGTTACAGTCCAGCCGCCCTGGCCCGCGCGGCGTGCAGTTTCTTGTAGCTGTCGATCAGGCGCAGGTGCTTGTCGAGGCCTTCGAGCTGCATGCTGGTCGGGGTCAGGCCATAAAACCGCACGCTGCCATTGACCGAACCTATGGCCGCGTCCATCCGCTCGTTACCGAACATGCGGCGGAAGTTGGGCTCAAAGTCGGCCATGTCCAGCTCGTCGTCCAGCTGCACTTCCAGCACCACGTTGAGCGCCTGGTAGAACAGGCCGCGCTCGACCGTGTTGTCGTTGTACTGGAGGAAGGCCTCGGTCAGCTCCTTGGCCTCGTCGAACTTGTTCAGCGCCAGGTAGATCAGCAGCTTGAGCTCGAGGATGGTCAGCTGGCCCCATACGGTGTTGTCGTCGAACTCGACGCCGATCAGGGTGGTGATGTCGGTGTAGTCGTCGACCTCGCACTGCTCCAGGCTCTTGAGCAGGCTCCTCAGGCGCATGTCGCTCAAGCTGTGCAGGTTGAGGATGTCGGAGCGGAACAGCAGCGCCTTGTTGGTGTTGTCCCAGATCAGGTCCTCGACCGGGTAGATTTCCGAGTAGCCCGGCACCAGGATGCGGCAGGCGTTGGCGCCGAGGTCGTCGTACACCGCCATGTACACCTCCTTGCCCATGTCTTCGAGGATGCCGAACAGGGTGGCGGCCTCTTGGGCGTTGGAGTCCTCGCCGTGGCCGGAGAAGTCCCACTCGACGAACTCGTAGTCGGCCCTGGCGCTGAAGAAGCGCCAGGACACCACGCCGCTGGAGTCGATGAAGTGCTCGACAAAGTTGTTCGGCTCGGTCAGCGCCTGGCTCTCGAAGGTCGGCTGCGGCAGGTCGTTGAGGCCCTCGAAACTGCGCCCCTGGAGCAGTTCGGTGAGGCTGCGCTCCAACGCCACCTCGAAGCTCGGGTGCGCGCCGAAGGAGGCGAACACGCCGCCGGTGCGCGGGTTCATCAGGGTCACGCACATCACCGGGAATTCACCGCCGAGCGACGCATCCTTGACCAGCACGGGAAAGCCCTGCTCCTCCAGACCCTGGATGCCGGCGAGGATGGCCGGGTACTTGGCCAGCACCTGCTGCGGCACGTCCGGTAGGGCCAGCTCGTTCTCCAGGATCTCGCGTTTGACCGCGCGCTCGAAGATTTCCGACAGGCACTGCACCTGCGCCTCGACCAAAGTGTTGCCGGCGCTCATGCCGTTACTGAGGTACAGGTTCTCGATCAGGTTGCTGGGGAAGTACACCGTCTCGCCGTCGGACTGGCGCACGAAGGGCAGCGAGCAGATGCCGCGCGCCTTGTTGCCGGAGTTGGTGTCGTACAGGTGCGAGCCGCGCAGCTCGCCGTCCGGATTGTAGATGGCCAGGCAATGCTCGTCGAGGATCTCTTCCGGCAGCGCGTCCTTCGGCCCCGGCTTGAACCAGCGCTCGTTGGGGTAGTGCACGAAGGGCGCATTGGCGATTTCCTCGCCCCAGAACTGGTCGTTGTAGAAGAAGTTGCAGTTCAGCCGCTCGATGAACTCGCCCAGCGCCGAGGCCAGCGCGCTCTCCTTGCTGGCGCCCTTGCCATTGGTGAAGCACAGCGGCGACTGGGCGTCGCGGATATGCAGCGACCAGACGTTGGGGACGATGTTGCGCCAGGAGGCGATCTCGATCTTCATCCCCAGTTCGGCGAGGATGCCCGACATATTGGCGATGGTCTGTTCCAGCGGCAGGTCCTTGCCGAGGATGCGCGTGCCCGGGCCTGCGGTCAGCGCCGGCATCAGCAGGGCCTGGGCATCGGCGTCCAGGTTGGCCACCTCCTCGATGACGAACTCGGGGCCGGCCTGCACCACCTTCTTCACCGTGCAGCGGTCGATGGAACGCAGGATGCCCAGGCGATCCTTGTCGGAGATGTCCGCCGGCAGCTCGACCTGGATCTTGAAGATCTGCTGGTAGCGGTTTTCCGGGTCGACGATGTTGTTCTGCGACAGGCGGATATTGTCGGTGGGGATGTCGCGGGTCTGGCAGTAGAGCTTGACGAAGTAGGCCGCGCACAGCGCCGAGGAGGCCAGGAAATAGTCGAACGGCCCCGGCGCCGAGCCATCGCCCTTGTAGCGGATGGGCTGGTCGGCAATCACCGTGAAGTCATCGAACTTGGCTTCGAGACGGAGGTTGTCGAGAAAGTTGACCTTGATTTCCATGCGGGGGTACCAGACAGCAGCGAGACGAAATGGCCGCCATTATCCGGCTTTTGCGCGGGAAGTCTCGTCTTGCCGCCGCGCGGGGGATCGGCGCAGTGGGTACGCCGGGGAAAACGCGGCGCGGTTTTCCGTCCTAGGGCCTGGCCGCAGCGCGGGATGCGGGGCGCCGCGCCATCAACGCTTGACGCAGGCGAACAGCGCATTGCCGGAGGCGCCGTCCCAAGGCAGCAGCCTCTGGTAGTCGTGCTCCAGCACCTGCACCTCAAAGTACGGCGCCAGCAGCGCCTGCAGCTCGGCGAAGCTCACCGCCACCATGGGGTGTTCGTCGTGCCAGACCTGGGTCGCGTCGGCCACCGTTCGTTCGATGCGCAACCTCAGCGTCTGCCGTTCGCCCTCGCCCTGGTAGTGCCAGCCGGAGCCGAAGCGCAGTTGGCCGTCGGCATGCTCGGCGCTGTGGCAGACGAACGAGGCGTTGTCGATCTTGTGCTTGTCCACCGCGTTGAAGCAGAACAGCCCGCCGACGGCCAGGGCGCCATGCACGCTGGCGATGCAGGCCTGCAGCCGCTCGATGCTGGCGCTGTAGTGGATGGAGTAGAGAAAGCAGGTGATCAGGTCCAGCGGCTCGTCCGCGCTGAAGCCGCACATGTCCTGCCGGGCAAAGCGTGCCTCCGGGCAGCGCAGGGCGGCTCTATCGAGCATCGGCTGATTGATGTCGAGGCCGCCGCTCGCATAGCCGGCGTCGAGAAAATGCCGCACATGCGGGCCGGTGCCGCAGGCCAGGTCGAGGTGGCGCGTGCCGCCGTTGCCGAACAGCTGCTGCAGGCGATGCACGCAGTGGCTCTGCGCCTGGTAGTCGATATCGGCGCAGAGCAGATCGTAGTAACCCGACAGGTCGGTATAGAGGGCGTTGCCGGACATGCTGACCTGGGGTGGGACCGGGTGATTCGAGGGCGCACATCATAGCCCAAGCCGGCCACCGGAAGCACCGGCAGGGCGGCGAGCGGTAGCGCTGGCTGCAAGCCCGAGCGCTACAGGGCCGCGGTGGGCCGACCGGCGTCGCGCCAGCCGGCGAAGCCGTCGATCAGGTAGCGGGCATCGAGCCCCATCGCTTCGAGGGTGGCGGCGATGCCCTGGCTGATTTCGCGGCCATGGGCGCAATAGAGCACCACCGGCCTATCCCGCGGCACCGAATCCTTCCAGGCGAGCAGCGTCTCGGGCGCATGCCAGTGCGCGCCGGGGATGGCGGCCGCATCCGTCAGCCGTGCCGCCTCGCGGCGCACATCCAGCAGGGTGAAACTGCGCCCCGCCGCTTGCCACTCGAGCAATTCGCAACTGCTGATCCGGCCCATGCCACACCTCCGAGTTGGCTGACAGATGCACCGCCTGCGGCGCTGCGCGGTCTAGAACCCCCTGGCCAGCACGATATCGAATGTCCCGCGCCGGCCCTGGCCATCCGCCTCCAGGGCGATGACGTTGTCCGGGTGCTGGCTGGCCCAGGGGTCCTCGGCGATATGGGGGTCGCCGGCGAAGTACAGTTGCAGGGTCACCGGCACGTGCAGCGCCTCCATCACCCGGAAGTGGATATGCGCCGGCCGGGTGATCCCGCCGTACTGCTCCAGCCCCGGCAGGTTCGGCGGCACCGGGTAGCGCCCGGGCATCACCGTCTCGATGCGGTAGCGCCCCTGGGCGTCGGTGTAGAGCATGCCGCGCAGGTGAAAGCGGCCCTTGTCGGTGTAGTTGCCCGGGGTCTGGGTGTCGTACAGGCCGGCGCCGTTGGCCTGCCAGACTTCGACCAGGGCGTTGGCGATCGGCGTGCGGCAGTCCGCGCTGAGCACCGTGCCGCTGACCACCAGCCGCTCGCCCGCCTCTTCCGGCCCAGCCAGCTGCGCCAGAAATGGCGCGCCGAAGCGGTAATAGGGGCCGAGGATATCGCCGGCCGTGGGCCGACAGAGCTGCTGCGCCAGGGCCGGCGCGGCCAGCAGGCCACCGCCGAGCACGGCGCCGCCATAGAGAAAGTGACGCCGTGTGAGGCCGGCGCCAGGCCTTTGCCGTTTATCCACCGCCGCCTCCTGGCCGGGAGCGCCCCGGCATGCCGAGCACGGCAGCCCGAGCCCGAATGCAGTCAGTCTAGCTCGCCGTCCGCGACGTGACGCTGGCACCGAGCGCCGCTTGTCCAGGCGAGATCCGCCGGCGACGGGGCCGAAGATGCCTTGTCAGGCCGGCGCCAGGGATGTGCCACCGACCATTGCCGGCATCGATAGTTACCATCAGGTCAATGAAGTTCTCTTAAAAATTCACCTGCGTACCATCTGCTCCATACCCAAGCAGCAACCACCCCGGAGCACACCACCATGAAACGCCAACTCATCCTCAGCTTCGCTTTCTCCGTACTGGCAGCCAACGTATTCGCCGCTTCTTCCGCCCAACCTGTTGTCGCCGAGGGCGGTGCCGACCGTCTGATCGAAAGCCGCATCGCCGAAGGTGGCTCGGACCGCCTGATCGAAAGCCGCATCGCCGAAGGTGGTTCGGATCGCCTGATCGAGAACCGCGTCGCCGAGGGTGGCTCGGATCGCCTGATCGAGAACCGCGTCGCCGAGGGTGGCTCGGATCGCCTGATCGAGAACCGCGTCGCCGAAGGTGGCTCGGATCGCCTGATCGAGAACCGCGTCGCCGAAGGTGGCTCGGATCGCCTGATCGAGAACCGCGTCGCCGAAGGTGGCTCGGACCGCCTGATCGAGAACCGCGTCGCCGAGGGTGGCTCGGACCGCCTGATCGAGAACCGCGTCGCCGAAGGTGGTTCGGATCGCCTGATCCAGAACCGCGTCGCCGAAGGTGGTTCGGACCGCCTGATCCAAAGCCGCGTGGCCTGATCCAGCGCCCCTGATGATCGAGACCAGCGCATGACGACAACGCCACTGCAGCCAGAAAAAGACCGGCCCAATCAGCCGGTCTTTTTTTATCCGCCACCGGCCGGCAGCCACGCTCACGAGGCGCGCCAGGCCGCACGAGGCGCCCATTGCACTGCGCGGCGGAAAACCCTGTGCGGTTGACCAGCCGTCTTGCCAAGCTCCGGAACTTCGCCTATCCAGAAGGGTCTGTGCTGCGCCGCCGCCCCGGCGGTTTTCCCTCAACGGACGGCCCACAAGGCCTGTGAAGCAAGGACTCTTATGAACGCGAACCCACTGCCGCTGATCGCCCTCCTCGCCTGCGCCCTGCCGCTGGCCGCCTGCGCCGCCACGCCCGAGGCACTCAAGCCCTACCCGGCCGCCGCCGACGGCTACGCCCGCCATGTCATCGAGCTGCCGGCGCAGGCCAACGAGGCCGAGCACAAGGTGGAACTGATCGCCGGCAAGACCCTGGAGGTGGACTGCAACCAGCAGCGCCTCGGCGGCCAGTGGCAGGAGAAGACGGTCGAAGGCTGGGGCTACAACTACTACCAGCTGGGCCAGGTCGGCCCGGCGGTCAGCACCCTGATGGCCTGCCCCGACGGCAGCCGCAAGCAGGCCTTCGTCCAGGTCGGTGGCGAGCCCATGCTGGTGCGCTACAACAGCAAGCTGCCGCTGGTGATCTACGCCCCGGCAGATGTCGAGGTCCGCTACCGCGTCTGGTCGGCCGCAGCCGCCACCAGCCCCGCTCCGCGCCAGTAAGGCCCACCGGTTTGGCGCCCGCTAGCCATGGCGGGCGCCGCCACCCGGCAGCTCGGCGTGCCCTGCGCCCGGCAGGCGGCTACAATGCGCGCCTTGCCCGTGCCGCCGGATAAAAGAAAACGCCATGTCCCTGCCCAAACACCACCTGGAACTGCTCAGCCCTGCGCGTGATGTCGAGATCGCCCGCGAGGCCATTCTGCATGGCGCCGACGCCGTCTATATCGGCGGCCCGAGCTTCGGCGCGCGGCACAATGCCTGCAACGAAGTGAGCGATATCGCCGGGCTGGTGGAGTTCGCCCGGCGTTATCACGCGCGGGTGTTCACCACGATCAACACCATCCTGCATGACGATGAGCTGGAACCGGCGCGCGCGCTGATCCACCAGCTTTACGACGCCGGAGTGGATGCTCTGATCGTGCAGGACATGGGGGTGATGGAGCTGGATATTCCGCCCATCGAGCTGCATGCCAGCACCCAGACCGATATCCGCACCCTGGAGCGGGCCAAGTTCCTCGATCAGGCCGGCTTCTCCCAGCTGGTGCTGGCGCGCGAGCTGAACCTGCAGGAAATCCGCACTATTGCCGAGGCCACCGACGCGGCCATCGAGTTCTTCATCCACGGCGCGCTGTGCGTGGCCTTCTCCGGCCAGTGCAACATCTCCCACGCGCAGACCGGGCGCAGCGCCAACCGTGGCGACTGCTCGCAGGCCTGCCGCCTGCCCTACACCCTCAAGGATGAAAAAGGCGGGGTGATCGCCTACGAGAAGCACCTGCTGTCGATGAAGGACAACAACCAGAGCGCCAACCTGCGCGCCCTGGTCGAGGCCGGCGTGCGCTCGTTCAAGATCGAGGGGCGCTACAAGGACATGGGCTACGTGAAGAACATCACCGCCCATTACCGCAAGGAACTCGACGCCATCCTCGAGGATCGCCCGGACCTGGCCCGCGCCTCCAGCGGCCGCACCGCGCACTTCTTCCTGCCCGATCCGGACAAGACCTTCCACCGCGGCAGCACCGACTATTTCGTCACCGAGCGCAAGGTGGACATCGGCGCCTTCGACTCGCCGACCTTTACCGGGCTCTCCGTTGGTCATGTCGAGAAGGTGGGCAAGCGCGACCTGATCGCCGTCACCCATGAGCCGTTGTCCAACGGCGACGGCCTCAACGTGCTGGTCAAGCGCGAGGTGGTGGGTTTTCGTGCCAATATCGCCGAACTAAAAGGCGAGTTCGAGGAGGAAGGCGAGAAGCGCTACCGCTACCGCGTCGAGCCCAACGAGATGCCCGAGGGGCTGTTCCGCCTGCGCCCGAATCACCCGTTGTCGCGCAACCTCGACCACAACTGGCAGCAGGCCCTGCAGAGGACCAGCGCCGAACGCCGTATCGGCATCAGCTGGCAGGCCGAGCTGCGCGAAGATGCACTCAAGCTCACCGCCACCAGTGAGGAGGGCATCAGCGTAGACGTCGCCCTGCCCGGCCCCTTCGGCCCGGCCAACAAGCCGGAACAGGCGCTCGATGGCCTGCGCGACCTGCTCACCCAGCTCGGCACCACCATCTACCATGCCCAGGGCGTGACCCTGGATGCCCCGCAGGCCTTCTTCGTGCCCAACTCGCAACTCAAGGCGCTGCGCCGCGAGGCCATCGAGGCGCTGACCGCAGCACGCGTCGCCGCCCATCCACGCGGCAGTCGCAAGGCCGAAGCCATTCCTGCGCCGGTCTATCCGGAGGCGCATTTGAGCTTCCTCTACAACGTCTACAACCAGAAGGCCCGCGACTTCTACCACCGCCACGGCGTGCAGCTGATCGACGCGGCCTACGAGGCCCACGAGGAGCCCGGCGAGGTGCCGGTGATGATCACCAAGCACTGCCTGCGCTTCTCCTTCAACCTGTGCCCCAAGCAGGCCAAGGGCGTCACCGGCGTGCGCACCAAGGTGGCGCCGATGCAGCTGATCCACGGCGACGAGGTGCTGACCCTGAAGTTCGACTGCAAGCCGTGCGAGATGCACGTGGTCGGCAAGATGAAGGGGCATATCCTCGGCCTGCCGCAGCCGGGCAGCGCCGCCACCCAGGTGGTCGGCCAGATCAGCCCGGACGACCTGCTCAAGACCATCCGCCAAAAGCCGGGCTATAGCCACTGAGCCCGGCCTCGCCTGTTCCCGGTTGCCCGGATGCAACCCGGGGGAATGCGCCTGTATGTCCCGGATTGCCTCCGGGCTACCACAACAATCGCCAGCAAGCTGGCTCCTGCAGATCGCGAACTAGGTCCGCGCTGCACTCGCCGGGCTAAGCATCTCGATCTGGCGAACCTCGAAATCGCGGCGCAGGTAATCCATGCGCTTCTCGTGGAATGCGCGCATATGCGGCAGCGCCGTGTGCTCGGCGAACGCCTCCGGCGACGCCCAGACCTCGTAGAAGATAAACAGCGTGGGGTCCTGCGCGTCGCGCAGCATGTGGTACTCGATGCAGCCGGGCTCGGCGCGGCTGGGCTCGACATGGGCGCGGAACAGGCGCTCGAAGGCCTCGGCCTGCTCCGGTCTGGTGTGGGCGTGAAGGATAAAGGCGTGCATGCAAGACCTCCTGCAAAAGCGTTGTTTGCCGCACTCTAACGCAGGATAAATCCGGGCATTCGTGCCTTTCACTCAACAATCATTTGCCTGACCCACTCTGTTTCCCGCGCGGGTGCGCCGCTAACCTGCCGCCATTCTTTTGCGGAGACAGCCATGAAAAACATCCTTCTGCTCGACGGCGGCAAGCAGTTCGCCCACTCCAACGGCCAGTACAACGCCACCCTGCATGAGGCCGCCGCGGCCTTCCTCGACCGCGCCGGGTTCGATATCAAGACCACCTTCATCGATGGCGGCTACGACGTCGCGCAAGAGGTGGAGAAATTCCTCTGGGCCGACGTGGTGATCTACCAGATGCCCGGCTGGTGGATGGGCGCGCCCTGGACGGTGAAGAAGTACCTCGACGAGGTGTTCACCGCCGGCCACGGCAGCCTCTACGCCAACGACGGCCGCACCCGCTCCGACGCCTCGCAGAAGTACGGCAGCGGCGGCCTGGTGCAGGGCAAGCAGTACCTCCTGTCGCTGACGTGGAACGCCCCGCAGCAGGCCTTCGACGACCCCAGCGACTTCTTCGAAGGCAAGGGCGTGGACGCGGTGTACTTCCCCTTCCACAAGGCCAACCAGTTCCTCGGCATGACTGCCCTGCCCACCTTCCTCAGCACCGACGTGATGAAGCAGCCGGATATCGAGCGCGACGTGGCCCGCTACCAGCAGCATCTGGCCGAGGTGTTCGGCGTCCACTGAGCCCCGGCTCAGCGCCCGCCGAACAGCGCCGTCCAGTAGATCCCCGCGTCGCTCTGCGGGTCGCTGGCGTAGGCCGCGCCGAGGTCCCGGTACTGCGGGTGCATCAGGTTGGCGCAGTGCCCGGGGCTGGCGAGCCAGCCCTCGACCACCTTGGCCGGCGTATCCAGCGCCGCGGCGATGTTCTCGCCAATCTGGCCGCCGGCATAACCGGCCAGTTCGGCGCGGTCGCCGGGGGTGCGGCCGTCGCGGCCCTGGTGGGCGAAGAAGTTGCCGTTGGCCATGGCCCGGCTGTGCGCTTCGGCGGCGCTGCCCAGCTCGGCGTTCCAGGCCAGCGGCGCGGCGGCGACGAAGGCCTGGCCGCCGCACTGGCGCGCCTGGGCGCGGGCGGCGTTGATCTGCTCCAGCAATTTCTGCCCCTCCGCCTGCCAGTCGCCCAGGCGGCCGCTGAGCAGCGGTCGCGCCAGGACGATGCGCCAGTCGCGCTCGGCGCGGCTGACGCCGATATCGACGAACTGCGGGTCGAGCAGCACCCGGCAGAAACTTTCCGCCAGCGCCTGCATCGCCGCCTGCGCATCGCGCGGGCCGGACAGGCTGATGGCCTGCACGTTGACCAGCGGATAGCCCGCCGCACTCAAGGCCTGCTGCAGATCACCGGTGCCGGCCGCCGGCAGCAGCAGACGCGCATCGCTGGCCAGCGGCGGCAACGGCTCGGAGGCGTGCACGCCGCAGCGCTGCACCTCGCCGCGATAGGCGTTGATCGCCTCGACCAGCGCCCCCTCCTCGGCCGCCTGCGCCGCCACGGCGAACAGGCCCAGTGCCAGAACCAGTGCAGAAAGGGACAAGCGCATGGAACTCTCCTTAACAAGCCGACGGCACAGATGATGCGCGATTACCGCCGTCCAGGCCTACCCCCCGGCGGCGGCGCAGCGCGCTTATCGGCCGCCCCATTACCCTACGCCGCCAGGGGGCGTATGGTGATAGTCCCATCCCTCACGGAGGAACCGCCATGTTCAAGGTAACCCGCAACGGCGACCAGCGCCTCGATGTGGACTTCGCCGGCAAACTGGACAGCGACGCCATGCGCGCCGCCCTCGACGAGCTGACCCAGGCCGCCGAAGGTATCGAGCACGGGCGCATGCTCTATCGCATCGGCAACTTCGAGTGGCCGACCCTGGGCGCGGTGGGCGTCGAGCTGGCGCGCATCCCGCAGCTGCTGCGCTTTATCCGCCAGTTCGACCGCGTGGCGGTGGTGGCCGATCAGCAGTGGCTGCGTACCGCCAGCCAAATGGAAGGCGCGCTGATTCCCGGCCTGACGATCAAGGCATTCGACTCGATCCGCGAGGCGGAAGCCGAGGCCTGGCTGCAGCAGTGAAGGCATCGCGCTGCCGGAGGCGATCCGGCAGCGCGGGCCGCGGCGGCATCAGCCGAGCTGGTCGACCATCACCGCGTTGCTGTAGACCAGGCTGCCGTCGCTGGCGCGGTGGCCGACCAGGTGGAACTGGCCGCGACGGTCTTCGCCACTGAGGTAGACCCGCCACTGGCAATCGGACAGCGGGCCGCATTCGGCCGGGGTGACCAGCTCCATCGCCGCCATGTCGGCATCGACCATCATGTCCTTGCCGCCGCTCTTCTGCAGCTCTTCCTCGGCGCGTTCCAGGCGTAGGTGATCGGCCTCGCTGACGCGGAAGTGAAAGGTGCCGATGGGCGTGGATTTCTGCTCACCGTTGCCCTTACGCCAGCCTTCGATGGTCAAGGTATTCATATCCGGACCTCCTGAAAGTGGGTGCCACAAGCCCGCCGCCCGCGGCTAGGCCATTGGACAACAGTTTAGTCGACAGGCTGCAGACACAGGACAGGCGGCAGCGGCGTTTGCTTGGCCGGTCGATTCGGTTAGGCTCTGCCCCTCAATCAAACGGAGGTATTCCCATGGCCCGCGCCACTGCCCGTCACATCCTGGTTGCCAGCGAAGACAAGTGCAACGAACTGAAAACCGCCATCGAAGGCGGCGCCGACTTCGCCCAGCTGGCGAAGGACAACTCCACCTGCCCGTCCGGCCGCAACGGCGGCGACCTGGGCTCCTTCGGCCCGGGCCAGATGGTCAAGGAATTCGACACCGTGGTGTTCAGCGCGCCGGTCGGCGTGGTCCAGGGCCCGGTGAAGACCCAGTTCGGCTACCACCTGCTGGAAGTCACCAGCCGCCAGGACTGATCCGCGCGGCGCTGGCGTCGGCACCCGGCCGACGCCGTCACTCCAGCCCCGCCGCCCCCTGCGCCCGCCACAGGCGCAGCCGCTCCAGCAGCTTGCCGCCCCACACATTGATCAGCAGCCCACCCATCACCAGCGCCGCGCCGACCAGTTGCAGCGCGCCCAGGCGTTCGCCCAGCAGCAGCGCCGCGCAACCGATGCCCACCACCGGCACCAGCAGCGAGAACGGCGCCACCTGGCTGGCCGGGTAGCGCGACAGCAGGCGACTCCACAGGCCATAGCCGAGAATGGTCGCGGCGAACGCCAGGTAGGCCAGCACCAGCAGCGCCTCCACCCCGAAGCCGCGCAGCGCGCTTTCGATCGCCGCCGGCCCTTCCAGCCACAGCGACAGCCCCAGAAAAGGCAGCGGCGGCACCAGGCTGCCCCAGACCACCAGGCCGACCAGGTTCACCCGGCCCAGCTTGCGCGTGACGATATTGCCCAGCGCCCACATCGCGGCGGCGCCAATGGTCAGGGCGAAGCCTGCCAGGGTCATCGCCTGGCCGCCCTGCAGGCCGATCAACGCCAGCCCGGCGGCTGCCACCAGCAGGCCCAGCAGGTTGCTCGCGCGCAGGCGCTCGCCCAGCAGCAGCGCGGCGAAGAACAGGGTAAAGAAGGCCTGCGACTGCAGCACCAGCGAGGCCAGCCCGGCCGGCATGCCCACATGCATGGCGTAGAACAGGCAGGCGAACTGGCCCAGCGAGATGGTCAGGCCGTAGGCCAGCAGCCAGCGCAGCGGCACCTGTGGCCGGCGCACGAAGAGAATCGCGGGAAAGGCGGCGAGCAGGAAACGCAGCGCGCCGAGTAGCATCGGCGGCATCTCGTGCAGGCCGAGCTTGATCACCACGAAGTTCAGGCCCCAGACGACTATCACCAGCAGCGCCAGCAGCAGATCTTTGGGCGACATGGGGCAATCCTCGCGGTCAGGGAGCGGCCATTAGAACAAGCACATAGCCTGCGCGGCAGACACAGTGAGCGCGGAAAAACGCCACACAGTGCGCTGATCGCCCGTCCTGTGCCGCTGGCCGTTCTGCCGCGCCGCGCCCTTTGCTACCCTGCGCCCTCCTTCGCCGCGGCCGCTGCCATGAGCCTGTCCGACTTCCTCCTGTTCGCCCTGCCGGCGATCTTCCTCACCGGGCTGTCCAAGGGCGGCTTCGGCGGCGCCCTGGGCGGCATCGCCGTGCCGCTGCTGGCGCTGGCCACCTCGCCCAAGCAGGCGGTGGCGATCATGCTGCCGATCCTCTGCCTGGCCGACGTGGTGGGGCTGAAGGCCTACTGGGGCAAGTGGGACGCGGCCAACCTCAGGGTGATGCTGCCCGGCGCGCTGATCGGCATCGTCATCGGTGCGCTGACCTTCGAGCTGTTCGACGAGCGCAGCATCGGCCTGCTGATCGGGGTGATCGCGGTGGGCTTCGTCGCCCTCGGCCTGCTCGCCGGCAACCAGGCGCCGCGGCCGCTGCACAAGGGCCGCGGCACCCTGCTGTCGAGCCTGGCCGGCTTCACCAGCTTCGTCGCCCATGCCGGCGGGCCGCCGGTGATGATGCACCTGCTGCCGCAACAGCTGGACAAGCTGCGTTTCGTCGCCACCATCAACCTGTTCTTCCTGCTGACCAACGCGGCCAAGCTGCTGCCCTACGCCGCCCTGGGCCAGTTCAGCCGGGACAACCTGCTGCTGAGCCTGATGCTCGCGCCCATAGTGCCGCTCGGCGTGTGGAGCGGCCTGTGGCTGCAGTCGCGGGTCAACCACCAGTGGTTCTACCGCATCGCCCGGCTGGGCATCCTGCTGGCCGGCGTGCAGCTGATCTGGCGCAATCTGTAGCCCTCATCGCCCCTGCAGGAGCGGCCTCAGCCGCGACGCTGGCAGCGCTGCGGGGGATTCGGTCCGCAGGAGCTACAGCCCGAGGAGCTCGCGCAACTCGCGCGCCGTCGGCATCCGCGCCGAGATGCCGCTGGCGAAGTCGAAGCGCTTGGCCGCGGCCAGCGGCCCGACTATCACCGGATCGAAACCGGCATCGGTCACCAGGCGCGCCGCCACCTCCAGCGCCGCCTCGTCATCCGCGGCCAGCGGGATGGCCAGTTTCTCGCCGCTGCGATGGGCCTGGCTGCGCAGGTTGTGGGCGGAAATGGCGTTGAACGCGCGCACCAGGCGCACGCCGGGCAGAAAACGCTGCGAGGCCAGGCCGGCGCCCAGCTCGCGGGCCTCCTCGGCCATCGGCCCGTCGCGTTCCGGGCGCGGATTGCCGGCATCCAGCAGCACCTTGCCGGCCAGCTCGCCGGCAAGGTCGCGGCCGATCTGCGGCGTGGCGGCGTAGGGCACCGCCAGCAGTATCACCTGGCCGAACTCGGCCGCCTCGCGCGGGGTGCCGACCCGGGCGCGCTCGCCCAGCTCCAGGGCCAGCGGCTGCAGACGCTCGGGATGACGCGAGGACATCATCACCTCATGCCCCGCCTCGACCCACAGCCGCGCCAGCGCACCGCCGATATTGCCGGTGCCGATGATGCCGATGCGCAAGGCGTCCGCGTGCGCCAGCGCCGGGGCGCCGCCCAGCAGCACCAGCAGGCCCAGCGCGGTGGCGAAACGATGCAGGAAAGGGGACATGGCGACCTCCTCGAACGCGTCACGGCGACACAGGCCAAGCATAGAAAAGCTGCACGCGACGACCGTCGCCGATTCGCAACAGGGTGTTGCCCGCCAGCTATGCTTGAAAGGCGATAACGCATGACAGCCGGCTGCAGGGGCCGAGGAGGTGGTAGTGACCCGAATGCATTTACCCAGTCAATGACCAACTTCCCGGAGACACGACCATGAGCAAGAGCATGGATTCCCACAAAGAAGGCAAGAAGAAGCCGCTGAAAACGGCACACGAGAAACGCATGGCCAAACGCGAGAAGAAACACGGGCAGACCCTGCTCGGCAGCCACTCGCCCAACGCCTGAGCCCCAGCCTGCCGGCGCAGAACCGCTGCGCCGGCGCTTCCCCCGCCGCCAACGCCATCCGGGAAATTGCGCGTGCCGCCGGCGCCGCAAGGCACTAGAATCCGCAGCCTAACCGATCGTCCGGCCGCCCCCGCGCCGCGACGCCGTCTCACCTATCGGCCAGGAGACCCCAGATGGGCGCCCAGTGGAAAGCCAAACCCAAAGAAGCCGCCGCCAATGCCCGAGGCAAGATCTTCGGCAAGCTGGTGAAGGAAATCATGATCGCCGCGCGTAACGGCGCCGACCCGGACACCAACGCCAAGCTGCGCCTGGCCGTGCATCAGGCGAAGAAGGCCTCGATGCCCAAGGACACCCTGGAGCGCGCGATCAAGAAAGGCGCCGGCCTGTCCGGCGAGGTGATCAACTACGAGCGCACCCTCTACGAAGGCTTCGCCCCGCACCAGGTGCCGCTGATCGTCGAGTGCCTGACCGACAACGTCAACCGCACCGTGGCCGAGATCCGCGTGCTGTTTCGCAAGGGCCAGCTCGGCGCCTCCGGCTCGGTCAGCTGGGACTTCGACCACGTCGGCCTGATCGAGGCCAGCACCGACGACGGCGCCGACCCGGAACTGGCCGCCATCGAAGCCGGCGCCCAGGACTTCGTCCCCGATGACGAGGGCGCGACCCTGTTCATCACCGAGCCGACCGACCTCGACGCCGTGTGCAAGGCGCTGCCGGAGCAGGGCTTCACCGTCAACTCGGCCAAGCTCGGCTACCGCCCGAAGAACCCGGTGAGCAGCCTGACGCCGGAGCAGCTGGAAGAAGTCGAAGCCTTCCTCGAAGCCATCGACGGCCACGACGACGTGCAGAATGTCTACGTCGGCCTGGCCGGCTGATTCCGCTCGCTAAAGCACTTTGCCCCCTCCCCCACTGATGGGCGAGGGGACAGAGGTCTCACCTGCTCGACACTCGCGACACCTGCCATGAACACCACCCTGCACATCGCCGCCGCCTGTCTGTTCGACCAACGGGGCCGCCTGTTGCTGGTGCGCAAGCGCAACACCCGGTTCTTCATGCTGCCCGGCGGCAAGCGCGAAGCCGGCGAGGATGCCCTGGCCGCCCTGCGCCGCGAACTGCATGAAGAATTGGAACTGCAGCTGGACGACGCGGCGCTGCACCCGCTCGGCCGATTCCAGGCAAGCGCCGCCAACGAGGCCGATACCTGGCTGCAGGCGGAGATCTTCCACGCCGCCCTGCCCCACGCCGTACATCCGGCGGCCGAGCTGGAGGAACTGCGCTGGTACGCCGCCGGCCAGCCCTTCGACGGCGAGCTGGCGCCGCTGCTGCGCGAGCAGGTGCTGCCCGCCCTGGCCGCGCGCCTTTGTTGATCCACGGCAACGCGCGGCCACGCGGCCACGCGCTAGGCTGCGCCGATAACCAGAACCCTTAGTTTTGCGTGCAAACCCACAGCAACCCGAGGTTTGCCATGAGTATCAGCTCCGCCCAGATCTGCCAGGCCGCCGACCAGCTGCAGGGCTTCGTCGGTTTCAACGCCAAGACCGGCCAGTACCTGCTGCGTTTCTCCGAGGACAGCTTCGGCCTCGACGTGCCGGCCGAGACCATCACCCCGACCTGCGAATACGTCTGGCGCGCCGAGGCAGACGGCCTGATGCGCCTGGATCGCCAGCGCCTGGCCTGGCTGCAGGAGCAGCGCATCGACGAGCGGGTCAACCTCGGCGAGGCGCTGCGCCTCTACCTGCGGCGCAGCGACCTGCCGGAGATCCGCGCCGAACGCCGGCGCCTGGCGCCGGCCTGAGGCACGCGCACCAACCCGGGCGGCGTATCACCGATGCCAAGGGTACCCCTCCGGCTCAGCCCAGCAGCTGCATCGACGCGGCGCCGAGGCCGGCGCCGATCAGCAGCAGCAAGGCGCCGCCCAGCCATAGCCTGCCGGCGCTGGCAGCTGGCGCCGCGGTGGCGGGCGCCGTCCTGGCCTGAGCGGCGCGCAGCGGATTGGCCGCCGCCGGCGCGGCCTTGGCGCTGGCGCGCGGCACCTGCGGTACCGGCGCGATCTGCGTGGCACCGCCAGCGGCCTTGGCGGCCAACGCCGGCGGCAGGTCGGCGACGCGCATGAACTGGGTGGCATCCTCGTCCGGCGTCTCGCTCAGGCTGACCTTCGGCCCGATCACCAAGAGGCTCACCGAGCCCATCTTCAACTGGTCGCCCGGCTGCAGCACGGCGGTTCTGACCTTCTGCTGGTTGACCGTCACGCCGTTGGCCGAAGCCAGGTCCTTGACCTCCAGCACGTCGTCCTTGAGGAAGAACTCGCAGTGCCGGCGCGACAGCTCCGGGTCGCCGAAGCACAGCTCGCACTTGCTCGAGCGGCCGAAGGTCATCGAGCCGTGGATATGGAACTTGCGGCCCTGGTGCTCGCCCTGGATCACCTGGAGGAACCAGCGCGGCGCGGCGGCCTCGGGACGCGCCGCGCTCTTCGCCGGGTCGACCAGCAGCAGCTCGACGCCACCCAGGCGCACGCGGTCGCCGTCGCGCAGCTGAAAGCGCGTGCCGATGCGCTGGTCGTTGACATGGGTCGCGCCCTGGCTGGCATCGCTGAGGTAGTAGTAACCGTGATCCTGGCGAATCTCGGCATGAAAGCTGGCGATCCCGGCATCGCCGAGGACCAGCTGGTTACGGCTGTCCTGGCCGATGGTCAGGCGTTCTTCGGTCAGCCAGACCGGCGCTTGGCGGTTATCCAGGAACTGCAATCTGAGCATCTCGGGCGCCTCGGATCAGTCGAAAAGGTTGTTCAGCAAACGTTTGATCGGACTCTGCTGGGCCGGCGGCGCGCTGCGCGGCCGGCTCGCCGCCTGGCTGCTGCGCACGTGCTGCTGGTGGCCGTCGTAGAGCGCCAGCAAGCGTTCGTTGTCGGGTTCGGCCTCCAGCCCCTGCTTGATCTGCTCTAGCGCCAGGTTGTACTCGCGCCGCGCATAGGCCGCCTCGCTCTGCTCGATGAAGCGCTGCGCCACGCGGTTGATCCCGGCCTGCGCCAGCAGGTTGTCCGGCTCCCAGCCAAGCACCTGGCGGAAGTAGTGCACCGCGCTGTCGTCCTCGGGTAGGATCAGCAGGCCCTCGCCCAGGCGCTGCTCGGCCAGTTCCAGGTACTGCTGGATGCGCGCCTGCAACACCCGCTGCAGGCCGTCGGCGGCCTGGGCGTTATCGGCATCCAGGGCCAGCGCCTGGCGGAAATAGTAGTCGGCGTTGTCCTGCGCCGGGGCGAGCAGCTGGCCTTCGCTCAGGCGCGTTTCGCCGAGGGCGAGCAGCCCGGCGAGGCGCTGCTGCAGCTGCCAGTAGTAGCCGCCGGCGCTGCCGGCGCCGAGCAGCAGCACACCGAGCAGGGCCCAGGGCAGCCAGCGACGCTTGGCCCTGCGCAGCGCCGGCCCGAGCGCCGGGCTCAGGCGGGTGTGATCCTGCTCGGCGTCCTGCAGTTCGTCGAGGCTGGCCAGCAGCACGTGGCAATCGGCGAAGCGATCCTCCGGGTCCTTGGCCAGCATGCGCTCGAGCAGCCACTGCCACTCGCCCAGCGGCTCGGGCAGGGGCGGCGGTTGCAGCTGTAACTGGTTCATCAGGGTCTGGGTGTAGTTGGCGCCGCGAAAGGGGTTATGCCCGGTCAGCATCTCCAGCAGGATCACGCCGAGGCTGTAGATGTCGCTGCGCGCATCCAGCACCTGGCACTGCGCCTGTTCCGGGCTGCTGTAGGCCGGGCTGCCAACGGCGATGCCGGACTGGGTCAGCTCGCTGTCCAGCTGCAGCTGCTTGGCCACGCCGAAGTCGGTGAGCACCGCAGTGCCATCGTCGCGAAACAGGATGTTGCCCGGCTTGATATCGCGGTGCACCAGGCCGCGGTCGTGCACCAGCGCCAGGGCGCTGGCGATCTGCCGGACGATGCGCAGGGCGCGCGCCGGCTCCAGGCGCTGGCCCTTGTACTGGGCCAGGTCGCCGCCGGCCAGGTATTCCATGGCGAGAAAGTGTCGACCGTCGGCCAGCTGGTCGATGCGGTAGATGGTGATGATCGACGGATGCTGCAGGGAGGCGACGATATGGCCTTCCTGGATGAAGCGCTGGGTGAAGGCCTGGTCCTCGCGGTGCAGCAGCACCTTGAGCGCCACCTGGCGCTGCAGCGCCTGCTCGGTGGCCAGGTAGACTTCGGCCATGCCGCCCTTGCCCAGGCGACCGTGGATGCTGTAACCGGGTACGGTGATCGGAGGCTGACTCATGCGGCTGGACTGACGCTCAGGATTGACGGGGTTTGAACAGTTTGCGCAGCAGGCCGCGGGGCGGCGCCTCGCGCGGTTCGGCAGCCGGGGCGAGGCCCAGGACGATGCAGCTGATATTGTCCCTGCCGCCATGGCTATTGGCCAGCCCCACCAGTTGCTCGACCATCGCCTCCAGGGTCTCGGCCTCGGCGCAGCAGCGCTGGATCGCCGCGTCGTCCAGCTCGCCGGTGAGGCCGTCGCTGCACAGCAGCAGCAGTTCGTCGGGCGCCAGCCGGGCGTGCAGCAGGCCCACCTCCGGCGCCTGCTCGCCTTGGCCCAGGCACTGCAGGATCAGGTTGCGCCGCGGGTGCTGGCGCGCCTCCTCGGCGCTCATCTGGCCGGCGTCGACCATGGCCTGCACCCAGCTGTGATCGTGGCTGAGCTGCTCGATGCGCTCGGCGCCGATGCGATAGGCGCGGCTGTCGCCGACCCAGGCCAGCTCGAACCCGTCGCCCGCCAGGCGCACCGCCACCAGGGTGCTGCCCATGCTCGCCTCTCCGGCGCCCGGCCCTGCCGCGTCGACAATCGCCCGGTGCGCGGCGTGCACCGCTGCGGCCAGCTCGGCGCCGTGCTGCAACGCGTCGATCAGGCCCTGCAGCGCCAGGGCGCTGGCCACCTCACCGCGCTCGTGGCCGCCCATGCCGTCGGCCAGCGCCCATAAACCGAGCTCGGGGCGACAGGCCAGGGCGTCCTCGTTGTGCGTGCGCACCTGGCCGGCGACGCTTTGCGCGGCGAATACCACGGATGGAGGCGATGACTGGGACACGCGCAGATCCTTGAACTGATGGCGGGCGGCCCATGATGCGGCGGCGCTGGCGAACTGTCACCGGCCAGCCGGTTGCAAATGCGCAGCGGTTAACCAAACCGGGCTCAAGCGCCGGAGCGACTCGTCGGCCTGGCGCAAATGCTGGCACTTTGCTCAGGATCTACCCTTGCCATAAGCGGTCAAAGCTCTGCATGCTTGCCACATAACAACGACAAGAACGCTTATGGCCATCAAGACTGCCCGCTTGCTCAAGCGCCTGCGCGAAGATTTCCAGCTGTCGATCATCACCCTGATGGGCCTGTTCGGCGTCCTGGGCATCTCACCCTACGCCGTGTACCGCCTGCTGCACGGCAACTACCTCGTGGGCATAGCCGACACCATCATCGTGCTCTCCACCCTGTTCGCCGTGTTCTACGCCTGGCGCACCCGCGACACGGTCAAACCGGGCATCTACCTGGCCACGGTGTTCTCCATCGGCTCGACGCTGATCGCCATCAACCTGGGGGTCAACGGCCTGTTCTGGATCTACCCGCTGATCCTCTTCAACTTCTTCATGGTCACCCCCCGCAAGGCCCTGCTGGCCACCGCCCTGGTGCTCGCCTGTCTGGTGGCGCACGCCCTGCTGGTGCCCGGCAGCGTGTTCGACAGCCACTACCAGATGGTCTCCTTCCTGGTCACCGGGATGATGGCCAGCGTGCTCAGCTTCATCTTCGCCGTCCGCACCCGCACCCAGCGCGACCAGTTGCAACTGCTGGCCATCCACGACCCGCTGACCGGCGCGCGCAACCGCCGGGCGATGAACGAGGAACTGAAGATCGCCATGTCCAGCCACCGCCGCCACAGCGACAGCTTCGGCCTGCTGGTGATGGACCTGGACCACTTCAAGCAGATCAACGACCGCTTCGGCCACCACATCGGCGACCAGGTGCTGGTGGCCTTCGTCGAACTGGTCAAGCGCTGTTCGCGCAAGGAAGACCGCCTGTTCCGCTTCGGCGGCGAGGAATTTCTCCTGCTGCTGCCCAACACCGAACTCGACGGCCTGCATGCCGCCGCCCAGCATCTGCTGAAGCGCGTCGAGAGTGAACTGGAAAGCCCCGGCGGGCCGGTGACGGTGTCCATCGGCGGCGCCATCCTGCGCAGCGGCGAACACTGGGAAAGCTGGCTGCAACGCGCCGACGAGTGCCTCTATCAAGCCAAGAGCGGCGGCCGCAACCGCGTGGTCATCGACCGCAACGAACCCGCACCACAAGGGACCGCCGCCCACCACGCCGCGGAGCGCCGGCGCTGACGCCACGCCCGCCTGGCGAGGCCGACCGCACTCAGCGGCTGCGCTGCTGCTGGTAACTGCCGCTGCCGGGTTGCAGTTCCAGACGCAATCCGCCGGGATACTCGATGCTCTGCCGAATGCCGCCGCGTACCTCGCTGGCATGGCTGCCGTAGCGGCTCTCCTCGCGCAGCGGCGCCTGCGGCAGACGCTGGCCGCCATAGAGATCGTACTGCTGAAAATGCGCCGAACCGGACACACTGCCGCTGGCGCCGGGGCTGACATAGCTCTTGGGAATCACCCGGATCGGCTGCGTGACATCGGCCCAGGAAGGCAAGGCAAATGCACAGAACAGGATCGGCAGCAGCAGTCGGACCAACATGGGCACCTCACAGGCAGAACCAAGGTTCCCGGCATTCTACGCCCGAAAACGCCAAGGGCCTGCATCGCTGCAAGCCCTTGGGTTGGATGGTGCCGGAGACAGGAGTCGAACCTGCGACCTTCGCATTACGAATGCGCTGCTCTACCAACTGAGCTACACCGGCGGAAGACGGCGGCATTATGCGAGTTGGCGCGGCGCGACTCAAGCCGCTGGCGGCTCAGCTGTCGAGCAGTTCGATGCGGTCGTCGTGGATGCGGATCAGGCCCTGCTTGTACAGGCCGCCGATGGCCTTCTTGAAGTTGCCCTTGCTGACGCGAAAATGTTCGGCGATCCGCTCGGGCGGGCTCTTGTCGCCCAGCGCCAGGCTGCCGCCCTGGGCGCGCAGGCGTTCGAGAATCTGCTCGCCGAGGCCGCTGGCCGCCTCATGGCCCACCGGCTGCAGGCTCAGGCTGATCTTGCCGTCGGCACGCACTTCCTTGATATAGCCCTTCTCGCGCATGCCGTTGCGCACGAACTTGAACAGTTCATTCTTGTGGATCAGGCCCCAGTGCTGGCCGTTGATGATGGCCTTGAAGCCCAGGTCGCTGCGCTCGACCACCAGCAGATCGACCTCCTGACCCACCTGGTAATTGGCCGGGGTCTTGTCCAGATAACGGTCCAGACGCGCGGTGGCGGTGAGGCGGCGGGTGCGCTTGTCCAGGTAGAGGTAGACCACGCAGTAATCGCCGAGCTGCAACGGACGCTTCTCTTCGGAGTGCGGCAACAGCAGGTCCTTGGCCAGGCCCCAGTCGAGGAACAGGCCGATGCGGTTGATATCCACCACCTTGAGGCTGGCGAACTCGCCGAGCTGGATCTTCGGTTTCAGGGTGGTGGCGATCAGCTTGTCTTCGCTGTCGAGGTAGAGGAACACGTTGAGCCAGTCGTCCACCTCGCTCGGCGTGTCCTTGGGGATGTAGCGCTTGGGCAGGAGGATTTCGCCGTCCGCACCACCGTCCAGGTACAGACCGAAGTCGGTGTGCTTGACCACCTGCAAAGAATTCATCCGCCCGATTAAGGCCATCGCGTTCCACCTCGCCAAAACAGCCGACCATTCTACCCGAGTTCGGCTGTACCAGGGTTAGGCGCGCGGTTAATCGACAGCCGGTCGAGAAGTGCTTTAAGTGCCTTGAAAACAAGCGATTAGCCGGCATCCAGGGCCTCGACGAGCGGCCCCGCCAGAGCGGTCCCAGACGATTAGGCGAGCAGGCGGCGCCCCGATCAGGCACAATGGCCGACCGCCCATCGTCGAGAGATAAGGTCATGGCCACCCTGCGCGTCAAGTCGTCCACCAGCAAAGTCAGCAAGCCGGCCCCTGCCGTGGAAACACGCGAGTCCATCGAGGCCCAGGTGGCGGCCTTCCTCCAGGGCGGCGGCGAGATCCAGCAGATCGCCAAGGGCGTCAGCGGCCAGACCTACGGCGGCACCCGGCAGATCACCATCAGCAAGAAGTAATGCCCGCGGGTGCGCAACGCGCACCCGGCATCCCCCTCCCCCGCGTTACTCGCGCGCCAACCCCAGGCGCAGCAGTCGTCCGTCGCTCGCATCCGTCAGCACATAGAGAAAGCCGTCCGGCCCCTGGCGCACGTCGCGAATGCGCGCCTTGAGCGGTTGCAGCAGACGCTCCTCGTGCACCACCTTGTCGCCGTCGAGTTGCAGGCGGATCAGCGCCTGGCCGGCCAGCGCGCCGATGAACAGGTTGTGCTGCCAGGCCGGGAAACGCTCGGCGTCGTAGAAGGCCATGCCGCTGATGGCCGGCGATTTTTCCCAGACGTGGTGCGGCGGCTCGGTGCCGGCGACGGCCTCGCCCTTGGCCTCGGGAATCGGCAGCAGCGAGTAGTTGATGCCATGGGTCGCCAGCGGCCAGCCGTAGTTCTTGCCCGCCTCGGGGATGTTGATCTCGTCGCCGCCGCGCGGGCCGTGCTCGTGGCTCCACAGGCGGCCGCTCCAGGGATTGAGCGCCGCGCCCTGCTGGTTGCGGTGGCCGTAGGACCAGATTTCCGCACGGGCGCCGGCCTGGCCGACGAAGGGGTTGTCCGCCGGGATGCGCCCGTCGGGATGGATGCGCACCAGCTTGCCCTGCAGCTTGTCCAGCGCCTGCGCGGTGGGGCGCTGGTTGTTGTCGCCGAGGGCGATGAACAGGTGGCCGTCGCGATCGAACACCAGGCGCGAGCCGAAGTGCGTGCCGCTGGACAGCTTGGGCTGCTGGCGGAAGATCACCTCGAAGCCCTCCAGCGCCGTGGCATCGGCGGACAAACGGCCGCGCCCGACCGCCGTGCCGGCCGCACCGTCACCGGCCTCGGCGTAGGACAGGTAGACCAGACGGTCGGCGGCGAAATCCGGCGACAGCACCACGTCGAGCAAACCGCCCTGGCCCACCGCGAACACCTCGGGCACGCCGCCCAGCGGCGCCGACAACGCGCCGTCCGGAGCGATCCGGCGCAGGCGCCCGGGACGCTCGGTCACCAGGTAACCCTGGCCATCCGGCAGGAAAGCCAGGCCCCAGGGGTTGGCCAGCCCCTCGGCAACGGTCTCGATCTGCAGCTGCCCCAGCTCGCTGGGCAGTTGGCGGGACTCGGCCAGGCTCGCCTGGCTGCTCAGCAGCGCTGCCAGGCCAAGGCTGGCAAGCAGGTGTGGACGCAACATCGGGGCTCCTCCATGCGAGTCGCGGAACGAGTCCGCATAGTGCTACAGCGGTACGGCCGAGACAGCCCCGCAAAAGGTTTCGCCAGGTTTCAGTCGCTCAGGTAGCGACGCTCGATCAGCTGATAAGCACCGCTCGCGCGCAACTGGCGCAGGCCCTGGTCGAAGCGCTGGCACTGCGCCTCCAGGCGAAAGCCGACCCGGTAGGCGGTGGGGGGAAACAGCGGGTACCAGGCCAGCGGCTGACTGACATCGACCTGCTCGGCCACCTCGCGATTGAAATGCTGGATGATCCGCGGATCGCCGATCACCACCTCGACCCGGCCGCTGTAGAGCAGGCGGTTGCGATTGATCTGCAGAGCCTCCTCGCGGTAACGCGGATTGCCCTCGGCCATGCGTTGGAACTCCGCGCCCAGCAGCAGGCGGGCGCGCTGGAAGGCGCTGACCGAGTAGCCGCCCAGGTCGGCGATGCGTTCGATGCGGTAGCCGCGCGCGGCCAGGGCGACCGCGGCGTTGTGGTAGTGGATATAGATGTCCGAGTAGAAGGCCTCGACGCCGCTGCGTTCGTTGGTGGTGGTGATGGCGTCGATCTCGCCGCGGCGCAGCATCAGGTGCAGGCGCTCCATGGGCGCGTAGTAGGCCGCCATGTCGAACCCCGCCAGGTGCGCGGCGCGGTCCACCAGCTCGTATTCCAGACCGCGCGGCTCGCCCTCGAACACGTAGGGCGGCTTGTGCGTGCCGAAACCGACGCGCAACGTCTCGCCGCACGCCCCCGCGGCCAGCCACAGCAACAGCACGCCTACCCAGCATCTGTACATGCCACGTCCCTGACTCGAACGAGCCCTGAGCATAGACGGCGCCGGCCGCCCATCACCAGAGTGGATGCACGGCGATTCATTCCGCTTTGCCCGCGCGCGGCTAGACTGGCTCCACGCATTTCTGCGCCTGCCCCAGGAGAATCATCATGCTCAAAGCCCAATACCAGCAACGCGGCCCGGTGCCGCAGGACGTGATCGAAGCGGTCGAGCTGCAATTGCCGGCGCCAGCCGCCGGCCAGGTGCGGGTCAAGGTGCTGGCCGCGCCGATCAACCCCTCCGACGTGCTGACCCTGACCGGCGCCTACGGCATGCTGCCGCCGCTGCCGGCCATCGGCGGCAACGAGGGCGTCGGTCGGGTCGAAGCGCTCGGCGAGGGCGTCGGCAACCTCAAGGTCGGCCAGAACGTGCTGCTGCCGGTGGGCTGCGGTACCTGGGTCAGCGCCCTCAATGCGCCAGCCGACAAGCTGATCCCGCTGCCGGACGCCGACCCGCTGCAGCTGGCCATGCTCACCGTCAACCCGCCGACCGCCTCGCTGCTGCTCAGCGAGTTCGTCGACCTCAAGCCGGGCGACTGGGTGATCCAGAACGCCGCCAACTCCGGCGTCGGCAGCTACCTGATCCAGCTGGCCAAGCTGCGCGGCTTCAAGACCATCAACGTGGTGCGCCGCGAATCGGCCGTGGCCGGCGTCGAGGCCGAAGGCGGCGATCTGGTGCTGGTGGACGGCCCCGACCTGGCCAAGCGCGTGCGCGCGACTACCGGCGGCGCCGACGTGCGCCTGGGCATCGATGCGGTGGGCGGCGCCAGCACCGACCATATCGCCGCGACCCTGTGCAACGGCGGCGTGCTGGTCAACTACGGCATGATGAGCGGCCAGCCGTGCCTGGTATCGCCGGCCTCCTTCGTGTTCCGCGACGTCACCCTGCGCGGCTTCTGGCTGGCCAAGTGGTTCCAGCAGGCCACGCCGGCCGAGCAGATGAAGGTGTTCGGCGAGCTGGTGCAGCTGATCGCCGGCGGCAAGCTGAAGACCCGCGTCGCCGCCACCTACGACCTGGCCCATATCAAGGACGCCGTGGCCGCGGCCGCCAGCGGCGAGCGCGACGGCAAGATCCTGCTGGTGCCCTGAGATGGGTGCGCATGGCGCACCCTCCCCCCGAAGCTCACACGGCGCCCCTACTCCCGTAGGGTGCGCCGCGCGCACCATCCCGCGATCAAGCCAAAGCAGCCCCAGCCAACCCCTCGCGCATGCGCAGCGCATCCTGCTGGAAACAGCGGGCGGCCTGCAGCAGCGCCAACAGGGTGAGAAACAGCGCCACCGGAATCAGCAGCATGGCGTCGTGCAAACCGACGGCCTTGAACGCCTCGCTCATCTCGCTGGCGCCGGCCGCGTGCATGGCCGCCTGGGCGTAGTGATCCGACAACCAGCCCACCGCCAGTGGGCCGAGGCCGCCGCCGAGCAGGTACAGGCCGGCGAAGAACAGGGCCATGGCGGTGGCGCGCAGGCGCGGCTCGACCACGTCCTGGATCGCCGTGTAGACGCAGGTGTAGAAGTTGTAGGAGAACAGCCAGCCGAGGCTGAACACGCCGACGAACAGCGCCGTGTCGATGCGCCCGGCGCTCAGCGCCCAGGCGGTGCAGAGGCAGGCCAGCAGCATGCTGAAAGCCGCGAACAGCAGACGGCCATTGGCCCAGCGCTGGTGCACCTTGTCCGCCAGCCAGCCGCCCAGGGTCAGGCCGAGCAAGCCGGTCAGCCCGACTATCACCCCGGTGGCCATCGCCGCATCCTGCAACTGCAGACCGAAGTAGCGCTGCAGCATCGGCACCATGAAAGAGTTGCAGGCATAGGAGGCGAAGTTGAACGCCAGCCCGGCCAGCACCAGCCACCAGAAGGTACGGATCGCCAGCACCTTGCGCAGCGGCTTGTCCACCGGCGCGCTGCTGACCCGGGTGCTCTCCGCCGCACCGCGCGCCGGCTCGCGGATAAAGAACAGGAACAGGGCGAGGATCAGCCCCGGCACGGCGGCGATCAGAAAGGGCGCGCGCCAGCTGTCGAAGGCCTGGACCATGGCGCCGATGGTGAAGAAGGCCAGCAGCAACCCCAGCGGCAGGCCGAGCATGAAGATGCCCATGGCTCGCGCGCGCTTGTGCGCCGGGAACAGGTCGCCGATCAGCGAGTTGGCCGCCGGCGCGTAGCTGGCCTCGCCGATGCCGACGCCCATGCGGATCAGCAGGAAGCTCCAGAAATTCCAGGCCATGCCGTTCAGCGCGGTCAGCCCGCTCCAGGCGGCCAGGCCCCAGCCCATGATCTTGCGCCGGGCGCCGGTGTCGGCCATGCGCCCCAGCGGCACCCCGGCCAGGGCGTAGACGATGGTGAAGGCGGTGCCGATCAGCCCCAGCTGCAGGTCGCTGAGCCCCCATTCCAGGCGGATCGGCTCGATGATGATGGCGGGGATGGTGCGGTCGAAGAAGTTGAACAGGTTGGCGAGGAATAGCAGGAACAGGATGCGCCAGGCGTTGGACGCTTGCTGGTTGGGCTGCATGGCAATCTCTCTTGTTGTTGTCCACGTCGGGCCTACCGCGGTGGCGCCTACCTTGGCAGCACCGGCCGAACCTTGGGTGAGGGGCAATCTAGAGGCTTTGCCGCGGCTTGTCTGCGACTATTCGCTGGATTTATGCACATCGATGGGGCGTTGACGCCAAAAAATCGTCCATATCCAGCTGGAATAATGCGAAGCGCTTTATTCCGTGCTAGAACCATGGGGCTGGCCAATTCATGGCCAATGGCCAATACCCCACCGACTCGCCGGACTGTCACCGATGAAAACCAAGAAAGACGCCGTAGCCGCCGCCAAGGAAGCCACCCTGGCCGATCTCGCCGACACCCTGCTGGTGCCGCCCGCTCCGCTCGCGCTGCCGGTGCGCGGCGATACCGGCGAGCAGTACCTGTATTTCACCGAGCGCGACATCGAGCGCATCCTCGATAACCTCGACGGCCTGCGCAACCTGGTCTTCCCCCTGGGCGAGCCACTGGACGAGGGCGAGTCGAGCCGCATCCAGCAGTTCCCCTCGGTGTGCCTGATCGGCCTCGGCCGCTGCGGCTCGAACATCGCCCTGGACGTCGCCTCGCTGGTGTACAACGCCCGCCAGTTCTACCTGGAGGAATTCCACAGCGAGGCCACCGCCGCCGCCGAGCAGGCCTCGCGGCCCAGCCGCTGGATTCGCAGCAACCTGCTGCGCGCCCCACACAAGAGCAGCAAGCCGGTGTTCCTGATCGAGCCGCTGGTGATGCTCGGCGACCTGGACAAGGACATCGAGGGCCGCATCCGCTTCTCGCGCAAGGGCGAGATGAGCGGCTTTCTCGACGACTACAGCAAGATGAAGATCATGGACCTGTCCGAGGTGCATGCCGGTGGCGCCGGCAACGCGCCGATCCTCGGCCAGTACCTGGCCAAGATCATCCTCAACAAGGACACCCAGCGCTTCTCCAACGAAGACTGGAAGTTCATCCACAGCTACCTGATCGATTCCTGCGGGATCAAGGCCAACCAGTCGCGCCTGTACTTCTATATCTTCAGCGCCGGCGGCGGCACCGGCTCGGGCATGGCCTCGGAGTTCGGCCTGGCGCAGCAGTTCGCCTACATGAGCAAGACCTTCGACAGCAAGGCCAACGTGGACGACGAGGCGCAGCGCGACCACGGTTTCGTCTTCGAGCCGATCTTCACCAGCGGCATCTGCATCCTGCCGAACATCTCCGACCAGCGCAGCGAGATGTCCGAAGCGCTGCACATCAACGCCGGGCGCCTGCTGTGCAAGTACCTGGCCGAGGAGTGGGACTTCTCCTACAACTTCGACAACGAGCAGAGCAGCGCCGAGAGCGTGATGCGCCGCATCCGCCCGTGGAACGCCATGATGCTGATCTCCAACGACATCATGCGCTACGCCGAGGAGAGCGGCGACGGCAGCATCCACAACATCGACGTGACCGCCATGGAGCGCCACGCCAACCAGTACATCTCGCAGCAGATCTTCAACATCCTCACCGCCCAGGCGGTCACCGGCGACTACGACCAGAACTACTTCCGCCGCGCCGGCATCGACATCGGCGAGACCATCCGCCTCGACGCCAACGACCTGTTCATGAGCCTGGCCGGACCGGTGGCGGTGGCCTACGCCGAATCCGTGGTGCCCGAACAGCCGGCCCAGCTCTCGGAGAAATTCCGCGTGCTGGACAAGGAGCAGCACGCGCCGCGGCTGAACATCGACGACCTGTTCTTCCGCTCCATCGACCTGCCGCACTTCAACAAGGTGACCCAGGCCATCGAGGGCATCAGCCTGCTGCCGATCGAGTCCAAGCGTTATCGCCAGGCCCTGGAGCAGTACAAGGCCAGCGGCTACGACGCGACGCAGCTGAGCGAGCTGCACTTCTTCAAGAACTGCTCCTCGGTGGTGTCCATCGTCTCCCTGCCCAAGGACTACAAGCTGTCCTACATGGACCTGAACCGGCTCAAGACCCACCTCAACAACCTCTTCCCCAACACCACGCTCAAGCGCTATGCCCTGGTGATCGGCGCCTCGGCCAACCTGTCGCTGACCACCCTGATCGTCAAGAGCCCGTGCCTGTCGGACGACTTCCTGACCCTGATCGTCGCCTACATCAAGCGCTGCTTCGCCCGCGACCAGTACCGCTTCGACGACAGCCTGGACGACGCCATGCTCGACTTCATCGTCGCCGAGCACTTCGACGAGGCCAAGCTCGATGCCATGCTCAACGAGCACGAGGACCCGGCGAAGATCCTCGACACCAACTGGTACGCGATCAAACCGATGTACGAGAAGAAGTACCGCGAGCTGATCCACGACGCCGACAAGTTCGTCTCGATCAACGACATCCGCCTGAGCCGCGGCAGCGTCAAGCAGGCGATCAAGTACCTGCGCGAGATCTACCGCCACCGCATCGGCAAGACTCGGGTGATCTCGCTCAACGATTACGGTAAAAGCGACTGACTTGGCACGTTTGTGCTTGACTGAGGAGGGCGTCGGGGCTGCACTGCGGGGGGTGGCTATGGATGGGTGGTCGATTCGGTTTCTCGCGCAGCTGCCCGAGCAGGGCCAGCTGCTGCTGGACTGTAGCCACGATCCCTGGCTGACGGTGCTCGCCTACCTGGTCGCCACGGCCGGCAGCCTGGGCACCCTGGCGATAGTCGAGCACCTCGACCAGGTGCCGCAGCGCGGCATGCGCCTGGCCTGGGGCCTGGTCGGCGCGCTGTGCCTGGCCGGCGGCATCTGGTCGATGCACTTCATCGGCATGCTGGCCTTCCGCGCGCCGCTGGCCATCCACTACGACCTGGCCACCACCCTGCTGTCGTTGCTGGTGGCCCTGGCCGCCGCCCTGCTCGCCCTCTACTGCATGGCCCAGCGCGACGCTGGCCTCGGCCGCCGCGCCCTGGCCGCAGCGATCATCGGCCTGGGCATCGCCGCCATGCACTACAGCGGCATGGCCGCCATGCGCTCGACTGCGCAGGCCTACTACCACGGCGGGCTGTTCGCCCTGTCCATCGTCATCGCCATCGGCGCCAGCCTCGCCGCGCAGCTGCTGGCCCATCATCGGCGCAGCAGCAGCGCGCCCTACCGCCACTGGCTGAAGTACTCGGCCGCGCTGGTGATGGGCGCCGCCATCACCGCCATGCATTTCACCGGCATGGCGGCGCTGCACCTGGTGGTGCCGCAAGGCGCCACGCTCGAGGTGCAGGGCGCCGACAATAGCCTGCAGCTGGGGCTGAGCGTGGCCGCCATCACCCTGGCGGTGGTCGCCCTGAGCCTGGTGGCGTCCTGGGCCAACCGCAAGCTGGACGACAAGGAGCGCGACCTGCAGCGGGTCAACCACCTGCTGGCGCAGCTCGACCAGGCCAAGGCCTCGCTGGAACAGGCGGCGCACTTCGACCCGCTGACCGAGCTGCTCAACCGCCGCGGCTTCAACCGGGTGTTCGCCGCCACCCTGGAGGAACACGCCATAGTCGGCCGCGGCCTGGCGGTGATGTTCCTCGACATCGATCACTTCAAGCGGATCAACGACACCCTCGGCCACGCCGCCGGCGACGACCTGCTGCGGGTGGTCGCCCAGCGCATCCGCGGCGCCCTGCGCGAGCGCGACCTGATCGCCCGCTTCGGTGGCGACGAGTTCTGCGTGGTCGCCAGCCTCGACAGCAACGCCGCGCCGCGCGCCCTGGCCCAGCGTCTGCTGGAGCAGATGAAGGAACCGATAGAGCTGGCCGGGCGCAAGATCGTGATGACCACCAGCATCGGCATCAGCCTGTTTCCGCGCGACGGTGGCGGCGCCGACGAGCTGCTCAAGCATGCCGACCTGGCGCTGTACCAGTCCAAGGGCAGCGGACGCAACGTGGTGCACTTCTTCAACCCGCACCTGAAACAGAAGGCCTCGTTCGAGCTGCAACTGGAGGAAGACCTGCGCCAGGCGCTGCAGCAGGACAACGGCCTGACCCTGTTCTACCAGCCGATCATCGACCTGCGCAGCGGCGCCCTGCACAAGCTGGAGGCGCTGGTGCGCTGGCGCCACCCGCAGCACGGCCTGCTCACCCCGGAGCGCTTCATCGCCATCGCCGAGACCAACGGTTTTATCGACCAGCTCGACGACTGGGTGCTGCGCCGCGCCTGCCACGACCTGCGCGGCCTAGGCGAGATGGGCTATCCAGGGCTGAAGGTGGCGGTCAACTGCTCGGCGCTGAACCTGGGCAACGACCAGTTGCCCGGACGCATCGCGCAGATCCTGCACGACAGCCGCTGCCCAGGGCAGAGCCTGGAGCTGGAGGTCACCGAAAGCGCGCTGCTGAGCAATATCAACCGCGCCATCGGCCTGCTGGAGAGCATTCGCGCCCTGGGCGTGAGCCTGTCGATCGACGATTTCGGCACCGGCTATTCGTCCCTGGCCTACCTGCGCCGCCTGCCGCTGGACACCCTCAAGGTCGACCGTTCCTTTATCCAGGACCTCGCCGCCTCCAGCCAGGACCGCGAAATCGTCCACGCGATCATCGCCATGGCCCACGCCCTGCGCCTGAAGGTGGTGGCCGAGGGCGTGGAAACCAGCGAGCAACTGGCCTTTCTGCAGGAGCGCGACTGCGATCAGGTGCAGGGCTACCTGTTCAGCAAGCCGCTGCCGCTGGAAGAGATCGTCAGCCTGTTCCCCCCGCACTACCGGCCGCTGGAGCGGGTGGGCACGCGCTTCTAGCGCCAGCCATCCCCGGAGTGCATCCGGGCTCCGTCCTATCGACCGAAACGCGCCGAGCCAAAAAGCTCGCCGCTGAAGCGTCTCCTACATCAGCGGCACAGATACGGTGGGAGGGGCTTTAGCCGCGACGCAGAAAAGCGCCATTCAAACACCGCCCGCGTACTCCCTGAACGGCTGCAACCAGCCCAGGCTGGCCTGGGTACCCGCCTCGCCCGGCTTGTACTCCGCCCCCAGCCAAGCGCCGTAGCCGCTCTCGCGCAGCGCACGCAGCAACGCCGGGAAGGCCAGCTCGCCGGTGCCCGGCGCACCGCGGCCGGGGCAGTCGGCGAACTGCACGTGGCCGATGCGCCCGGCCAACAGGCGCATGCCGGCGGCCAGGTCCAGCGCCTGACGGGCCATATGGTAGAGGTCGTACTGCGCCGCGAGATTCGGGTGATTCACCGCGCGCAGCAGCTCGTCCAGCTGCTGAGGGGTGTTGATCAGGAACCCCGGCATGTCGATGGGGTTGATCGCCTCCACCAGCACACGGATGCCGAGCAGGGCGAAGGCCTCGGCGCTCTGGCGCAGGTTGGCGGCCAGGCAATCCAGTGCCTGCTCGCGGCTGACGCCCGCGGCCAGGCGCCCGGGCAGCACGTTGACGCAGGCCGGGCGCGCCATGGCGGCGTAGGTCAGGGCCTGCTGCAGGGCGGCGTCGAACTCGGCCTGACGCGCCGGCACCGCGGCCAGGCCAGCGCCGCCGCTCATCAGGTCGCCGGCCGGCAGGTTGATCAGCACCAAGGGCAGGCCGGCACGCGCCAGCGCCTCCTGCAGGGCGATGGCCGGCAGCTCGTAGGGAAACTGGATCTCCACGCCGTCGAAACCGGCCGCCGCGGCCGCCTGGATACGCTCGCGCAGCGGCAGCTCGGTGAACAGCAGCGACAGGTTGGCGGCGATCTTCATGCCTCGCTCCCGCGCAGCAGCTCGACCAGAGTGGCCGGGTCGCGCTGCAGATTGCCCTGGCTGCCATGCAGGCGCATCAGCTGCGCCGCCAGGCCGCTCATCGGCGTGGCGCTGCCCTGCTCGCGCGACAGCTTGACCGCGGTGTCGAGGTCCTTGAGCAGAGTGCGCACGTGCCACTTGACCGGCTCGAAGCGGCTCTCGGCCATCTGCGGGGCGAGGATCTGCAGCGGCTTGGAGTCGGCGAAACCGCCGGCCAGCGCCGGCGCGATCAGGCTGGCGTCGACCCCGGCCTTCTCCGCCAGGGCCACCACCTCGGCGATCACCAGGGCGTTGCAGGCGACGATCATCTGGTTGCACACCTTGGTCACCTGGCCGGCGCCCACCTCGCCCATGCGCGTCAGGCGCTGGCCCAGGTGGGCGAGAATCGGCCGCACCCGCTCCACATCCTCCTCGCGGCCGCCGGCCATGATCGCCAGGGTGCCGGCCTCGGCGCCGGGGGTGCCGCCGGACACCGGCGCATCGACCCAGCGCATGCCGGTGCGCGCCTGAAGCTCCGCCGCCATCTCGCGGGTGGCGGCCGGCTCCAGGCTGGAGAAATCCACCAGCAGCTGGCCGGGCCGCGCGCCCTCGACTATGCCGCCGGGGCCGAACACCACCTCGCGCACCACCTCGGTGTTGGCCAGGCAGAGCATCACCACGTTGGCCTCGCGGCACAGCTCGGCCGGCGTCTCCACCCGGTGCGCGCCCTGCGCCAGCAGTGGCGCGCACTTGTCCGGCGAGCGGTTCCACAGGGTCAGCGGGTAGCCGGCGGCGAGCAGGCGGCGGGTCATCGGCAGGCCCATCAGGCCGATCCCGGCGAAGGCCAGGGCGGGCAGCGTAGCGGTCATCGAGCAGCTCCTGAAACAGGGGAAAAACGCCATCTTAACCACAGAGTCAGGCCGGCGGCAGCGCAAGCCTGCTGCATCCTGGCCCTCGGCTCACTATACTCCGCGCGCTTTCCCCGCTATTGAACCGGAGAACCCGTCATGCTCAAGCACACCCTGGCGCTCGCCGCCGGCCTCGCCCTGTCCGTTTCCGCCGTCTTCACCCAGGCCGCCGAGGTCCTCAAGGTCTCGGCCATCCCCGACGAAGCCCCCACCGAACTGCTGCGCAAGTTCAAGCCGTTGGGCGCCTACCTCGAACAGCAGCTGGAGATGAAAGTCGAATTCGTCCCGGTGGCCGACTACGCCGCAGTGGTCGAGGCGCTGGCCGCCGACCGCGTCGACATGGCCTGGCTGGGCGGCTTCACCTTCGTCCAGACGCGCCTGAAGACCGGCAACGCCGTGCCCCTGGTGCAGCGCGCCGAGGACGAGCAGTTCACCAGCAAGATCATCAGCGCCGACCCGGCGGTGAAATCGCTGCAGGACCTCAAGGGCAAGACCTTCGCCTTCGGCTCGGTGTCCTCCACCTCCGGCAGCCTGATGCCGCGCTACTTCATGCTCAAGGACGGCATCAAGCCGGAAGACTTCTTCAGCCGCATCGCCTACTCCGGCGCCCACGACGCCACCGCCGCCTGGGTCCAGGCCGGCAAGGCCGACGGCGGCGTGCTCAACGCCAGCGTGTGGGACAAGCTGGTCGCCGCCGGCAAGGTCGACGTCGACAAGGTCAAGGTGATCGCCACCACCCCGCCCTACTACGACTACAACTGGACCGTGCGCGGTAACCTCGACGCCGCGCTGCAGGGCAAGATCAAGGCCGCCTTCCTCGCCCTCGACCCGGCCAACCCCGAGCACAAGGCCATCCTCGAGCTGCAGGCTGCCAGCCGCTTTATCGAGACCAAGGTCGAGAACTACGCCGGCATCGAGGAAGCCGCTCGCGCCGCCGGCCTGCTGAAGTGAGCATCTCCCTGCGCGGCGTGGGCCTGACCCACGCCGACGGCACGCGGGCGCTCGACGGCATCGACCTGAGCCTGGCACCCGGCGAACGGGTGGCCATCATCGGCCCCTCGGGCGCCGGCAAGACCAGCCTGCTGCGCCTGCTGGCGAGCAACCTGGCGCCCAGCAGCGGCCAGCTCGAACTGCTCGGCGAAGATCCCTGGCGCCTCGGCAACCGCGCCCGCCAACACCTGCGCGCGCGCATCGGGCTGATCCACCAGGCACCGCCTCTGCCGCCGCGGCAACGGGTGGTCACCGCGGTGCTGGCCGGCAAGCTCGGCCAGTGGCCGCTGGCCAAGGGCCTGCTCAACCTGCTGCACCCGCTCGACGCCGCCGGCGCCCAGGCCGCCCTGGCGCGCCTGGATATCGCCGACAAGCTGTTCCAGCGCTGCGACCAGCTGTCCGGCGGCCAGCTGCAACGGGTCGGCATCGCCCGCGTGCTGTACCAGGCGCCACAGCTGATCCTCGCCGACGAGCCGGTGTCGGCCATGGACCCGGTGCTGGCCGGACACACCCTGGCGGTGCTCAACCAGGAGGCGGCCAGCCGCGGCATGACCCTGCTGGCCAGCCTGCACGCGGTGGAGCTGGCTCTGGCACATTTCCCGCGGGTGATCGGCCTGCGCGACGGGCGCATCGTCTTCGACCTGCCGCCGGCGGCCATCGAGCCGGCGGCGCTGGAGGCGCTGTACGCCAACGAACAACTGCAGCCGCTGCCGGCCTCGCTGCCGGTGCAGCCGCTCACGGTACAGATCCCGCGATGCTGAGCCGCTCCCCGCGCGACCCGGCCGCCCTGCCGCGGCTGCTGATCACCCTGCTGGCGCTGCTGCTGTTGTGGCCGGGGCTCGGCTTGAGCGAGCTGAACCTGGGCGTGCTGTTCGACGGCGACAACGCCCGCAGCATGGGCAACTTCCTTGCCGACTTCTGGCCGCCGGCGCACGACGGCGAGTTCCTCGCCCTGCTCGGCCGCGCCACCCTGGAAACCCTGGCCATCGCCACCGCCGGCATGAGCCTGGCGCTGCTGATCGCCCTGCCCGCCTCGCTGCTTGCCAGCCGCGCGCTGTCGCTGTCGGCGCTGCACCGCGGCGGCCGTCCGGCCTGGTGGGCGAACCTGGCACGCTGGCCGGTGCGCGGCCTGCTGATCTTCCTGCGCAGCGTGCCGGAGATCGTCTGGGCACTGCTGTTCGTCCGCGCCGTCGGCCTCGGCCCGACCGCCGGGGTACTGGCCATCGCCATCACCTACGCCGGCATGCTCGGCAAGGTCTACGCGGAAATCTTCGAGTCGGTCGACGCCCGCCCCAGCCGCGCCCTGCTGCTGGCCGGCAGTGGCCGCCTGAGCGCCTTCGCCTACGGCGTGCTGCCCAATGCTGCGGGAGAGATGCTGTCCTACACCGTGTACCGCTGGGAATGCGCGATCCGCGCCTCGGTGGTGATGGGCTTCGTCGGCGCCGGCGGCCTCGGCCAGCAGATCGACCTGTCGATGCGCATGTTCGCCGGCGGCGAGGTGGCCAGCATGCTGCTGGTGTTCCTCGCCCTGGTGCTGCTGGCCGACCAACTCAGCCGCCTGCTGCGCGCGAGGCTGCTATGAGAACCGGCAACCTGATTCTGCTCGCCGCCCTGATCGCCGCGGTGATCGCTTCCTTCCTCTACCTGGGCATCGACCTGGCCGGCCTGGTCGGTGGCGACAGCCTGACGCAGATGGCCAGGTACGCCGGCGGCTTTATGCAGCCGGACTTCTCCGCCGCGCACCTGCAGGCCATCGGCCGCGGCGCCCTGGAAACCCTGGCCATGTCCGCCATCGGCACCCTGCTCGCCGCCCTGCTCGGCCTGGCCCTGGCATTGCCGGCCGCCGGGCGTTTCGGCGGCTTTGCCCTGCATGCCACACGCCTGCTGCTCAACGCCCTGCGCGCCATCCCCGAACTGGTGTGGGCCGCGCTGATGGTGCTGGCCGCCGGCCTCGGCCCCAACGCCGGCACCCTGGCCCTGGCCCTGCACACCGCCGGCGTGCTCGGCCGGCTGTTCGCCGAGGCGCTGGAAAACACCCCGCGCGAACCGGCCGAAGCCATCCGCCTGAGCGGCGGCGGGCGCATCAATGCCTTCTGCTACGGCACCCTGACCGGCGTCTGGCCGCAACTGGTGGCCTATACGCTGTACCGCTGGGAGAACAACATCCGCATGGCCAGCGTGCTCGGCTTCGTCGGCGCCGGTGGCCTGGGGCAGATGCTCTACGTGTCGCTCAGCCTGTTCCAGGAAGCCCAGGCGGCCACGGTGATCCTCGCCATGCTGGTGCTGGTGCTGGCGGTCGATGGACTGAGTGGCTGGGCGCGGCAGAGATGGGTCAGCGCCTGACGACGCGCGAACACTGCAGATCGGTCGCACCGGATCAGCGCCCCACTGCCGTCTAGACTCCTGAGTCTCAACCCATGGCGGGAGACTCAGGATGACCAGCAAGAACACCATCTGCCTCTGGTACAACCGCGACGCCCTGGCAGCCGCGACCTTCTATGCCGATACCTTCCCGGACAGCGCCGTGCTGGCCGTGCATCATGCCCCCGGCGACTACCCCGCCGGCAAGCAGGGCGATGTGCTGACGGTGGAGTTCAGGGTGATGGGCATTCCCTGCCTCGGCCTCAATGGCGGCCCGGCGTTCCAGCACAACGAGGCCTTCTCCTTCCAGGTCGCGACCGACGACCAGGCCGAGACGGATCGCCTGTGGCACGCGATCATCGACAACGGCGGCGAGGCCAGCGCCTGTGGCTGGTGCAAGGACAGATGGGGCATCTCCTGGCAGATCACCCCGCGCGTCCTCACCGCCGCCATCGCCAGCCCCGATCGCGCGGCGGCCAAGCGCGCGTTCGAGGCCATGATGGGCATGAGCAAGATCGATATCGCACAGATCGAGGCGGCGCTGAAGTCTTGAGTCCCGGCGTTTGGCGCCGTGCGTTCGGACAACCAGGACGCGCCCGCGGAGCAAAGCCACGAGCTGGCAGCCTTGCGAGCCAGAGCTGCCGGTTGCCGGGTTAAAGGTTAAAGTTAGGCTTAAACCTTTAACCGGCTTGCAGCACAGGGGCAGCACAGCTATGAAAATCGGCGAACTGGCGCAGCGCACCGGCCTTGCGGCTTCGCGCATTCGCTTCTACGAAAGCATCGGCCTGCTCAGGCTGGTGGAGCGGCAGGCCAACGGTTATCGCAGCTATCCGCAGGAGGCCGTGCTGGTGCTGAACCTGATCACCACGGCGCAGCAGGCCGGCTTCAGCCTCGACGAGCTGCGCACGCTGCTGCCGCAGGACCTGTCGCAGTGGGAGCACAGCAAACTGCTCGACACCCTGCACGCCAAGGTGCATGACATCGAGGCGCTGGAACAACGTCTGGCGCAGAGCAAGACGCACCTGCTGGCGTTGATCGACGAAATCGGAAGCAAACCGGACGACCTCGACTGCGCGGCCAACGCCAAGCGGGTGCTGTCGAAGATGAACCTGGGCGAGACCAGCGAGATGCCCAAACGCGCCGGCAAAACCGGCCAGCGCGCCTGAGGCTGCAATCGCCTGGGGGGCGCCGCGCGCACCAGCCGTTGATGGCTGGCGCACGGCCCGCCCAACCTTTCACCGCGGCATCTGCGCCAGGGGCTCGGGCGCATAGAGCGCGCTCTGGAAGTCCGGCACGTATGCGTCCTTCATCATCCTGCCCAGCTGCAGCGACTCGATGTAGCTCGACAGGCTGCCATCGCCGAGCTTGAGGCTCACCGAGTTCGCATTCGAGTTGGAGGCATGGCGCAGCTGCCGGGAAACGGCGTAGCCATAGGCCAGCTCGCCGTCGTGGCCGATACTGGTGAAGCTGTTGGTCACCAGCTCGGGGTCGTTGGACAGATCGGCGAGCTTCTCCACCTCGAAGGCGACGTCGAGCCTGCCCGTTTCGCTGTCGGCGATCTCGAAGACGAGGTGCTTGTCGGTCTCGCGACAATCGATGGCGGTCAGCCACTTCGGCAGGTAGTAGCCGACCACACCCCCGCACCCGCGCCAGCTCGGTATTGACCGGCAACTTGAGCACGTAGCCCCAGAAGTCCTTGGACAGCGACTGGCCGACCAGGCTGATCGGCCCCAGGGTGGCGTTGCCGGGCTTGTTGGTGACGATGGACAGGGCGAATCGCGTGCAAATGCTCATTGACATTAAAGTGAGCTTAAAGGTTAAGGTCGCCTCACTTTCAGCCGAGGAAGCGCCCCATGAACCTGTTCGCCCCCCTTGCCCTGCCCAATGGCTCGATCATCCCCAACCGCATCGCCAAGGCGGCGATGGAGGAGAACATGGCGGACGCCGAGCACGCGCCGTCGGAACAGCTGCTGCGCCTCTACCAGGCCTGGGCCGAGGGTGGCGCCGGCCTGCTGATCAGCGGCAACGTGATGGTCGACAGCCGCGCCATGACCGGCCCGGGCGGCGTGGTGCTGGAGGACGATGCGCAGCTGGCCAGGTTCGAGCACTGGGCGCGCATCGGTCGTGCTCGGGGCGCGCAGTTCTGGCTGCAGATCAACCACCCCGGCCGGCAGATGCAGGCCAACCTCGGCCAGCCGACCTGGGCACCCTCGGCGGTGGCACTGGAACTGGGCAAGCTGTCCAAGCGCTTCGCCACCCCGCTGGCGATGACCCAGGCGATGATCGACGAGGCGATAGCGCGCTTCGTCCGCACCGCCCGCCTCGCCGAACGGGCCGGCTTCAGCGGCGTGCAGATCCACGCGGCGCACGGCTACCTGCTCAGCCAGTTCCTCTCGCCGCTGACCAACAGGCGCAGCGACCAATGGGGCGGTTCGCTGGCAAACCGCGCGCGCCTGCTGCTGGAGATCGTCAAGGCGGTGCGCGCCGAGGTGGCGCCGGGCTTCGCGGTGGCGGCCAAGCTCAACTCGGCGGATTTCCAGCGCGGCGGCTTCAGCGCCGACGACGCTCAGCAGGTGGTCAGGCTGCTGGGCGAGCTGAAGGTGGACCTGGTCGAACTGTCCGGCGGCAGCTACGAGGCGCCGGCCATGCAGGGCGAGGCCCGCGACGGCCGCACCCTGGCCCGCGAGGCCTATTTTCTGGAGTTCGCCCGCGAGATTCGTGCGCTGGCGAGCATGCCGGTGATGGTCACCGGCGGCATCCGCCGTGCGCCCGTCGCCGCGCAGGTGCTGGCCAGCGGCGTCGAGATGGTCGGCATCGGCACGGCCCTGGCCATCGACCCCAACCTGCCGCGCGACTGGCAGCGCGGGCAGCACAACGCGCCGCAGCTGCCGCCGATCACCTGGGGCAACAAGGTGCTGGCGTCGCTGGCCAACATGGCCGTGGTCAAGCACCAGCTGCGCAAGCTGAGCCAGGGCCGCGACCCCCACCCGCAGGTATCGCCGCTGTGGGCGCTGCTCCAGCAGCAGCTGAACGATATACGGCGCTCCCGTCAGTACCGTCGCTGGATGGCGCGGCGCGGACTGGCCAACGGCTAACAGACCGTACCAGGCGGGCTGGTTATGGCGATCGCGCCTCTGAACCGGCTCGCAATGGTCCGGCGCTCACTGGCCCGCAGCGTGCGTCGTGCGCACCGCCAGCGAGCGAACGGGTGGAACACACCGCGCGCGCTACGACAGCGCACTGGCGCTGCCCCCGGCCAGCCATCGCCATAAGCGCGTCGATGCCGAAACGGAGGATCGGCACGTCGGCATTTCCGCCGAAACCAGCAGTTGCGGCAGCAGATACCCGGCCTCGACCTCGCTCTGAGCACAGTACGAGTGGCGCATGGCCTGGGCGCTGTCGCGCCAGGTGGGAGCGGGATGGGTTTGCCCGTTCATCTCGCCTGCCTCCTCAGAGATCCAGCACCAGCGGCTGCGTGCCGCCTTCGCCCTGCGCCGGCACGGCGCAGCAGATCAGCACGCTGTCGTCTTGCGGCAGCTCGGCGGGCGGATTCGGGTAGTGCACCTGGCCGCTGACCAGACGCGTCCTGCAGGTGCCGCAGGAACCGCCGCGGCAGCTGAACTCGGGGCTCAAGCCGCGGCTTTCCGCCAGCTCCAGCAGGCTGCCGCTGCCTGGCGTCCAGCGCGCCTCCTTGGCCGAGGCGGTGAAGTACACCGGCACCGGCTCGCTCGCCGCTGGCGGCTGCACGAAGGTCTTCACCTGCCCATCCGTACGACGCGTCAGCGTCGAGGGGCCGAACGCCTCGGCGTGGATGCGCGCGTCGGCGACACTCAGGTCACGCAGGCCGTCGTAGATCGCCTGGGTAAAGGCGGCCGGGCCGCACAGGTAGAAATCGTAATCGTCGAACGCCAAGGCCGCCTTGATCTGCGCCAGATCGAGACGTCCCTGCTGCTCGTAGTCGCGCCCGAGCACGGCATCGCTGCCCGGTGCGCTGAGGGCACGGTGGATGTGGAGCAGGCCATCGGCACGTTGCACCAGCTCGCGCAGCTCGGCCTGGAACGGCAGGTCGGCCAGCGTGCGTGCGCCCTGGAAGAAATGGATGCGCCTGTCCTGCCCCAGCGCCACCTGTTCGCGCAGCATCGACAGCAGCGGCGTGATGCCGACACCGGCGCCGATCAGCACCAGCGGCCGATGGGTGTCGCTGTTGAGGGTGAAGCTGCCCAGCGGCGCACGCACCTCCAGCACATCCCCGACCTGAACCTGCTCGTGCAGATGCCGCGACATCCGGCCCTGCGCCTTGACGCTGATACGCAGGAAGCCATCCGACGGCGCGCTGGACAGGCTGTAGGTGCGCAGCAGGGTGTCGTCCGTGGCGGTGGTGATGCGAATGGGCAGGTGCTGGCCGGCGGCGAAACTCGGTGCGGCGCCCTGCTGCGGCGCCAGCACGAATGAGCGGATATCGCTGCTCTCCTGCTGCAGACTTAATACCCGCCAGCGCTGCCACTGATTACGCTGCTCGCGTTCGCGCAGACGCGCATCGGCTTGCGCCCAGGTGCCGGTCATCAGGCTGGTCGGCGCGTACTCATGGAAGGCCCAGCGCAGCGAAGCCGCCGCCGGGCGCAGCACCACCTGCTCGACGTCGAAGGTCCACAGCCGCTCGGCGCCCTCGAAGGCCTGGATCAGCGGGCTGTCGAGAATGATCTCGGCACGGCCGGCCAGTTGCAGCACGTCGCCCGTGGCGAAGTCGACGAACAGCAGGCCGGCGCGCGGATTGACGCTGAGGTTGCCCAGGGTATTGAAGTGCAGGTTGCCGGCGTAGTCGGGAATGGTCAGGCGATTGCCCTCCACCCGCACGAAACCGGCGCGCCCGCCACGGTGGGAAACGTCCACCGAACGACGGCCATCGTCGTGCTCGACGTAGCTGGCGACGAAGAAGGTATCGGCGCCGCGGATCATTGCCGCGCTGCGTGCATCCAGCTCGCTGGCGTCGTGACGCGCATTCCCCCGTCCATCCGGAGAGCGGCTGTATTCACGCAGCTGGATATATTGCGGGCAGTTGCCGAAGGAATGCTCCACATCGATGTCCAGGCGCTGCGACGAGGCCTGGCGGATATGGCCGTTGATGCGATTGCGCCGCCGCGTGTGCAGCTCGATACCCAGCAGGCCGATGGCCTCGCCGGCGCCCAGGCCGGACGTGGCCGGATCGAGCGGGTCGAGCGCCATGGCGGCGAGATCGAACGCCAGCCGACGCGGGTCGGGCGAGGTGACGAAGCCCTCCTCGCCCTCGATCAGGGTGGCCCAGGGCTGGCCTGCGCCATCCACGGCACCGGCGATCATGAAGGGCAGTTGCCGATAGAAGTCGCGATGCTGGTCCGGCATATGGTCGCGGATCACCTTCTGTCCGAGCACTTCCATGCGCTCGGCGACGCCGACCTTCTCCTGCAATTGCTTTTCACCGGCGTGCCAGGGCGAGTGCCGATGGCTGGGAAGCTGTTGCATGTTCTGCCCTCCACGAGAGGAGCCGCCGGGTAAACCCGGCAGCTGGCGGTGACTCAGGCTTGCAGGCCGGCGGCGGTACGCGGCATCGGCACGAACCCCGGCAGCGCCTCGATGCGTGCCAGCCAGGCGCGGATGTTCGGGTAGGGCTCCAGCGAGACGTTGCCCTCCGGCGCATGGGCAATGTAGGAGTAGTTGGCCACGTCGGCGATGCTCGGCTTGTCGCCGGTGAGGAACGGGGTTTCGCCCAACTCGCCTTCCATCACGGTGAACAGCGCGTGGGCGCGGTTGATCACTTCTTCGGTGTTGAACGAGTAGCCGAATACGGTGACCAGGCGCGCGGCGGCAGGGCCGAAGGCCACCAGCCCGGCGGCTACCGACAGCCAGCGCTGCACCCGTGCGGCGGCGGCCGGCTCCTGCGGCAGCCAGTCGTCGTTGCCGTAGCGCTTGGCCAGGTAGACCAGGATGGCATTGGAGTCGGCGACGACGGTGCCGCCGTCATCGATCACCGGCACCTGGCCGAAGGGGTTGAGGGCGAGGAACTCGGGGGTCTTGTGCGCGCCCTTGGCCAGATCGACGAAGATCAGTTCGGTGGGCAGCTGCAGCAGCGAGAGCATCAGCTCGGCGCGGTGGGCGTGACCGGAACGGGGAAAGTTGTACAGCTTGATGGCGGGACGGGACATGCGATGACTCCTTCGAGGTGGGCTTAGGTCTCCGCGAGACAACTGGCCTTCGCGACGATGGGGCCATGTTCGCCCCATCCAACCCCGATAAGAATCACCACTATTGGCAATCCACTATTTCACTCTATGCAATGACATCAGACCTGAAAGGCCGGATGGGCGCGCAGACGCGGTACGGCGAAGTCGAGGAAGCTGCGCACCCGCGCCGCCGCCCGGCGCCCCTCGCGGTAATACAGCTGCACCGGCACGGGCGCTGTAGCGAAGTTTTTCAGCACCGCCTGTAATTGCCCACTCTGCAACTCCTGATAGGCCTCGTAGCTCAGGCAGCGGGTCAGGCCAAAACCGGCGAGCGCCGCGCGGATCGCGGCCTGCGGCGTGCTGCAAGTCAGCCGCGGCGCGAGCTTCACCGCGCCGTCCACAAAGCGCCATTCCCCCGCATGCCCGGTCGAAGAACGAGCGATGGTGCGGTGCGCGTGCAAAGCCTGCGGGTTGGCGGGCCAGCCCCAGCGCTGCAGATAGGCAGGTGCTGCACAGACCAGCGGTCGCGCCCACCCCAACGGCACGGCAAAGCCGGACGAACTGGGCAGATGGCCGACCACCACGGCCAGGTCGATGCCCTCCTCCAGCAACCTGGGCGGCTCTTCGCGCGCCAGGGTGGCCAGGCTCACCTCGGGAAAGGCTGCCAGGTAGTCGACGGCAATCGGCGTCAGCACCTGATGCGTCATCAGCAGCGGCAGAGCCAGGGTCAGTTGTCCGACGGGGTTGGCGTGCAGGCCGGTCACGGAGCGCTCGGCCTCCTCCACCCGCAGCAGGATGCGCTGGCAGCTGTCGGCGAAAGCCGCACCCGCCGGGCTCAGGCTGACGCCGCGCGGACCGCGCAACAGCAGGGTGCTGTCCAGACGGCTCTCCAGCGCAGCAACGGTACGCATCACCGTGGCCTGCGACAGCTGCAGCGCCCTGGCGGCCGCCGCCAGGCTGCCGGCCTGCGCCACGGCGAGGAACACCTGCATTTCGCGGTGATGGCTCATGCTGCGGGTGGTGCGCCGGCCGCGCGCAGGGCCGGATCGGCGCGAAAGCTGGCGGCGCAGTGGTCGACGAAGGTACGCACCTTGGCCGACACCTGGCGCCCGCCCTGATGAATGATGTGCACCGGCAGGGCCGGTGGTTCGAAGGCTTCGAGCACCAGTTCGATCTCGCCGCGTGCCACCGCCTCGGCCACCTGGTAGGACAGCACGCGGGTGTAGCCCCAGCCCAGGCGTGCGGCGCCGATCGCCGCCTGGTTGGAGCTGACGGTAAAGCGTGGACGCGGCATGAAACCGAAGGGCCCGTCGGCGCCGATGAACTGCCAGTGCGACAGCAGGTTGCTGGCGCTGGACATGACGATGGGCGCATCGCGCAACTCATCCGGATGACGCGGGCGGCCGACACGGTCGAGAAAGGCCGGCGCGGCACATACCACCGGGCGGATCTGCCCGACCTGCAGCGCCGGATGATCGCCCTCGGGCAGCGAGCCGATGCGCACGGCGACGTCGATGCCCTCCTCCAGCATGTTCACCACGCGGTCGACCAGCAGCGCGTTGACCTCCACGTCCGGGTGGGTGTCGAGGTACTGGGCGATGCGTGGAATCAGGAACAGCTCGCCAAACATCACCGGCGCGGTCACGGTAAGCCGCCCGCGCGGGCGCACGCTGCCGCCGGCGGCCAGCTCCTCGGCCTCCTCCAGCTCCAGCAGGATGCGCCGGCAGTCCTCGACATAGCGCTGGCCGGCTTCGGTCAGGCGCAGGCTGCGCGTGCTGCGCGCCAGCAGCAGGGTGCCGAGACGCGCCTCCAGCGCGGCGACCGCGCGGGTCACGCTGGGCGGCGAGATGCCCAGCAGCTTGGCGCCGCCGGCGAAGCTCTCGGCCTCGGTCACCGCCAGCAGCACCCGCATTTCCTGAAACCGGTCCATCGTCACCGCCTGGTTCTTGGTCGCGAGGGCACAGGATAGCGCTTCAGCGTCGACTCAAGGCCAGCCGCGCGGCGAACAGCACGAAGATCAGCCCGGTGCTGCGATCCAGCCACCTGATCACCGCCGCGCGCCGCAGCCAGTGGCCGAGCGGCTCGGTGGCGCCGATCAGCGCCAGCGCCCAGATCAGGCCGAGCGCCACATGGATGCCCACCAGAACGAAGGTCCAGGCGATCAGGGGTTGGCCCTGGGGGATGAACTGCGGCAGGAAGGAGACGTAGAAGATCCCCACCTTGGGGTTGAGCAGGTTGCCCAGCAGGCCGCGCAGAAACCAGTTGGCGTCGGGTTTGCCGCTCGCCTGCGCGAGGGCCAGCGAGCTGCGCGGGCGCAGCAGCAGGTTCAGCCCGAGCCAGGCCAGATAGGCCGCGCCGCAATACTTGAGCAGGTTGTAGGCGAACTCGGAAACCGCCAGCAGCGCGCCCAGGCCGAAGGCCACCGCCGCGCCCCACAGCAGGCAGCCGGCGTTGATGCCCAGCGCCGCGCGCAACGCCTGCCGGCGCCCCTCGACCGCGGCGGTGCGCAGCACCAGCGCGGTGTCGATGCCCGGCGTCAGGGTCAGCAGCGCGGCGGCGAGGGTGAAGGCGATCAGGTTCTCGGCGATGGGCATGAAGAACAACGCTCGGCCAGTAGGTGCTCAGAGCCCGTCCTGCTCCAGATGATCGAGGTTCACCGCCTCGCCCGGCTTGGCGTGCAGCTTGCTGCGGATGTCCTCGAAGATGGCGTCGTATTCCTTGTGCCCGCGCATGATCGGGCTGGCGTTGGCGTGCAGGCCGTGCTTGACCACCAGCCGGGAGATCACGCTGGCGAAGTTGAAGGCGGTGTCGCGGTGCATCTCGAACACTTCCTCGAAGGCCTTGCCGTCGATCTCGCCGACCAGGCGACCGTGCAGCATGGCGCCTTCCTTGGGGTCCTGGCGCACCTCGTAATAGAAGTCGATGGAATAGCTCGGCTGCCCGGCCATACCGGGCGGATTGCGGCGATGCAGGTGACCGGGTTCGAACATGGCACCACTCCTTAGTAACGGGTCTGGGCGTTCCGCGCGGGAACGCCGAGACAGTCTAGACCGGCTATCGCGCCGCTGCAGCGCGCCGTTTCAGTGCACGCTGGCGGCCGTCGCCCGCTCCTGCACCAGTACCCAGGGCGCCACCACCACCGCCCACAGCTGCGGGTCGCGCGCCAGCAGGTCCTCGGCGCGGGCATCCTCCAGCTTGCCCAGCTGGCCACGGGCCATCCACTCGGCGACCCGCGCCTGGTCGTTGCTGGCCACGGCCTCGGCGATCGCCACCAGATCCTCGCTGCCCTCGACCCAGAGCAGTGCACCGCGGGCGAAAAAGGGTTGCAGTTCCTGCCAGCGAATCGGCGCGGTTTCGCCAAGCAGCTTGGCATAGAGGGTGCTAGATTGATCCGTCATGGTGTGCCCCGTGTCGATGGCGATGAGTGCAGGCGCGCAATGATAGCGCCGGCGACTCTTCAGGCAACCGCGGGACGCTCGCTGAGCGACTGGGGACACGCCGTTTTTCTGTACATACCTTGCAATTTAGCGACACCCCCGCGATTCGCCTCCAGCTGCCGGCTTTTCAAGGCGCAAATCCGCGCTCTACACTGTTCCGGTACAGTTGCCGGGGGCATGACCGGGGGAACGGACCCGGTTCTGCAGCTTCGGCCGCAAGAACTACAACAACGAAAAACATAAGAGTGGAGCACTCATGAACAAAGCTACTAAGCAGATTTCCAAACTGTTTGCGGCAATGGCTCTGGCGGGGGCGGCCAGCTATTCGATGGCAGCCGACACCATCAAGATCGGCCTGGCCGGTCCGGTGACCGGTGCCGTGGCGCAGTACGGCGAGATGCAATTCATCGGCGCCAAGATGGCCATCGAGCAGATCAACAAGGCCGGCGGGGTGAACGGCGCCCAGCTCGAAGGCGTGGTCTACGACGATGCCTGCGACCCGAAACAGGCCGTCGCCGTGGCCAACAAGATCGTCAACGACGGCATCTCCTACGTGGTCGGCCACCTCTGCTCCAGCTCCACTCAACCGGCCTCCGACATCTACGAAGACGAAGGCATCCTGATGATCACCGCGGCCTCCACCAGCCCGGACATCACCGCGCGCGGCTATGAACTGGTGTTCCGCACCATCGGCCTGGACAGCCTGCAGGGTCCGACCGCCGGCAACTTCATCGCCGACAGCATCAAGCCGAAGAACGTCGCCGTGATTCACGACAAGCAGCAGTACGGCGAAGGCATCGCCACCGCGGTCAAGCAGACCCTGGAAGGCAAGGGCATCAAGGTCGGCCTGTTCGAAGGCATCAACGCCGGCGACAAGGACTTCTCCGCGATGATCGCCAAGCTCAAGCAAGCCGGCGTCGACTTCGTCTACTACGGCGGCTACCACCCGGAACTGGGCCTGCTGCTGCGCCAGTCGAAGGAGAAGGGTCTGGACGTCAAGTTCATGGGCCCGGAAGGCGTGGGTAACAAGGAAATCTCGGCCATCGCCGGCCCGGCCTCCGAAGGCCTGCTGGTGACCCTGCCGAAGTCCTTCGACCAGGATCCGAAGAACCAGGCGCTGGTCGAGGCCTTCAAGGCCAAGAACGAAGACCCGAGCGGCCCGTTCGTGTTCCCGGCCTATGCCGCCGTGCAGGTGATTGCCGAAGCCATCGAGAAAGCCGGCAGCACCGACACCGCCGAAGTGGCCGCAACCCTGCGCGCCAACAGCTTCGACACCCCGACCGGCACCCTCGCCTTCGACGAGAAGGGCGATCTGAAGGACTTCAGCTTCGTGGTCTACGAATGGCACCAGGACGGCACCAAGTCCGAAGCCAAGTAACAGTCCCGCCTGAACCCAAAGCCCACTGCAGCCGCAGTGGGCTTTGTTTATTAGAAGAATTCCGGTCTTGCGCTGCGTCACAAGCGCCGCTTTACGCAGGGCCCAGGAGTTAGGCAATGCCTGATCTTTACCACTACCTTCAACAGCTGATCAATGGACTCACCATTGGCAGTACCTATGCCCTGATCGCCATCGGCTACACCATGGTCTACGGCATCATCGGCATGATCAACTTCGCCCATGGCGAGGTTTACATGATTGGCTCGTACGTAGCCTTCATCGTGATCGCCGGACTCGCCATGTTCGGTCTCGACAGCCTGCCCATCGTGATGATCGCGGCGTTCTCCGCCAGCATCATCGTCGCCAGCGCCTACGGCTACAGCATCGAACGGGTGGCCTACCGCCCCTTGCGCGGCGGCAACCGCCTGATCCCGCTGATCTCCGCGATCGGCATGTCGATCTTCCTGCAGAACGAGGTGTTGCTGGCCCAGGACTCCAAGGACAAGGCCATTCCCAACCTGCTGCCGGGCAACTTCATCTTCGGTGAAAGCGCCATGAACGGCGTGGTCATCTCCTACATGCAGGTGCTGATCTTCGTCGTCACCTTCGTGGTGATGGTCGGCCTGAGCATGTTCATCTCCCGCTCGCGCCTCGGTCGCGCCTGCCGCGCCTGCGCCGAAGACCTGAAGATGGCCAACCTGCTGGGCATCAACACCAACAACATCATCGCCCTGACCTTCGTCATCGGCGCCACCCTGGCCGCCGTGGCCGCGGTGCTGCTGGGCATGCAGTACGGCGTGATCAACCCGCACCTAGGCTTCCTCGCCGGGATCAAGGCGTTCACCGCCGCGGTGCTCGGCGGCATCGGCAGCATCCCCGGCGCCGTGCTCGGCGGCCTGGTACTGGGCGTGGCCGAAGCCTTCGGCGCCGACATCTTCGGCGACCAGTACAAGGACGTGGTGGCCTTCAGCCTGCTGGTGCTGGTGCTGCTGTTCCGCCCGACCGGCATCCTCGGCCGTCCGGAGGTTGAAAAAGTATGAGTGCGCCCTCCATGAGCAATCGCCTCAAGACCGCCTTCTTCAGCGCCCTGCTGGTGCTGGCCGTGGCCTACCCGGTGCTCGGCCTGAAGCTGACCACCGTCGGCATCAAGCTGCAGGTGCAGGGCGCCAGCCCGGCCGTGCTGTGGACCATCGCCGGTTGCGCCATCGCCATGTTCTTCTGGCAGCTGTTCCGCACCCAACTCGGCGCCGCCTGGGCCCACGCGCCGAAGCTGCCGAGCATGCCGAGCAAGGCGAGCAACTTCCTCACCCTGCCCTCGACCCAGCGCTGGGCGATCATGGGCCTGATCCTGGTCGCCCTGGCCTGGCCGTTCTTCGGTTCGCGCGGCGCGGTGGACATCGCCACGCTGATCCTGATCTACGTGATGCTGGGCCTCGGCCTGAACATCGTGGTGGGTCTGGCCGGTCTGCTCGACCTGGGTTACGTCGGCTTCTACGCCGTCGGCGCCTACAGCTACGCGCTGCTGTCGCACTACTACGGCCTGGGCTTCTGGGTGTGCCTGCCGATCGCCGGCCTGATGGCGGCGTTCTTCGGCTTCATCCTCGGCTTCCCGGTGCTGCGTCTGCGCGGCGACTACCTGGCCATCGTCACCCTGGGCTTCGGCGAGATCATCCGTCTGCTGCTGCGCAACATGACCGAGCTCACCGGCGGCCCCAACGGCATCAGCGGCATCGACAAGCCGACCCTGTTCGGCCTGTCCTTCGACCGCCGCGCCGCCGAGGGCATGCAGACCTTCCACGAGTACTTCGGCATCGCCTACAACTCGGTGAACAAGGTGATCTTCCTCTACCTGATCGCCCTGCTGCTGGTGCTGCTGACCCTGTTCGTGATCAACCGCCTGCTGCGCATGCCGATCGGCCGCGCCTGGGAAGCGCTGCGTGAGGACGAGATCGCCTGCCGCGCGCTGGGCATGAACCCCACCGTGATCAAGCTCTCGGCCTTCACCATCGGCGCCAGCTTCGCCGGTTTCGCCGGCAGCTTCTTCGCCGCGCGCCAGGGCCTGGTGTCGCCGGAGTCGTTCACCTTCATCGAGTCGGCGATCATCCTCGCCATCGTGGTGCTCGGCGGCATGGGTTCGCAGTTGGGGATCATCCTCGCGGCCATCGTCATGATCCTGCTGCCGGAACTGGCGCGGGAGTTCAACGAATACCGCATGCTGATGTTCGGCGCCCTGATGGTGCTGATGATGATCTGGCGTCCGCAGGGCCTGTTGCCCATGCAGCGTCCCCACCTGGAGTTGAAGCAATGAGCCGCGCGATTCTCGAAGTAAGCGGCCTCACCATGCGCTTCGGCGGCCTGCTGGCCGTCAACGAGGTGGGCCTGAGCGTCAAGGAAAAACAGGTGGTCTCCATGATCGGCCCGAACGGCGCCGGCAAGACCACGGTGTTCAACTGCCTGACCGGTTTCTACCAGCCCACCGGCGGCAGCATCCGCCTCGACGGCGAGCAGATCGAGGGCCTGCCGGGCCACAAGATCGCGCGCAAGGGCGTGGTGCGCACCTTCCAGAACGTGCGTCTGTTCAAGGACATGACCGCGGTAGAGAACCTGCTAGTGGCGCAGCACCGCCACCTCAACACCAACTACCTGTCCGGCCTGTTCAAGACCCCGGCGTTTCGCAAGAGCGAACGCGAGGCGATGGACTTCGCCGCGCACTGGCTGGAGCGGGTCAACCTCACCGAGTTCGCCAACCGCCCGGCCGGCACCCTGGCCTACGGCCAGCAGCGCCGCCTGGAAATCGCCCGCTGCATGATGACCCGCCCGCGCCTGCTGATGCTCGACGAGCCGGCCGCCGGTCTCAACCCGCGCGAAACCGAGGACCTCAAGCAGCTGATCGGCGTGCTGCGCGACGAGCACGGCGTCACCGTGCTGCTGATCGAGCACGACATGAAGCTGGTGATGAGCATTTCCGACCACATCTACGTGATCAACCAGGGCACCCCCCTGGCCGACGGTACGCCGGAGCAGATCCGCAACAATCCGGACGTGATCAAAGCCTACCTGGGGGAAGCCTAACCATGCTCAGTTTCAACAAGGTCTCCACCTTCTACGGCAAGATCCAGGCCCTGCACGAGGTCAGCATCGAGGTACAGAAAGGCGAGATCGTCACCCTGATCGGCGCCAACGGCGCCGGCAAGTCGACCCTGCTGATGACCCTGTGCGGCAGCCCGCGTGCCACCAGCGGCAGCATCCGCTACATGGGCGAGGAACTGGTCGGCATGGACACGCCGGACATCATGCGCAAGAGCATCGCGGTGGTGCCGGAGGGCCGCCGCGTGTTCGCCCGCCTGACCGTCGAGGAAAACCTGGCCATGGGCGGCTTCTTCGGCAGCAAGGGCGACAACCAGGAGCAGCTGGACAAGGTCCTGCAGCTGTTCCCGCGCCTGCAGGAACGCTTCGCCCAGCGCGCCGGCACCATGAGCGGCGGCGAGCAGCAGATGCTCGCCATCGGCCGTGCGCTGATGAGCAAGCCCAAGCTGCTGCTGCTCGACGAACCGTCGCTGGGTCTGGCGCCGATCATCATCCAGCAGATCTTCGACATCATCGAACAGCTGCGCAAAGACGGCGTGACCATCTTCCTGGTCGAGCAGAACGCCAACCAGGCGCTGAAGCTGGCCGACCGTGGCTATGTGCTGGAGAACGGCCATATCGTCATGCAGGGCAGCGGCAGCGACCTGCTCAGCGACCCCAAGGTACGCGACGCCTACCTCGGCGGCTGAACCCGGCCGATGCAAGCGGAACCGCCCTTCGGGGCGGTTTTTTATTCTGTAGGGAGCGCCCTACGCCACAACGCGGGCGACGAATGCCCGGTGCGCGCCCCCTAGGAAACGCTGAACTCTTAAGCGGATATTTCCGCCCTCTTGCGCCCTGCCCGTCTGGCATTAGGCTCAAGGTCTCCGCCCTCGAGAGAGCACGCTCATGTCGCTGCGCAAGCCCCTGCTTCTGCTGCTGGCCTTGGCCCTGCTGCTCGGCGCCTGCAGCCGGGTCGACCTGGCCTACCGCAATCTGGACTGGCTGATCCCCTGGAAGCTGGACGACTACCTGGCGCTCGACGAGCAGCAGCGCGCCTGGCTTAAGCCGCAAGTGCAGCAGCACCTGGCCTGGCATTGCCGCGTCGAGCTGCCGCGCTACCTCGACTGGCTGGAGGCCAACCAGGCGCTGCTGGACGCCCCCGACAGCGAGGCGCTGGCCGCGCAGCTGCAGGCCTTCGACCAGGCCCTGCAGCGCATCGCCGTGGAAATCACCCCGAGCAGCGTGCAGCTGCTGCGCGGCCTGAGCCCGCGCCAGGTCGAGCAGCTGTTCGAGGCGCTGGACGAGCAGAATGCCAAGCTGCGCGAAGAATTTGTCGAACCGCCGCTGCGGCAGCAGATCGCCCAACGCGCCGAGCGCATGAACCAGCGCCTGCAGCCCTGGTTCGGCAACTTGAGCGCCACACAGAGCGCCCGCGTCGAGGCCTGGGCCGCCAGCCTGGGGGCGCAGAACCGGGTCTGGCTGGACAACCGCCTGGCCTGGCAACAGGCGCTGCGCGAAACCCTCGAGGTGCGCCGCGGCGAGGCGTTCGAGGCGCGCATGCGCGCGCTGCTGCAACAGCGCGAGCGCTTCCATACCCAGGCCTACCAGGCCAGCTATGCGACCAGTCGCCGGGCGCTGGTCGACCTGTTCGCCGACCTGCTCGCCCAGGCCGACGAGCCCCAGCTCAGCCGCCTGCGGCAGCGCCTGAACGGCCTGCACGCCGACCTGGCGAAGCAGCAGTGTCAGGCCGGCGAAGCCGTTGTCGTTCGTTGATGGGTGGCTCCCGCAGGGAGCGCCGCGCACAGCAAGATGGCGGCATCGCTGCGCACGGCGCAGCCTGCGCGCCGCGATCCCGACTAGAGCGCCGGCAACCGCCAGTCGATGGGGGTCATGCCGTTCTGCACGAGGAACTGGTTGCAGCGACTGAAGTGGCCGTTGCCGAGAAATCCACGGTGCGCCGACAACGGCGAGGGGTGCGGCGAGCGCAGCACCAGGTGCTTGGTCGGGTCGATCAGGCGCTGCTTGCCCTGCGCATGACTGCCCCAGAGCAGGAACACCAGCTTGGGCCGCTGCTGGCTGACCACCTCGATCACCCGGTCGGTAAACAGTTGCCAGCCCTTGTTCGCGTGGGAGCCGGCGTTGCCGCGCTCCACGGTCAGCGAGGTGTTGAGCAGCAGCACGCCCTGCTCGGCCCAGCTCTGCAGGTAGCCGTGGGCAGGGATATCGAGGTTCAGGTCGCGCTTGAGTTCCTTGTAGATGTTCACCAGCGACGGCGGCGTCTGCACCCCCGGCTGCACCGAGAAACACAGGCCGTGGGCCTGGCCGGGACCGTGGTAGGGGTCCTGGCCGATGATCACCACCTTGACCCGATCCAGCGGCGTGGAGTTGAGCGCATTGAAGATCAGCGGGCCCGGCGGGTAGATCTCCTTGCCGGCCGCCTTCTCGGCACGGAGGAACTCGCGCAGTTCGCTCATGTAGGGCTTGTCGAACTCCTCGCGCAGCGCCTCTTTCCAGCTGGCGTCGAGTTTGATGCGGTCGTCGGTCATCCCGGGTGTTCCTGCGCTGAAAACGAAAACGGCACGCTAGGCAAGGCACGGGGGCAAGTCAAGGCATGGCACGGGATAACGCGGCGCCGACTGATGCCTGCCCATCACGCCGCTGGATGCGCGTTGCCACGCCGCCCTCGCCGGCCAAGACTCAAAGGCGATATCTCGAGGAGCAGCGCAACATGAACACCGCGACCGCTATCAGCCGCGAACGCCTGGAACAGGCGCTGGCCCACTCCACATTCGCCCAGTTGCTCGGCGCCGAGCTGCTCGACTTCGAACCCGGCAAGGTCAGCCTGCAGGTGCGCAGCCGCCCCGACCTGTGCCAGCACCACGGCTATCTGCACGGTGCGGTGGTCGGTTTCATGGTCGACAGCGGCTGCGCCTGGGCCGCCGCCTCGCTGGTCGGCGACGTGGTCACCAGCGAATACAAGCTCAACCTGCTCGCCCCGGCCATCGGCGAGCGCTTGCTGTGCCGGGCCGAAGTGCTCAAGGCCGGACAGCGCCAGGCGGTCTGCCGCGCCGACGTGTTCGCCTTGAAGGATGGCCAGGAGAAGCTGGTGGCCACCGGCCTGGCGACCATCGCCCGGGTGTAGCGCGGATTCAGCAGCCGTAGGTTGGGTTGAGGTGCGCAGCGCCGAAGCCCAACGGGTCATGTCGAGGACTGTTGGGCTTCGCTACACTCAGCACCAACCTACCGGCGGATGCCGCCCTAGCCCTGGTGCAAGGCCCGGTAATGACTGGGCGCCATGCCCACCACCTTGCGAAATAGCCGCGAGAAGTAATAGGGATCGTCGTAGCCCAGTTGCTCGGCGATCTGCCGCACCTCGGCGTCGCCCTGGTCGAGCAGGCGGCAGGCCTGGGCCATCTTCAGCTGGATGAAATCCTGGATCGGCGCGTGGCCGGTCAGGGCACGGTAGGTCTTGGCGAAGTGGAAGCGCGACAGCTTGAACTGCGCCGCCAGCTCGTCGAGGTTGAGGCTGCCATGCAGGTGGCTGCGCATCACCGCCTGCACCGCGTCGACGTCCAGCACCCGCCCGGATTTGAGGTTGGCCCGCGCCGGCAGCACCGCCAGGGAGCTGAGCAGCGCCTGCAGCTGATGGGCGGCGTGGATGAAGGGCACCGGGTTGAGGCCCTGGCGCTGCAAGCCCAGTAACGCCTCGAAATCCGCCAGCAGGCGCGGCTGCACGCCGATGCGGCGCACCCGACGCGGCCCCAGCAGACGCAGGAAGTCCTCGGCCAGGCTGCCGTCGAAATGCACCCAGTACAGCGTCCAGGGCCGTGCGGCGTCGGCGCCGTAGCGGTGGGCGAGGCCCTTGGGCAGCAGCAGCAGATCGCCGCCGCCGACCTCGAATCGTCCATCCGCCGTCTCCAGCCAGCCGCGCCCGGCGCGGCAGTAGATCAGCAGGTGATCCTCCGGCTGACTGCGCTGCATCAGGTGCCCGGCCGCTTCCGGGTAGAACCCCAGCGCCAGCGGGTAGCAGCCGCAGCTCAGCGGCTGACGGGCCAGCAGGCGACGCAGGCGCGGCGGGGTGATGAAGCGCTGGCCGTTGGCGGGCAGCGGCCAGCTGGAGGTTTCCACTCGTGCGGTCATCGGCGCGCCCGCCTCGCTGGGGGATGGCAATGCCAAGATCGTCCATCCAAAGGCCAAGATCGTCAATCCACAAGCGGCCGGACACTGACTATAAAGAGAGCACAGAAGAACAACAGGAGGCCGACCATGCCCCGTACCCTGCCCCAGCTGATCGACGGCCAGTGGCTCGCGAGCCAGGCCCGCGAACTGATCGAGGTCACCGACCCGGCCACCCAGCAGGTGCTGGCGCTGGCGCCCAAGGCCACCCATGCGGAGATCGAGGCCGCCGTGGCCAGCGCCAAGGCCGCCTTCCTCACCTGGCGCGAGGTGCCGGTGCCGGAACGGGCGCGGCTGATGCTGCGCTACCAGCACCTGCTCAAGGAGCACCACGACGAGCTGGCCGAGATTCTCGCGCAGGAGACCGGCAAGACCTTCGCCGATGCCAAGGGCGATGTCTGGCGCGGCATCGAGGTGGCCGAACACGCCGCCAACGTGGCCAGTCTGATGATGGGCGAGACGGTGGAGAACGTCGCCCGCGAGATCGACACCGCCAGCTGGATCCAGCCGCTGGGCGTGTGCGTCGGCATCACCCCGTTCAACTTCCCGGCGATGATCCCGCTGTGGATGTTCCCGCTGGCCATCGCCTGCGGCAATACCTTCATCCTCAAGCCCTCCGAGCAGGACCCGATGACCCCCAACCGCCTGGCCGAGCTGTTCCTCGAGGCCGGCGCGCCGCCCGGGGTACTGCAGCTGCTGCACGGCGGGCGCGAGCAGGTCGACGCGCTGCTGGTGCACCCGGACGTGCGCGCGATTTCCTTCGTCGGCTCGGTGCCGGTGGGCCAGCATATCTACCGCACCGGCACCCAGCACCTGAAGCGGGTGCAGGCCTTCGCCGGGGCCAAGAACCATATGGTGATCATGCCCGACGCGCCCAAGGATCAGGTCATCAGCAACCTGGTCGGCGCCAGTTGCGGCGCCGCCGGCCAGCGCTGCATGGCGATCAGTGTGGCGGTGTTCGTCGGCGAGTCGCGGCAGTGGATTCCCGAGCTGGCCGCACAGATGGCCGAGCTGCGTCCCGGCCACTGGCGCGACAGCGGCGCCGCGTTCGGCCCGCTGATCAGCCAGCAGGCGCGCCAGCGCGTGCTGCGCCTGATCGCCGAGGGCAAGGCCGAGGGCGCCGAGTGCCTGCTGGACGGTTCGCAGTGCAGCGTCGAGGGCTACCCCGAGGGCAACTGGCTGGGGCCGACGCTGTTTCGCAAGGTGACACCGAAAATGTCCATCTACCGCGAGGAAATCTTCGGCCCGGTGCTGGTGTGCCTGGAGGTCGCGACCCTGGAAGAGGCCATCGAGTTGGTAAACGCCAGCCCCTACGGCAACGGCACCAGCATCTTCACCCGCTCCGGCGGCGCCGCGCGCCATTACCAGCACGCGGTGGAAGTCGGCCAGGTGGGCATCAACGTGCCGATCCCGGTGCCACTGCCGTTCTTCTCCTTCACCGGCTGGAAGGGCTCCTTCTATGGCGACCTGCACGCCTACGGCAAGCAGGCGGTGCGCTTCTACAGCGAGACCAAGACGGTCACCAGCCGCTGGTTCGACGACACACCGCTCGGCGACGGCCCCAACATGACCATTCAATTGAAATGAGAACGGAGTAGGCCTCTGTTAGACCAATAGACGATCACTGCAACTGGACGAGCGGCGTAAAACAGTCTCCTGCAGCACAACAACAAGGAGAACTGCAATGCGCCACCTGACTGCCACCCTGGCCCTGTGGGCCGGGATCACCGCCTGTGCGCAGGCCGCCGAGCCCATCACCCTGGGACTCAACTACCCGCGCACCGGCCCATACAAGGAGGAGGGATTGGCGCAGATGCGTGGAGCCCTGCTGGCCATCGACGAGCTCAACGCCGCAGGCGGCGTGCTGGGCCGCCCCTTGCGCCTGTCCAGCAAGGACACCGCCTCGCGTCCGGCCAAGGCGGTGAAGAACGTCGACAAGCTGGCCGCCGAGGGCGCCGCCATGCTGTTCGGCGGCTCCTCCAGCGCGGTGGCCATCGCCGCCGGCAAGCGCGCCCGCGAACACGGCCTGCTGTACTTCGGCACCCTCACCTATTCCAACGACACCACCGGCAAGGACGGCCACCGCTACATGTTCCGCGAGTGCAACAACGCCTGGATGAGCGCCCAGGTGCTCGGCCAGTACCTGAGCAAGCACCTGCCGGACAAGCGCTACTTCTACGTCACCTCCGACTACACCTGGGGCCACACCACCGAGGCCTCGCTGCGCCAGGCCACCGCCAGCGACGACGCCGGCCAGCACGCCGGCGTGCGCGTGCCCTTCCCCGGCGCACGCCTGGCCGACTACCAGGATGCCCTGACCCAGGCCGCCTCGAGCGATGCCGAGATCCTCGCCCTGGTGCTGTTCGGCGAGGACCTGGTGCGCGCCATGCGCATCGCCAAGGACCTGGGCCTGACCGAGCGCATGCAGGTCATCGCGCCGAACCTGACCCAGAGCATGGTCGAGCAGGCCGGCCCGGACCTGATGCAGGGCGTGATCGGCACCGAACCCTGGACCTGGCGCGTGCCGGCGCTGGAGAAATCCGCCCGCGGCGAAGCCTTCGTCGCCGCCTTCAAGGCGCGCTACCAGATGTACCCCTCGAGTTCCGCCGCCTCGGCCTACAGCATCGTCCAGCAGTGGGCCGATGCCGCCAAGCGTGCCAATAGCCTGGATAGCGAGGCGCTGATCAAGGCGCTGGAAGGCCACCGCTACAGCCTGCTGAAGGACGAACAGCAGTGGCGCGCCTTCGACCACCAGAACCTGCAGACGGTCTACGCGGTGCGGGTCAAGCCGCGCGACGAGGTGCTCAAGGACCCGCTCAAGCAGGACTACTTCGAAATCGTCGACCGCCTCGACGCCGACACCGCGCTGCCCAATCTGGCGCAGTGGCAGGCCGAGCGCCGCGCCGGCGGCCAACCTTTGACATTGCAATGAGGCGCCATGGACTTCGAACTCAGTGACGAACAACGCCTGCTCACCGACAGCGCCCGCGCCTTCGCCGCGCGGGAGCTGGCGCCGCACGCCGGCGACTGGGACCGCGACCACCACTTTCCGCTGCCGGTGATCCGCCGCGCCGCCGAGCAGGGCTACTTGGCCCTGTATATCAAGGAGGAGGACGGCGGCCTGGGCCTGTCGAGGCTGTCCAGTTCGCTGATCTTCGAACAGCTGGCCGCCGGCTGCGTGGCCACCACCGCCTACCTGACCATCCACAATATGGCCTCGTGGATGTTGGCGAGCTTCGCCGACGACGCCCTGAAGGCGCAGTACCTGCCCGGGCTGATCGACGGCCGCCTGCTGGCCTCCTACTGCCTGACCGAGCCGGACGCCGGCTCCGACGCCGCCCACCTGCGAACCCGCGCGCGGCGCGATGGCGACGATTACCTGCTCGACGGCAGCAAGTGCTTTATCTCCGGCGCGGGATCGACCGATGTGCTGATCGTCATGGCGCGCACCGGCGAGGACGGCGCCAAGGGCATCTCCTGCTTCCTGGTGCCGGCCGACGCCGCCGGCATCCGCTACGGGCGCAACGAGGACAAGATGGGCTGGCGCGCCCAGCCGACCCGCACCATCGCCTTCGACGGCGTGCGCATTCCCGCCGGCAACCGCATCGGCCCGGAGGGCCAGGGCTTCGTCTACGCCATGCAGGGCCTGGGCGGCGGCCGCCTGAACATCGCCAGCTGCTCGCTCGGCGCGGCCCAGGCGGCGTTGCAGCAGAGCCTGCACTACGTGGAGGAGCGCAAGCAGTTCGGCAAGCCACTGGCCGAATTCCAGGCGCTGCAGTTCAAGCTGGCCGATATGCTCACCGAGCTGACCGCCAGCCGGCAGATGGTGCGCCTGGCCGCGGACAAGCTGGACCGGCGCCACGCCGAGGCCAGCCTGTACTGCGCCATGGCCAAGCGCTTCGCCACCGACCAGTGTTTCGCCATCTGCAACGAGGCGCTACAGCTGCACGGCGGCTACGGTTACCTGAGCGACTATCCGCTGGAGCGCTGGGTGCGCGACAGCCGCGTGCACCAGATACTGGAAGGCACCAACGAGATCATGCGGGTGATCGTCGCCCGCCGCCTGCTGCAGCAGGGCGGCATGCTCGATCGCCTGCTGTGACCGCTTTATCCCCTCTCCCCGGGGGAGAGGGGAACATCATCTAAGAGGACCCTTATGAGCACCGCCATCGAAGCCTACAAGCCCGGCATCTTCGACCTGACCCACAAGCTCACCGTGGAAAAGCACGGCCACACCGCGCTGATCACCATCAACCACCCGCCGGCCAACACCTGGGACCGCGACTCGCTGATCGGCCTCAAGCAGCTGGTCGAGCACCTCAACCGCGACGACGACATCTACGCCCTGGTGGTGACCGGCCAGGGGCCGAAGTTCTTTTCCGCCGGCGCCGACCTGAACATGTTCGCCGACGGCGACAAGGCGCGCGCCCGCGAGATGGCGCGGCGCTTCGGCGAGGCCTTCGAGACCCTGCGCGATTTTCGCGGGGTGTCCATCGCCGCGATCAACGGCTACGCCATGGGCGGCGGCCTGGAATGCGCGCTGGCCTGCGATATCCGCATCGCCGAACGCCAGGCGCAGATGGCCCTGCCCGAGGCCGCGGTGGGCCTGCTGCCCTGCGCCGGCGGCACCCAGGCGCTGCCCTGGCTGGTGGGCGAAGGCTGGGCCAAGCGCATGATCCTCTGCGGCGAACGTATCGACGCCGAAACCGCCCTGCGCATCGGCCTGGTGGAACAGCTGGTCGATAGCGGCGAGGCCCGTGGCCATGCGCTGCTGCTGGCGGCCAAGGTGGCGCGACAGAGTCCGGTGGCGGTGCGCACCATCAAGCCGCTGATCCAGGGCGCGCGCGAGCGCGGCCCGAACACCTGGCTGGCGGAGGAACGCGAGCGCTTCGTCGACCTGTTCGACGCCGACGACACCCGCGAAGGGGTCAATGCCTTCCTCGAGAAGCGCGACCCGCAGTGGCGCAACAAATGATTCGTGGCACCGTAATCGGCCAGGCCCGTAGGGTGGATGTCGCTTCTTACATCCACCAGAACCGCCCCGCCCTAAGCTGGAAACCTGTATGAACCTGCACTTCGAAGAACGCCCCAGCCTGCATGGCTACCGCATCGGCATCGCCAGCCTGGATGCCGAGAAGAGCCTCAATGCCCTGTCGCTGCCGATGATCGAGGCGCTGGACGCGCGCCTGAAGGCCTGGGCCATCGATCCCGAAATCGCCTGCGTGCTGCTGCGCGGCAACGGGCCCAAGGCCTTCTGCGCCGGCGGCGACGTGGTGCAGCTGGTGCAGCAGTGCCGCGAACACCCCGGCGAGGTGCCGCCGCTGGCGCGGCGCTTCTTCGCCGACGAATACCGCCTCGACCACCGCATCCACAGCTATCCCAAGCCGCTGATCTGCTGGGCCCACGGCCACGTGCTGGGCGGCGGCATGGGCCTGATGCAGGGCGCGGCGATCCGCATCGTCACCCCCAGCAGCCGCCTGGGCATGCCGGAAATCAATATCGGCCTGTACCCGGACGTCGGCGGCAGCTGGTTCCTCGCTCGCCTGCCGGGGCGTCTGGGCCTGTTCCTTGGCCTCACCGCCGCCAGCATCAATGCCCGCGATGCGCTGGACCTGAACCTGGCCGACCGTTTCCTCCGCGACGAGCAGCAGGACGCACTGATCGAAGGCCTGGTGCAACTCAACTGGCGGGAGCACGCCGCGCAGCAGCTGCACAGCCTGCTGCGCGCGCTGGAACGCGAGGCGCGCGGCGAGCTGCCGCAGGCGCAGTGGCTGCCGCGCCGCGAACGCCTCGACGCGCTGCTCGACGTGGCCGACCTACCGGCCGCGGTACAGGCCATCGCCGGCCTGCACGGCGACGCCGACCTGCTGCTGGCCCGTGCGGCCAAGACCCTGGCGGGCGGCTGTCCGCTGACCGCGCACCTGGTCTGGGAGCAGATCCGCCGCGCCCGTCACCTGTCGCTGGCCGAGGTGTTCCGCATGGAGTACGCCATGAGCCTGAACTGCTGCCGCCACCCGGAGTTTGCCGAGGGCGTGCGCGCCCGCCTGATCGACAAGGACCAGACGCCGCGCTGGCACTGGCCGGACGTGGCGGCCATCCCGCCGGCGGTGATCGAAGCGCACTTCGCTCCGGCCTGGGACGGCGCGCATCCGTTGGCGGATCTGTAAACCTTCGCTCCCCGAGGCATCAGCACAAGGAGAACCCAAACCATGACCCAGATCGCCTTTATCGGCCTCGGCCATATGGGCCTGCCCATGGCCCGCAACCTGCTCAAGGCCGGCTACCCGCTCAAGGTCTTCGACCTGGTGCGCAGCGCCGTGGACGAACTGGCCGGCGAAGGCGCCCTGGCGGCGGACAGCGCCGCCGAGGCGGTCGACCAGGCCAAGGTGGTGATCAGCATGCTGCCGGCCAGCCGCCATGTCGAAGGCCTGTACCTGGGCGACGCCGGCCTGCTGGCGCAACTGCCGGCCGGCACCCTGGTGCTGGAATGCTCGACCATCGCCCCGGAGTCGGCGCGCAAGGTTCACGCCGCCGCCCGTGAGCGCGGCGTCGCCCTGCTCGATGCGCCGGTGTCCGGCGGCACCGCCGGCGCCGCGGCCGCCACCCTGACCTTTATGGTCGGCGGCGAGGCCAACGCCCTGGACAAGGCGCGGCCGATCCTCGCCGCCATGGGCAAGAATATCTTCCACGCCGGCCCGGACGGCGCCGGCCAGGTGGCCAAGGTGTGCAACAACCAGGTGCTGGCGGTGCAGATGATCGCCACCGCCGAGGCCATGGCCCTGGGCGTGGCCAACGGCCTGGAGCCGGCGACCCTGGCCGAGATCATGCGGCAGAGCTCCGGCGGCAACTGGACGCTGGAAAAGTACAACCCCTGGCCCGGGGTGATGGAGAACGCCCCCGCCTCCAAGGGCTACAGCGGCGGTTTTATGGCCGAACTGATGGCCAAGGACCTCGGCCTGGCCCAGGAAACCGCCAGCCACAGCGGCAACAGCACGCCGATGGGCGCCCTGGCGCTGCAGCTGTATCGTCTGCTGCTCAAGCAGGGCAAGGGCAAGCAGGATTTTTCAGTGGTGCAGCAGTTGTTCGTGGAGTAGCGCTCCGAAGGCGCCAGCTTGCTGGCGATGCCTTGAAGCGGATCGCAGGCAAGCTGGCCCTACGAAAGCGTGAGTACGTCGTGCAGTCTTGGCCCGGATGCAATCCGGGATAAAGCGCGGCGACCGCCCCGGATTGCCTCCGGGCCAACGGCATTCAGCGCAGCGTCTGCAGATGCAGCAGGCCGAACAGCAGCACCTGCAGGCGCTGCCGCCACAGCCCCGGCCGGCCGTGCAGGCGCGCGCGAAACAGCAGCAGCTCGCCTAGATGGGCCAGCAACAGCGCCAGCGCGGCCCAGTTGACCCAGCCGCCCAGCGGCGCGGCGAAGGGGTAGAGCAGGTTGAGCAGCGCCACCAGCCAGAACATGGCCAGGGCGCCCTTGGCGAACGACAGCAGTTTCATCGCGATCCTCCGGTTGGGCGATCGCCGCAGTGTGCCGGGCCGACCCGGCGCTGCCACCGCTCTTTCGGCTGGAACGGCGCTCAGCGCAGGGTCAGGCCGAAGGACTCGTCGGCGAAGTCGAAGCAGGCGAGGAAGCGGCGGATCTCCAGCAGGTTGCCCTCGACCTGCACGTCGCCCAGCAGCGCGCCCTTGACCAGGCCGCCTTCGCCGGTCAGCAGGGTTTCCATAAAGCGCTTGTCCATGCTCAGCCGCAGCTCGGTGCCTTCGGGAATGCCCCGGTGCAACTGGGCCACGCCGCGGCGCACTTCCAGCGCCCACTCCTCGTTCACGTCCGGGAAGCGAAAGCCCAGGGTCAGTTCGAGGTCGCCGGCCTGCTCTGGGTCGATGCGCGTCACCCAGTTCTGCAGGAAGGCCTGCGGGGTGAAGCTGCGCACCATGTCCGGGGAGAGGAGGACCTTGCGCATCTCCTGCGAGCGCTGGCGGATGGCCTCACCGTCGAGCTTGCCTTCCAGCTCCATGGCACTCATCAGGTACCAGTTGCGCCAGTTGATGTTCATGCTGGCGTAACCCAGCTTGCGCAGGCTGCGCGCCTTGATCTCGCGTGCCAGTCGATCCTCGCGGTCGACGCGGATGGCGTAGCCGGCCAGCTCGGCGGCCCACTGGTAGTCGCCCTTGAGGTAGGCGTTGCCGGCCTCCAGCAGCAGCTTTTCCCGGCCACCGGCCAGGGCGATCAGCCGCTCGGCCTGCTGCCGCGGCGGGGTCGGGTCGAGCGCCACCGGGTCGCCCTGGAACCAGCCCAGGTAGCCGTTGTAGATCTGCCGCACGCTGTGCTTGACCGTGCCGTAGTACTCGCGCAGGTAGGGCGTGTAGCCGGCCAGGTGCGGCGGCAGCTTGACCTTCTCCACCAGCTCGTCCGGGGTCAGGCCCTTGTTCATCCAGCGCACGCTCTGGTCGTGGATATAGGCGATGCCGTCGCGGGTCATGCGCAGCACCTCCTCGACCCGCTCCTGGCCGCTGACCGGGCGGCCGTGCAGCGGCACCATGTGCTCGGCCTGGTATTCGCGCAGCTTGTCCAGGCTGGCGACCCACTGCACCGGGTCGCGGAACTTGGTGCCGCGCAGGGTATGGATGTTCGGCAGGGTCGGCCCCTGCTCCACCTCGGCGCTGATCAGCACGCGGTTGCCCGGCAGGTACAGGGTGATCTCGTCCGGCGCCTCGCTGGGCACGTGCAGCAGCTGCACGTCGAGGCCGGCGATGCGGGTGTCCAGGCGCTCGGCGAAGGTCACCGTCGGCGCGATAAAGGACGACGGCTCGGGCTTGGCCAGCGGGCCGATGCCGGCGTTCATGCCCTCCAGGTCGCTCGCCGGCAGGAAGGAGCCGAAGCTGTAGGCCGAGCGCACGCCGAGAATCGGCCCGACCAGCGCGCCCTGCGCCACCACGTTCTCCAGCAGGCTTGCGTGGGCGTAGATCTGCACCTCGCCGCGTTCCACCTGCTCGCGGCTGACGAAGGCCTGCACGCCGTTGATATGGTCCGGGTGGAAGTGGGTGTAGACCACCGCCTTGACCGGCTTGTCCGTGAGCTTGCGGAACTCGGCCATGATCTTGCGCGACTCGCCGACCGACTCGCCGGTGTCGACGATGATCAGCCCCTCGGGCGCCTCGATCATCACCACGTTGCCCAGCTGCCAGCCGACGGCCGAGTAGACGTTGTCGGCGACGCGGTAGACCTGCTGGGCGAAGTGCTTGGTGTGCGCCGCCAGCTCGGCGTGGATGCTCGGCTCGATGCGCTCGGCCGGCAGTTCGGCCTGCGCGTTCAGGGGCAAGGCGGCGGCCAGCAGCAGGCCGCCAAGGCGAGAGAAGGTGCTCATGGCGATAGGACGTCTTGTTGTTGAAGTGCTGGCAGGTTGGCAAAGGCCGCCTGATAATTCCAATGCATTCGAATCCATAAACCAATGCAGGCAGCGCATGAACGACCTACGCCAGCTCCGTCACTTCGTCGCCCTCGCCGAACACGGCCACTTCGCCCGCGCCGCCGAGGCCGTGCACCTCAGCCAACCGGCACTGAGCCGCAGCATCCAGGCCCTGGAGGCGCAGCTCGGCTGCAGCCTGGTGGATCGCCACAGCCGCGGCATCAGCCTCACCGCCCACGGCCAGCTGGTGCTGGAACACGCCCGCCGCCTGCTGGCCGGCAGCCAGGCGCTGTGCAACGCGGTCAGCCAGCTGGACAACCTGGAGGCCGGCGAACTGCGTCTGGGCGCCGGCCCCTACCCGGCCGCACGGCTGGTGCCGCAGGCGGTGGGCAGGCTGCTGCAACGCTATCCGCGGGTACAGGTGAGACTGGAGATCGGCAACTGGCTGGAGCTGCGCGAGCGCCTGCTGGAGGCCGGCGTCGAACTGTTCGTCGCCGATGTGCGCGAACTGCAGGATGACCCGCAACTGCAGATCGAGGCGCTACAGGCGCATGCCGGCGTGCTGTTCTGCCGCCCCGGCCACCCCTTGCTACAACGCCGCGAGCTGCGCCTGGCCGACCTGCTCGACTTCCCCCTGGCCGGCACCCAGTTGCCGCAGGCGGTAGAGCGCAGCCTCGGCGCAGCCAGCGGCCGGCCGCAACCCTTGAGCGTGCAGTGCGACAACTTTCTGGTGCTCAAGCGCCTGGTGGCCGACAGCGAGGTGCTGAGCATGGCGCCCTGGGACGTGATCGCCGAGGAAGTGGCGGCCGGCCAGCTGAGCCTGCTGCCGCTGGCCCCGGCGAGCCTGCAGCAGCAGTCGGCCTACGGCCTGGTCAGCCGTGCCGGGCACAGCCTGTCGCCGGCGGCGCAGGCGCTGGTGGAGGAAATTCGCCGGGTGGATCGCCAGCCGCTGCCGCCACGGCGCTGAACGCCGCTAGTTGCGCCGCCAGTCACCGCCGCGTTGCTGCTCGCCGCGCGAGTGACGGTCGTCGCGGGAGTAGCGCTGCTGCACCTGCTGCTGGCGATTGCCTTCCCAGCGTTTGCCGGAAGGCGCGCTCTGATACTGCTTGTGATGCTGCCGACCATCGTGACGGCGGCCATCGTCGCGACGGCCGTCGTGGCGCGAGTAACCGTCGTGGCGCTTGTGATCGCGCTGGTAGAAACCATGCTGGCGCGGCGGCGCCGGCACGTAGCGTTTGGAATCGTGGCGATGGCGGTCGTGGCGGCGGTCGTCGTAATAGTAGTAACGCGGCGTGACGTAGACCGGCGGCGAGTAATCGCGGCGATAGCCGTTGTAATAGTGGTGCGAGTGATGATGATCGCGGTAGCCGCGGTCGTAGTCGTAGCCGTCGCCATACACGGCGCAGCCGCTGAGCGGGATCAACAGCAGGGCCGCAAGCAGGGTTCTGTAGGACATGAAAGCCTCCGCAGGGGAAGCGGGGGACGCGCACCGCGCCCCCGAGGGAAGAGGCCGGGCCGCGGGGCCCGGGACTGGATCAGCAACGACCTTTCTTGGCCTGCCCCGGCGGGCAGTGGGGAGGACCGCCGCCGCCATCGCCGATATCGATGCCGATACCCGGCAGCCTCAGGCTGCAGCCGGACAGACCGAACGCCAGGCTGATCGCCAGCAGCAACGCGCCGAAGGTTTTCATCAGCAGCTCCCCTTCATCCGGTGCCCCGGCGGGCAGAAGTGACCGCCGCCGTGGTAACCGCGGCCACCCAGGTCGACATGAATCACATCGGGATCGCCGACCCGGGCATGTACGCCCGGGGCACTGAAACTGCAGCCGCCCAGCAGCAACGCCAATACCATCACAGTCAAACCACGCATGTTGGAATACTCCTCGAATTTCCCGTATCTGCTAGACGCCCGGCCACCGCAGCGGGCACAGCTCTATCAGCATGCTCGTTCGACAATCTGCACTGGATCACGTTCCGTGCAGCCGAGTGACGGCCATCACAGCCTCGCCACGGCCACTGGCACGCTCCTCGCTTGGCAAGGCGCCGCAGCGGGAAGGCGAACAGCGCTGCGTGCAGACAATGGCCGACTAGGGTTCCGGCCCGCCTGAGCAGGCGGGTGGCTGGTCCGAGAGTGGGCGACCCCATGCAGCGGCGGGAAGCCGCGGGGTTACACGGCGGGATAAAAGCCCGGGAGAACGCGCAGCACGGCTGCCCGCCTTCCCGCCTCCGTTCCCTGCCGCCGAGGTCACCATGTCATTGCGTACCCTGCTTACCGCCCTGCTCTGCACCGCCCTGTTGACCGCTCCCGCCGCCGAGGCCGCGCCCAGGACCTTCAAGCTCTGCTGGTCGATCTTCGCCGGCTGGATGCCCTGGGGCTACGCCGCCGAACAGGGCATCGTGAAGAAATGGGCGGACAAGTACGGCATCGATATCCAGGTGCAGGAAGTGCCGGATTACGTCGGCTCCATTGAGCAGTACACCGCCGGCCAGTTCGACGCCTGCACCATGACCAATATGGACGCCCTGACCATTCCCGCCGCAGCCAGCAAGGACAGCACCGCGCTGATCATCGGCGACTTCTCCAACGGTGCCGATGGCCTGCTGCTGCGTGGCAGCGGCAAGCGTATTCAGGATCTCAAGGGCAAGACCGTGCTGCTGGTGGAGAACTCGGTGTCCCATTACCTGCTCAGCCGCGCACTGGAATGGGCGCTGCTGAAGGAAAGCGACGTAACCATCCAGCACGTTTCCGATACCGAAATCGCCGACACCTTCCTCGCCGGCCAGGGCGATGCGGTGATCACCTGGAACCCGATCCTCGCCGAGATCAAACGCAAGGCCGAGGTCAGCCAGGTGTTCACCTCCAACCTGATTCCCGGCGAGATACTCGACCTGACCGTGGTCGACAGCCAGACCCTGGCGCAACATCCTGAATTCGGCCGGGCACTGACCGGCGCCTGGTTCGAAACCCAGCGTCTGCTCGGCCTGCCCACCGCCGCCGGGCGTGAGGCCAGGGCGAAGATGGCGGCCGCCGCGCACACCAGCGCCGAGGACTTCGAGGCCCAGTTGAACACCCTGCGTTCCTTCTACGCCCCGCGCTATGCGCTGAACTTCGCCCAGACCGGCAAATTGCCGGACCTGATGCAGCGCATCGCCCATTTCGCCGATGCGCACGGCTTGTTGGGCCAGAGCGGCCAGGGCCTGAGCAACCTGGGCATCGCCTTCAGCGGCGAGCAGCCCCTGGGCAACGCTCAACGCATCCTGCTGCGTTTCAACCACGACTACATGCAGCTGGCCGCTGACGGCAAGCTCTGACACCGTCCTGACGCCCCAGCAGGCAGCACGCCGCCCTCACCACGCACCAGCACGGCGCACCGCAGACCCGGCGCCACCGAAGGGAGCGCCGTCTGCTGCGGTTCGCGACGCATGGCACGATGTTCGCTAAGAACAGCTCGTGCAGGAACAACCCGGTTCGCCGGGATCGCGGCACCACAATTTGCCAATAGCCGGCTAGGGTTCCGGCTCGCCACGAGCGAGCGACTGGTCCGAGAGCTAGCGACCTCCAGCGAGGTTACACGGCGGGACAAAAGCCCGGGAGAACGCGCCCCATCCGTGGGGAACCGCCGCGAACTCCTGCCCGCCCCTGTCAAACTGGAGGTTCATCATGGGTACGCCCCACTCGCATCGGCGGCAACCAGCCGCCCACCCCAAAGGCCCGAAACCAGCGCGCTCTTGCGCTTGCTAGCTGCGCACGCCTTTCGTTCCAGGCCCGACGAGGACTATCCATGCGCCTGATCAACCGCCACCCGGATCGCAGCGGCCGCCTGCTGCTGATCCTGCTGCCCTTCGCCCTGCTGCTGTTCGTCTATTTCAGCGCCTCGGCCACCCGCCTGGCCGAGAACCCCAACGACAAGCTGCTGCCCAGCGCCAGCCAGATGATCGATGCCGTCGACCGCCTGGCCTTCAGCGAAGACAAACGCAGCGGCCAGTACCTGTTCTGGCAGGACACCGCCTCCAGCTTGCAACGCCTGGGCCTGGGCCTTGGCATCGCCGCGCTGCTGGGCCTGGTGCTGGGCATCGCCGCCGGCAGCGTGCCGCTGTTCGGCGCGCCGCTGTCGCCGCTGCTCACCGTGCTGTCGATGATTCCGCCGCTGGCCATCCTGCCGATCCTGTTCATCGTCTTCGGCCTGGGTGAGCTGTCCAAGGTGATGCTGATCGTCATCGGCATCACCCCCTGCATCGCCCGCGACATCGAACAGCGCGCCCGTGAGATTCCCGGCGAGCTGCTGATCAAGGCGCAGACCCTCGGCGCCAACTCCTGGACGTTGATCCTGCGCCTGGTACTGCCGCAACTGATGCCGCGCCTGCTGATCTCGCTGCGCCTGATGCTCGGTTCGGCCTGGCTGTTTCTGATCGCCGCCGAGGCCATCGCCTCGACCGACGGCCTCGGTTACCGCATCTTCCTGGTGCGTCGCTACATGGCCATGGACGTGATCCTGCCCTACGTCGTGTGGATCACCCTGCTGGCCTGGCTGATGGATCTGGGCCTGCGCCAGGTGCTGCGCCTGTGCTTCCCCTGGCATGAAGGAGGCAAGGCATGACCCTGTTCAGCCAACACATCGTCCCGCTGAGTGAACCTGCCATGAACCCATCCAGCGCTGCCAACGCCAGCCAGTCGAAAACCGCTTTTATCGAGGCGCGCAACCTGTGGCAGGAATACGGCGACCTGGTCGTGCTCGAGCGCCTCAATCTGAAGGTCGACGAGGGTGAGTTCTGCACCCTGGTCGGCGCCTCCGGCTGTGGCAAATCCACCTTTCTGCGCATGCTGCTCGGCCAGGAACGCCCGAGCCGTGGCGAGCTGCTGCTGGGCGGCCAGCCGCTGCCCAACGAGCCCGACCCGAGCCGTGGCGTGGTGTTCCAGCGCTACTCGGTATTCCCCCACCTGAGCGTGCTGGACAACGTCGCCCTGGGCCTGGAGCTGCCGCGCTCGCCTTTGCTGGGCCGGCTGTTCGGCGCGGCCAAGCGCGAGGCCCGCGAGCGCGCCGCGGAAATCCTCACCAAGGTCGGCCTCGGCCATGCCCTGAACAAGTATCCCAGCGCGCTTTCCGGCGGCATGCAGCAACGCCTGGCCATCGCCCAGGCGCTGGTGATGCAACCGCGCATGCTGCTGCTCGACGAGCCGTTCGGCGCCCTCGACCCCGGCATCCGCAAGGACATGCACGCGCTGCTGCTGGAACTGTGGCAGGAGACCCGCCTGACCGTGTTCATGGTCACCCACGACCTGTCCGAAGGCTTCAGCCTCGGCACCCGCCTGCTGGTGTTCGACAAGGTGCGCCACGACCCGCAGGCGCCCAACGCCTATGGCGCGCGCATCACCTACGACATCCCGCTGAACGCGGCACGCCGGGCTCAGGCGCAGTTGCCCAGCGAGCTGGCCGAGCGCATCGCGGCAGGCTAACCATCTGTAGGAGCCCGCTTGCGGGCGATCCGCTGTAGCTTGTGCTGATCGCCCGCAAGTGGGCTCCTACAAAACGAGTCGCAGATCAGCTCAACACTTCCAGATACCTCGACAGCGTTTCACTCTCCGCGGCAAACCAGCGCTGCGCCTCGTCGGTACTCGGCGTGGCGAGAGCGGCGCGCCAATCCGGCTCCAGCGTATCGATAAGGAAGGTGCGTACCACCGCACGGCCATCCGGCCTTTGCAGGTGCTGGCACACACGCCCGGCCGCCGGCAGCTCGAAGCCCTCTAGCGAGACGCTCTGCCCGACCCGTGCCGGCTGGGTGGACAGCGCCACCTGATACCGCCCCTGCTGATCGGCATAGGCCAGCGAGGTCTCGCAGTCGAACAGCGCGGCCAGGGCCTCACCATCCCCGCGCGCCAGCTCGACCCGCTCGCGCAGTTGCAGCGCTGATTCACCCGGCTCGACCGCCCGCCCGTGCACCCAGCCGAGTCGGTCGCCGCAGAGAATCAGACCGCCGCCGCGTTGCAGCACCTCGCCGCTTTCGGCATCGCACTCCTCCAGCAAGCGCAGGCCAATCAACGGCCCGCGGCTGGCCTGCAAACGCCAGTCCTCGACATAGGCGCCGCTGGTGCCGAACTCGATCATGCAGTTGCCGATGCGCTGCAACTGCGCCGGTTCCGGCCAGCGGTTGTGCAGTTGCAGGGACACCCCGCCGTGCCAGCTCAGGTAGCCGTTCTCCCAGACGCTGTCGGCCACCCAGCCTTCGTGGTTGGCGAGCTGGCGCAACTCGGCGGCGTCGTAGTCCTGCCAGACACGCCCCGGCAATGGCGGCCCATCCGGTAGGCGCAGGTCGATGGTGAAGCTGCGGCTTTGCAGCCAGTGCACCTGGGTGCGCTCATCGCTGCGGCCATCGGCGAAGCTGATGGTGCGCCGACGAAAGTGCCCGAGCATCCAGTCCGGCACACCACCTTCGGCGCGCTGTGGGTAACGTGCCGCCAGTTCCAGCAGGTTCATGCCGTCACCTCCCGGCGGGCCGCGCCGACACTGGAGGGGCCGAAGCTGGACAGGCCTGTCGCGCCATCCGGCAATTGCAGCGAGCCGTTCTCCAGCCGCTCGCGCAGGTAACGGAAGGTCTGCGCCGTCTGCGCGAACAGGTGGTCGCCGCAACTCACCGGCGCGTACACCCGCTCACCGCGCGCCGGCAGGCCGGCAATCGGGGCGATGCGCGTCGGGTAGTCGCAGGCGCAGAACAGCGGGAAGGCGAAACGTTCCTCGCTGACCTTGCGCACGCGGTGCGAGGTGGCGACGAAATGGCCGTTGCTGAGCACTTCGAGCATGTCGCCGATATTGATCACGAAGGCGTCCTCCACCAACGGCACGTCGATCCACTGCCCGTCGCCGTTGAGCACCTGCAAGCCTTCGGCGGTGGGCAACAGGATGGTGAAACACTCGTAGTCGGTGTGCGCGCCGATGCCGGGACGGTCAGCCACCGGATCGGGATCGAGCGGGTAATGAATCATGCGCAGCTGGCTGGTGGGATGCCGGGTGATGCCGGCGAAGGTGTCCTCGGCCAGCCCCAGCGCCAGGGCGAAGCCACGAAACAGCGTGTCGCCCAGTGCCAGCGCCGCGCGGTAGTAGGCGCCGACCTCGCGCTTGAAGTCCGCCGAGTCCGGCCACTGCGTCGGCCCCAGCAGCGGATAGACCTGGGCCGCCTCGGTGTAGTCGTAATTGACGTCGTAGGCCTCTTTCAGGTCCTTGCTGCCGCCGACGAACTGCTCCTCGCCTTCCGGCACGTAGCCGCTGTGGTTGCTCGACTGGCCAATATAGAAGCGCATCTTCTCCTCCAGCGGGCGGGCGAAGAAACTGCGCGCCTGCTGGATCAACCCGTCGCGCAGATCACGCGTAATGCCATGCCCGGTGATCTGCAGAAAGCCGACCTCGCGCGCGGCACGGCCCAGCTCGTCGGCAACGCGCTGGCGCTCGGCAAGATGCTCGCAATACAAGCCCGAGACGTCGATCAGGGGAATCGAAGTGAAATGGGTATGCGCCATGGCAATCTCCCTTGAACAAGTGAGTTACCTGGTCGTCCAGACGAGCAGCGGGTCGGGTCGTCCCGAGGGCGGCAGCAAGGCCGCCCCTGCAACAGGGTCGATAGCGATTTCCATGCCACCGCCATCATGCCGCCAAGGTGCGGTGCCACGAGCCGAATTGCCCCCGAACAGTGCAATGAACACCGCCCAGGCCCCATCAGGCAGCACGCAAACCGCAAGCAGCATCGCCCAAGCGCGCAGCCACGGGCTCCGGCGAGCTGGCACGCTATTCGCTAAAGCTCAGGTGTGCAGGTTCTAACCGGGGTTTCCCGGAATCGCGGCACCACAATTTGCGAAATGGATGACTAGGGTTCCGATCCGCGCAGGCGGGTGACTGGTCCGAGAGTCATCGACCTCCAGTGAGGTTACACGGCGGGATAAAAGCCCGGGAGAACGCGCCTTTCGAACCATTCGAAACGTGCCGCGACTCCTGCCCGCACTCAACAAGACTGGAGGTTCCAAATGCGCAAGTACCGTCCGCTCTCCTTCGCCGCTGCCGGCCTGGCCGCGCTGCTCAGCTTCAGCGCCCATGCCGAGAAGAAAGACAGCTTCAGCGTCTGCTGGACGCTCTACGCCGGCTGGATGCCCTGGGGCCAGGCCAGCACCTCCGGCATCATCGACAAATGGGCGAAGAAATACGGCATCGAGATCGATGTCATGCAGCTCAACGACTACGTCGAATCGATCAACCAGTACAGCGTCGGCCAGTTCGACGGCTGCACCATGACCAACATGGACGCCCTGACCATCCCCGCCGCCGGTGGTGTGGACTCCACCGCGCTGATCGTCGGCGACTACTCCAACGGCAACGACGGCCTGCTGATCAAGGGCGAGGGCAAGACCCTGGCCGACCTCAAGGGCATGCAGGTCAACCTGGTGGAGCTGTCGGTCTCTCACTACTTCCTCGCCCGCGCCCTGGAGTCGGCAGGCATGAGCGAGCGCGACGTGACGGTGGTGAACACTTCCGACGCCGACATCATCGCCACCTACTCCACCCCCAGCGTGCAGGCCGCCGCCACCTGGAACCCGATGCTCGCCGAGATCATCGCCCAGCCCGGCAGCACCCAGGTGTTCGACTCCTCGAAGATCCCCGGTGAAATCCTCGACATGATGGTGGTCAACACCCAGACCCTGAAGGACAACCCGGACTTCGGCAAAGCCCTGGTCGGCGCCTGGTTCGAGATTCTCGAACTGATGCAGGCCGGAACGCCCGAAGCCACCGACGCCCTGACCGAAATGGCCAAGGCCTCCGGCACCGACCTGGCCGGTTTCCAGGCCCAGCTGGCGACCACCAAGCTGTTCTACACGCCCAAGGAAACCCTGGACTTCGTCACCAGCCCGGCCCTGCCGGAGACCATGACCAAGGTCGCCAACTTCAGCTTCGAGCACGGCATCCTCGGCGAAGGCGCGCGCAGCGCCGACGCCATCGGCATGACCTTCGCGGGCGGCGTAAGCACCGGCGACGCCGCCAACATCAAGCTGCGTTTCGACCCGAGCTACATACAGATGGCCGTCGACGGCAAGCTTTGAAGCCTACGCCCTAAACCACATCGCAACGCTAATCAGGCGCCACTGCCGGCGCCTGACGACCAGGCTTTGATCCCGAGGTCCCCATGAACACTGCCCTTACCCTGCGCCCGACCCTGTACGAGGAAACCGTACCCGGCGGCGGCCACACCTCCTTCGTGCTCAAGCGCGGCCAGCTGCTGCGCATCACCGACCTCGAAGGCGGCGCCAACGTCAGCCTGCTGCTGTTCAACGCCGCCGAGAAAAGCGAACGACTGAACCTGCCCGATACCCTCAAGTGCCAACACACCGCCAGGCTCAGCGCCGGCCACTGTCTGTACTCGGACATGGGCAAGGTGCTGGCCGCCATCACCTTTGATACCTGCGGTTGGCACGACAGCTTCGGCGGCGTACTGAATGCCGAGGAAGTGCTGGAGAAATACGGTCAGGGCCGCTACCAGGAACTGCGCAACGGCTTCTTCCGCAACGGCATGGACAACCTGCTGGTGGAAATGGGCAAGTGGGACCTCAACCTGCAGGACCTGCTGATGAACCTCAACCTGTTCAGCCGCGTGGACGTCGACGCCGAGGGTGTCTTCCACTTCCAGCCGAACAATTCCAAGGCCGGCGACCATATCGAGCTGTATGCGCCGATGGACACCCTGGTGGTGCTCACCGCCCTGCAGCACCCACTGGACCCCAACCCGCAGTACGCGCCCAAGCCGGTGCAGCTGCGCTGGAGCGAGGTCGCCAGCGACGGCATCACCCTGCTCTGCCGCACCTCGCGCCCGGAAAACGGCCGCGGCTTTCACAACACCGAACGCCAGTACCTTTGAATGGGTGACTCGCTGCGCTCGCCCTTCGGGCCGCCCTGAAGGGCGTTCGGCGCAAGCACCGTCCCGCCTGCGCGGGGGATGACGCCGACCTCGTCACTCCCGCGAAGGCGGGAGCCCAGTAAAACGCTACTGAGGACACTGCAATGAGCCTTACTGCCAGCAACCTGCATCCCGAAACCGCCAGCTTCCGCCACACCATCCCGGCGGGTGAGTCCTACCTGTTCGAGGTCAAGGCCGGGCAGACCCTGCGCCTGCATGATCTGGAAGGCAACCAGGCGATCGACACCCTGTTCTTCGCCGCGCGCAACCCGCGCGAACGCTTCGACCCGCAGCGCACCCTGCGCAAGCAGAACAAGGTCTACCTGACCACCGGCACGGTGCTCTACTCCAACCTCGGCAAGCCGCTGCTGACCATAGTCGCCGACACCTGCGGCCGCCACGACACCCTCGGCGGCGCCTGCGCGCAGGAGAGCAACACCGTCAGGTATGCACTCGAGAAGCGCTATATGCACAGCTGCCGCGACAACTTCCTGCGCGCCAGCCTGCACGACGGCCGCCTGAGCAAGCGCGACATCGGCGCCAATATCAACTTCTTTATGAACGTACCGGTCACTCCCGAAGGCGGCCTGACCTTCGAGGACGGCCTCTCCGCGCCCGGCAAGTACGTGGAGCTCAAGGCCGAGACCGACGTGATCGTGCTGATCTCCAACTGCCCGCAACTGAACAACCCGTGCAACGGCTGGAACCCGACCCCGGCTGAAGTCCTGGTTTGGGATTGATCACTTCCCGTAGGAGCGGCTTCAGCCGCGATAACCCGTAGGGTGGATGTCGCTTTCTACATCCACCGGCTCCGCCGGTTCGCGGCTAAAGCGGAACGCCGCCCGGCCGCTCCTACACAGCAATACGCATCACCCGATTTTTTCGCCACGGACGACCGTGGCGCAGACCCAATGACGGCGGGACGGCCCGCCACCTTCGAGGGCTCCTCGAATGTTCGACAAACTCCTGATCGCCAACCGTGGCGCTATCGCCTGCCGCATCCTGCGCACCCTGCGTGAACTGAAGGTCAGCGGCGTAACCGTGTATGCCGAAGCCGACGCCGCCAGCCTGCATATCCAGCAGGCCGATGAAGCCTTCTCCCTCGGCGATGGCCCGGCTGCGCAAACTTATCTCGTTGTGGAGAAAATTCTCGACGTCGCCAAACGCAGCGGCGCCCGGGCCATTCACCCCGGCTACGGTTTTCTCTCCGAGAACGCCGCCTTCGCCGAAGCCTGCGAAGCGGCCGGCATTGCCTTCGTCGGCCCGACGCCCGAACAACTGCGCGTATTCGGCCTCAAGCACACCGCCCGCGCCCTGGCCAAGCAGCACGGCGTGCCGATGCTCGAAGGTACCGAGCTGCTGGAAAACCTCGATGCTGCACTCAAGGCCGGCGAACAGGTCGGCTACCCGGTGATGCTGAAAAGCACCGCCGGCGGTGGCGGCATCGGCATGCGCGTCTGCCGCTCGGCGGCGGAGCTGAGCGAGGCCTTCGAGGCGGTCAAACGCCTGGGGCAGAACAACTTCAGCGACAGCGGCGTATTTATCGAGAAGTACATCCAGCGCGCCCGCCACCTGGAAGTACAGGTGTTCGGCGACGGCCAGGGTGAAGTGCTAGCCCTCGGCGTGCGCGACTGCTCGGTGCAACGGCGCAACCAGAAGGTGGTGGAAGAAACCCCAGCGCCGAACCTGCCCGCCGGCATGGCGGATGAGCTGTGCGCGGCGGCGATCAAGCTGGCCAAGGCGGTCAGTTACCGCAGCGCCGGCACCGTGGAATTCGTCTATGACAGCGAGGCCGAGCGCTTCTACTTCCTCGAAGTGAACACCCGTCTGCAGGTCGAGCACGGCGTCACCGAACAGGTGTGGGGCGTCGACCTGGTGCGCTGGATGATCGAGCTGGCAGCCGGCGATCTGCCGCCGCTGAGCGAACTGGCGAAAACCCTCGAACCCAGCGGCCATGCCATCCAGGCACGCCTGTACGCCGAAGACCCGGGCCGCGATTTTCAGCCCAGCCCCGGCCTGCTCACCGCCGTCGCATTCCCGCCCGCTGACGGCAAGGCCCTGCGCATCGACACCTGGGTCGAGGCCGGCTGCGAGATTCCGCCCTACTTCGACCCGATGATCGCCAAGCTGATCACCTGGGCGCCAAGCCGCGAAGAAGCCTCCAATGCGCTGGATCAGGCCCTGGCAGGCACACAGCTGTATGGCGTGGAATGCAACCGCGACTACCTGCGCCAGATCCTCAGCGACGCGCCTTTCGCCAGCGGCAAGCCCTGGACCCGCTGCCTGGAAAACCTCGTCTATCAGGCCAGCACCTTCGAAGTGCTCAGCGCCGGTACACAGACCAGCGTGCAGGACTATCCCGGCCGCCTCGGCTACTGGGCCGTGGGCGTACCGCCGTCCGGGCCGATGGACGGCCGCGCCCTGCGCCTGGGCAACCGCCTGCTGGGCAACGCAGAGGGCGCCGCCGGCCTGGAAATCACCATGAGCGGCCCGCTGCTGCGCTTCAATACCGACGCCGTGGTCGCCGTCACTGGCGCCGAGATTCCGCTGAGCGTCGATGGCGTGGAACAGCCAATGAACACCGCCCTGCTGATCAAGGCCGGCAGTACCCTGGCCCTCGGCACCATCGCCGGTAGCGGCGCACGCTCGTACCTGACCCTGCGCGGCGGCCTGCAGGTGCCCGAGTACCTGGGTAGCAAGAGCACCTTTACCCTCGGCCAGTTCGGCGGCCATGGCGGCCGTGCCCTGCGTGCCGGCGACGTGCTGCACCTGCTGCCGCTGACCGATACCAGCAGCGGCGCACAACTACCCGCCGAGCTCTGCCCCGAGCTGCCGGCCGTACGCGAACTGCGGGTGATCTACGGCCCGCACGGCGCGCCGGAATACTTCAGCGAGCGCTATATCGACCGCTTCCTCGCCACCGACTGGGAAGTGCACTTCAACTCCAGCCGCACCGGCGTGCGCCTGATCGGCCCGAAACCGGAATGGATGCGCGACAGCGGCGGCGAAGCCGGCCTGCACCCGTCCAATATCCACGACAACCCCTACGCCATCGGCGCGGTGGACTTTACCGGCGATATGCCGGTGATTCTGGGGCCCGATGGCCCCAGCCTGGGCGGCTTCGTCTGCCTGGTGACCATCATCGAGGCCGACCTGTGGCAGCTCGGCCAACTCAAGGCCGGCGACAAGGTGCGCTTCGTGCCGGTGGATATCGCCACGGCGCGGGCGTTGGCGCAACGCAATGCACGTGAATACGACGAACTCGCGCCTGTCTCCCTTCTCCCATTTATGGGAGAGGGGTCGGGGGAGGGGGCTCTTGAAAATACCCAAAGCCCCTCTCCCCAGCCCTCTCCCGCAAGCGGGAGAGGGAGCAGTTCGGTGTTGGCTTCCCCCATCGTCCTCGACCTGGGCACCGACGACACCCGCCTGGTCGCGCGCCTGTCCGGCGACACCCACCTGTTGCTGGAAATCGGCGCGCCTGAGCTGGACCTGGTGCTGCGCTTTCGTGGCCACGCGCTGATGCAGGCGCTGGAGGCCAAGCAGCTCGACGGCGTGATCGACCTCACCCCCGGCATTCGCTCGCTGCAGGTGCATTACCAGCCGGAAACCCTGCCGCTGCAGCGGCTGCTCGACACAGTCGCCGGCGAGTGGGACGCAGTGTGCGCGGCCAAGGACCTCAAGGTACCGTCGCGCATCGTCCACCTGCCACTGTCCTGGGACGACCCAGCCTGCCAACTGGCGATAGAGAAATACATGACCACGGTGCGCAAGGACGCGCCCTGGTGCCCGAGCAACCTGGAGTTCATCCGCCGCATCAACGACCTGCCGAATCTGGACGAGGTGTACCGCACCGTGTTCGACGCCAGCTACCTGGTGATGGGCCTGGGCGACGTCTACCTCGGCGCGCCGGTGGCCACCCCGCTGGACCCGCGCCATCGCCTGGTCACCACCAAGTACAACCCGGCGCGCACCTGGACCGCGGAGAACTCGGTGGGCATCGGCGGCGCCTACATGTGCGTGTACGGCATGGAAGGGCCCGGTGGCTATCAGTTCGTCGGCCGCACCCTGCAGATGTGGAACCGCTACCGCGAGGTCGAGGCCTTCGACGGCAAGCCCTGGCTGCTGCGTTTCTTCGACCAGATCCGCTTCTACCCGGTATCGGCGGATGAACTGCTGCGCATCCGCCGCGACTTCCCGCTGGGCCGCTACCCGCTGCGTATCGAACACAGCGAGCTACACCTGGCCGACTACCAGGCCTTCCTCGACCGCGAGGCCGAGGGCATCGCCGCCTTCCGCCAGCAACAGCGCGCGGCCTTCGACGCCGAGCGCCAGCGCTGGATCGAATCGGGCCAGGCGCATTTCGAGGTCGAGGAGGTGGCCGCCGAACTCGGCGAGGATGCGCCGCTCGGCGCGGGCCAGCACGGCATCGACAGCCATATCGCCGGCAACCTGTGGCAGGTGCAGGTGGCAGAAGGCGCGCGCGTCGAGGCCGGTGACGTGCTGGTGATCCTCGAGTCGATGAAGATGGAAATCCCCCTCACCGCCCCGGTGGCTGGCACCGTGCGCGAGGTGCGCGTACAGCCCGGCTCGCCGGTGCGCGCCGGGCAGCGCGTGGTGGTGCTGGAACAGGCTTGAGCATCGCGGCCGCCGGTGACAACCCGGCGGCCACGGCGCGCAGGCGCAAATCGCGCGGGCACCGATGACGCGCCTGCGGCGGCACGCTAGCATTGCGCCACGTCTCCAAGGCCCCGACCTCATGGCATTCAGCACTTCGCGCAAGGCCCAGATCCCCCTCCTGCTCCTGCTAGGCATCCTGCTGCTGGGGGGCTTTCTCGCCACCAGCCTGGCCAGTTATTACACCTCGCGCGAGAGCATCCGCCACAACATCGTCAACACCGAGCTGCCGCTGACCTCGGACAACATCTACTCGGAAATCCAGAAGGACCTGATCCGCCCCACCCAGATCGCCTCGATGATGTCGCACGACACTTTCCTGCGCGACCGCGCGCTGGACCAGACCAAGCAGGGCGGGCGCAACCGCGTCTGCGCCGCCACTCTGGACGACGCGCCGTGAGCCCCGCACAACGCTGCCCGCTCTGTGGCCAGGGCAACGCTTGCGCCCTGGCCGACGGCGCGCCGGACATCCAGGCCTGCTGGTGCTTCGCGGCCCGCATCGACCCGGCCGTGCTCGAGCGCCTGACGCCCGAACAGCGCGACCTGGCCTGCCTGTGCCCGGCCTGCGCGGGTGTGGTCGAAGCCGCCGAGCGCGACCGGCGCAGCGAGCAGGACTGAGCCATGCGCCTCGACCGCTTCCTCAGCAACTTCCCCCGTTTCAGCCGCCAGGACAGCCGCCTGCTGATCAGCGCCGGGCGCCTGCGGGTGGACGGCGCGGTGATTCACGACCCGCGCTTCGACGTGCGCGACTTCCAGCGCGTCGAGCTGGACGACGAACTGCTGCAAGCCGGGCGTAGCGCGCGCTACTGGATGCTGCACAAGCCGGTCGGCGTGGTCAGTGCCACCGAGCACGACGAACACCGCACCGTCATCGACCTGCTCGACGAGCCGGACAGACACGACCTGCACCTGGCCGGCCGCCTGGATCTGAACACCAGCGGCCTGCTGCTGATCACCAACGACGGGCGCTGGTCGGGGCGCATCACCCAGCCGCAGCAGCGCAAGCCCAAGGTCTACCTCGTCGACACCGAACAGCCGATCACCGCCGAGTACGCCGAAGTCTTCGCCCGCGGCCTGTATTTCGCCTATGAAGACCTCACCACCCTGCCCGCCCGGCTCGAACTGCTCGGCAGCCACAGCGCTCGCCTGACCCTGTTCGAAGGTCGCTACCATCAGGTCAAGCGCATGTTCGGCCACTTCCGCAACCGGGTCGTCGCCCTGCACCGCGAAAGCATGGGCGAGATCCACCTCGACCCCGCGCTTGCCCCCGGCCAATACCGTCCACTGACCAGCGCGGAAATCGCCAGCGTTTGAGGGGCGCTGGCAACGCCGGTAATCGTTCGCAAGCTAACCGACCAACGGCAGCAGCAATATGCGATAAAGCTGTGACTCGCTCTTGCATGGCTGCAAGGGCGCTGCTTAAATCGAACCATAAGTCTCGGCGTGACCAATGAGTCACAGCAGACATCTAAGCGTTCCATCGGTTGCTTGCGCCCTGCGCGAACTGGATTCCTGCCTGGTAACACCGCCCTCGCTCCCGGCCTTTAAAAGGCTTGGGCAGTCGCTCTGTTTCGATCCTAACTGATTGAAAATCAAAGAATTATAAAATCCTCCAGCCTGACATTAGGTTGTCATGTCCAGGCGTTTATCTGACTGCCCAAAAGCTCGCGAACGGCCCACCGCTCGCCTCGTCACACTTGCGCCAGGAGGAAACGACATGAGGCCACAAACCGCAGTCGTCGAGATCAACAGGAAGCACAAGGTTCACACGGAGTTCTACGGCAACCCGGCAGCGAGCAAGACGATCATCCTGGTCAACGGCTCCCTGGCGACCACGGCGTCCTTCACCCAGACCATCAAATACCTGCAGCCGCAGTTCAACGTGGTGGCCTTCGATCTGCCGTACGCCGGTCAGTCCAAGCCGTTCAACAGCGACTTCACGCCCATCAGCAAGGAAGACGAAGCCGCGATCCTGCTCAAGCTGATCGACCACCATGGCGCCAACTACCTGATGTCCTTCTCCTGGGGCGGCGTCGCCTCCATGCTCGCCCTGGCCCAGCGTCCGGCGAGTCTGGAGAAGGCGGCGATCTGCTCCTTCTCGCCGATCCTCAACGTGCCGATGCTCGACTACCTGCACAAGGGCCTGCGCTTTCTCGGCGCGGTGGACCGCGACAACATCGCCCTGCTGGTCAACAGCACCATCGGCAAACACCTGCCATCGCTGTTCAAGCGCTTCAACCACAAGCACGTCAGCACCCTCGACGAGCACGAGTACCGGCAGATGTATGCCCATATCAAACAGGTGCTCAGCCTGGAAGCGCACTGCCGCAAGGAATGCCTGCAGGCCATCGACATCCCCCTGCTGTTCGTCAACGGTGATCGCGACGAATACACCTCGGTGGAAGACGCCTGCCTGTTCGCCCAGCACCTCGATAACGCCCAGTTCGCCGTGATCAACGACGCCGGCCACTTCCTCGACATGGAGCACAAGGACGCCTGGCTGCAGACCCAACGCGTGCTGCTGGACTTCTTCAACGCCCCCAGCAAGCGCCTGCTGCTGCCACGCCGTGGCGGGCTGCAGGAGCTGCAGGCCATCGCCGTATGAGCAGGCCCACGGCGAACCGGATGCACGACCAGCACCGGTTCGCCCTTCATTTCCCCGCCGAGTTCCGGTATAAAGGCACCCGCCGCGGGCGTCGTATAATGGCATTACCTGAGCTTCCCAAGCTCATGACGAGGGTTCGATTCCCTTCGCCCGCTCCAGAATTCACGCGGCCTACAGCCTGATTAAGATGAAAATCTACAGCGTTGGGGGCCGTTTTGGGGGACGTATCCAGTCCCTTTTCCTGATCGACGCCATCAATTTCTGAGGTGGTTTCAGGCCGATCAGGTGCGAACCAGCAGTCACTGCTTGGTCTCACCGGCAGCGCCCCCCTAGTATCCCGAATAGCTGGATTGCCCCGCGCATCGCGTAGCTTGGCGATCAGTCCCCACCCCATCTGGCAGCCTCTTCGCTTGCCCGACAGCACAATAGTTTTCGCCGATCCCGTAGCGACATACGCGCCGTCAGCCTTCTCACCTAGCGTCACAACGCCCGCCGTTTCGCGCACCGATACCCGCGAAGCCAGCTCTACCCCAATTTAAAATAACACATGTTGCGTTAATTAAAATTCGCTGCTAGCCTGCTGCTCAGCTCAGTGAAATCTCCGAGGAGAAAGCACCATGCACGACTCTCTGCGCAAAGCGTTCCAAGACGATGGGGCAGTCCTGATCAAAGGCCTGTTGAACGAGGAGCAATTGGCCCGGTGTCGAGCAGCCTACGACTGGTCGGTGGAGAACCATGGTCCCCATGCCACCCGCATGTTCGATGGGACGGTGCAGCAATCGCACGTCGACAACGCCAATCCGCTTGCGAAGGAACGCCTGGAGGAACTGGTTGCCGCCCTGCCCTTCGGCCAGCTGTTCGCAGACCTCTGGGGTTCGAAAAATGTCTGGTACTTCGCCGAGGAAGTGTTCCTCAAGGCAGGCGGCCGCGGCTCCCGCACACTCTGGCACCAGGACACCTCCTACCTGCCCTGGGCCGGTCAGCATTGGGGTAACGCCTGGATCAGCTTCGAATCCGTGCCCAAGCAGAACGCGCTGGAGATCATTCGTGGCTCGCACCGCGGCCCTCGCTTTGACGGGACCACCTTTCGCGATCCGAACGACCCGACCCAGCCCCTGCATGGCGGCGGCGCCCTGCCCCGGCTGCCCGATATCGAGGCCGAACGCCAGTTGAACCCCGACGCCTACGACATCCTGTCCTGGGCCACCGAACCCGGCGATGTGGTGCTGATCCACCCCGGCTCGCTGCATGGCGGCGCGCCTGTCGACCAGCACTTCCCGGATCGCCATACCTTCGTATTCCGTTTCTTCGGCGACGACGCGACTTTCCACCCACTGCCGGAGCACAGCGACTCGGGCTATCCGAGGGCCGGCGTTCTGTTTACCGAGGAGCTGTCGAACCTGCAGCCGGGCGATCCGTTCCGCCACCCCACCTTCCGCCAACTCGTGTGATTGGAGATCCGCCGATGAGTGTCCAACCCCCGAAGCGACAGCTGATCAATCCGCCCCATACCCAGATGTTCTATGACAACTTCCACTACTCCCAGGCGACACGCGTAGGCGACATGATCTGGGTGTCAGGTCAGGTCGGCATCGATGCCAACATGACCCCGGGCAAGGATATCGAGGAACAGGCGCACCTGGCGTTCAATGGACTGAAGACCATACTCGAAGCGGCTGGCGCCAGCCTGGCCGACGTCGTCGAGCTGATGACCTTCCATACCGAACTGCAAGCCGACATGCAGGCCTTCGCCCGGGTCAAGGACCAGTATTTTCCCGACCGCTACCCATCCTGGACCGCGGTGGGCACCACGGAGCTGGCCCTGCCTGGCTTGCGCGTGGAAATTCGCGCGGTTGCGGTCGCAGGCTGCGGCGCGCCCTGACACACCTTCAGCCACGGCGCCTCATGCGCCCCGTTACATCACCAAAAACAAGGAACTACTCATGGCCACCCTGATCGTCAGCTACCCCCTGGCCGACGGCTCGACCTTCGACCGGGACTACTATCTGTCCACCCATATCCCTCTTGCCCAAGCCGCCTGGGGCGAATTCGGGCTGCAATCGGCCGAGATCCTCTTTCCAGCGTCTGGTCCGCAGCCGCTGGCGGGCTTGGTCATTCTGCGCTTCAAGGACCAGGCCAGTATCGATGCCGCGCTCAGCTCACCTGCGACTGCCAAGGTCATCGGCGACGTGGCGAACTTCACCAACATCGCTCCGCTGATCTTCCGCGCCAGCGACTGACCCATCGCGCGGCTGCCGCACAAGCATTGCGACGCCCAGGCCCGCCCCGATCAGGGCGGGCTCGGTGCCTCGCCAGCCGAGACGCCATCCACCGCGAAGCGACGAGGATGCTTTCTGCAGGCAATTTCCCTATGCTGGCGCCGGTGCAACGCTTCCCTGCCACGGATCAACGACTCAACTCGGCCCCTATCTGCCTATGTCCGACTCACAACTGCCCGCCTCCCCGCCCCGCAACCGTAAAGCGCGCAAGAGCGAGGCGGAACCCGCGGCGCGCCGCGGACGCCCGGTGGGGGATCACAATGCCAAGCGCACCGAGCTGCTCAATGCCGCCCTCAGGGTGATTGCGCAGGAGGGATATGCTGGCGCCTCGATGCGCAAGGTGGCACAACAGGCCGGTTGCACCACAGGCGCCGTGACCTATTACTTTGCCAACAAAGAGGAAATGATCACCGCCGTGGCCCAGAGCCTGTTCGATGAGATCGACACCCTGCTGGAGATCAACCAGGAGCGGATCGACATCAAAGGAATCGTTGGCCAGTGGCTCGACTCGATGGGCGGAGACGAGCCGAATGGCTGGCTCGCCTGGCTGCAGTTGTTGGCCCACGCACGGCATGAGCCCGCCTTCGCCAGCGTCATCAAGCAGCGCTATGCGCGCTTCCGCCAGGTGTTCACCGCGGTATTGGAAAACGGACAACGCCAGGGCCTGATTCGAACCGATATCGCCGCCGACCTGCTCGCCGACCAGGTCAGCGCCATCAGCGATGGTTGGATGATGTTGATGCCGATCGAGCCGGAGCGATTCAGCGCGGAACGCGGCCAGGCCCTGCTCAACGCCCTGATCACCATGATCGCGCCACCCCAGCCTGCGCCCGCACGCAAGCCATCCGCATCCGCCACGAAGGCCTCGGCCAAGTAACCGACGGTACCCACTCAAGAGACTAGGGAGAGCCCCGGTCTCTTGCTGCGCACCCTGCACAGCCCCTCCCTAGAAAACCACGACGCCCCGCCCCATGAGCCGACGACTCGTGAGGATCACGCACGCCCCCTGATCAAGATCTACGGCAGGCTCTGGCCCGCCCTACCGCGCGAGTTATACGCGGATAACGCTTTGCATGATCGCTAGGAGTACTGTATTTTGCGTAACAGATGAAATAATAAATAAAGCATCTGTCGGAGGCCGAAGTGAGAGCAGAAAGGAAAACGCAGTCACCGTCCCTGAACATCAAGACACTGCTGGTTCTTGCGTTGGCAGCCCTTTCGACCCAGGCGGTCGCGCAGGAAGTCCTGCGGGTGCACAACTGGGCCGACTATATCGATCCGGCCGTCGTGCAGGACTTCGAGCGCGAGACCGGCATCCGGGTCGACTACTCCACCTATACGACCGCCGCCCAGTTGGAGGCCGATCTCGACTCGGGCGAACGCTTCGACGTAATTGTCCCCTCCGATCTTCAGCTCGAACGCTTGATCAATGAAAACCGACTTGCCCCGCTCGACTTCCGCGAGCTGCCGAATCGCCAAGTGATCAGTCGCGAACTGCTGCTCAGGCTCAACTCCAGAATCAATGCGGATCTGTACGCCATCCCGTACATGTGGGGCACGGTCGGCCTGGTCGTCCATGAGCGTGAGGCATCCCGCGCACTGCAGGCTCCTGTACCCAACAGTTGGAGCGTCCTGTTCGAGCCGTCCAATGTCGACAAGCTGAGGTCCTGCGGCGTGATGCTGCAGAACGAGCCGGAACACAACCTGTCCCTGTATCTGGCCTATAAAGGCAAGAACCTGAAAACCAGCAGTGCTCGCAGCATCAACAAGGCCGTTCGCGAGCTCCGCAGCCTGAAGCTGGCGGACAGTCCGCAGCCATTCTCCGCCTTCGTCTCGCAATTGGCCGATGGCAAGGTATGCGCGGCAATGGCCTGGAACGGGATCGCCTCGTTGGCCAACGCGAACGGCGAGCTGCGCTTTAGCATTCCGCAAGAGGGCAGCCTGCAGTTCATCGACAGCCTGGCCATTCCCGGCAATGCTGGCAACGTACCGGCGGCGTACCGCTTTATCGATTACCTGCTAAAGCCGGAAAACGCGGTGCGGAATGCCAGGGCAAGCCACTTCCTGCCCAGCCTGGACCTGGATCGGGACGGCAATCGACGCCTGCTGTCGGAGCTGGCCGTGCCAACCCAGGATGAGCGACGGCGCCTGTACCTTGAGCAACCGCTGTCCAATGACCAGCGACGCACCATAGAAGCGGCGTGGGCCGAGCCGGACGCCGACCGCCAGGACTGAGCCGCAAGCCAAGGCAGGGGGCGATCCCGGCATCGCCCCCTGCGCTGCGCCGCCCATGCACCCCCCGCGTAAGCCGCCCATCGCGTCGCCAGACGCCTAACGCCGCCTACGCTGCCTGCCCGCATCGACGCGCAGCAACCCGAGCACTCCAGCCCTGCCCTTGCCCCCCACGAACGCCGCTCGTTTTCTCTTGGCGTCGCTTCGATTTCGATGTATTTTCGTAACATATGTTTTGTTTATTATAAAAACCAGCATGACAGAGGCGAAGATGATTTCAGACAACGAGGAACTGTCGCCCCCCGAGCGCCAGCGACGCTTGCTGCTGCAGGCCATCGGCGGCGCGACTTTGATCGGTGGCCTGGCACTCAGCGGGCGGACTATGGCGCAGACGGCGACACGCCCCGACGATGATGTGCTGGACGTCGCGATCATCGGCGCCGGCCTGGCCGGCCTGACCGCGGCGCGGGACCTGCAACGCGCCGGCTGCGAGGCCTTCGTCGTGCTGGAGGCGCGGGATCGCGTCGGTGGGCGCACCTATAACCATGATCTGGGCAACGGCTTCGTCTCGGAAGCCGGCGGCCAGTGGATCGGCCCCGGACAGACCGCCATCTTCGACCTGGCGCGCGAACTCGGGGTCGACACCTTCCCGACCTATTACCAGGGCAAGAGCGTCTACCTGGCAGGCACAGCCAAATACGCCGAGGACGTGACTCAGGCCGCCCACAGCCCACTCGTCGGGAAATTGAACGAACTCGCCCGCGGCGTACCCAGCAAGGCACCGTGGGCGGCAACGGATGCCGCGACGCTCGACAGGCTCTCGGTCGGCGAGTGGCTGGCGCAACAGGGCGTCAGCAACGAGGAAAAACTCAGCTTCGATACGTCCATCGGGCTGACCACCGGCACCCCGCCCTCGAACCTGGCACTGTTGCACTACCTGTCGCTGGTCAACTCCTCCGACTGCGACATGGTGAAGCTCGAGGGCTTCAAGGGCGGTGCCCAGGAGACCCGCTTGGTTGGCGGCGCCCAGATCCTCAGCACCAAGATGGCGGAGGCCTTGGGCGACAAGGTCAAATTGTCCTGCCCCGTGCGCAAGATCGTCGGCTGGGACCGGAATATCGTCGAACTGCATACCGACCAGGGCATCATCCGCGCCCGCCAGGTTATCGCCGCCGTGCACCCTGCCCTGTGCAACCAGATCAGCTTCGATCCGCCGCTACCCGAAGGTCGTGCGCAGTTGCAACGACTCTGGCCTTCCCACGCGCCCATGCGCAAGACGGTGCACGTCTATGAGCGTCCGTTCTGGCGGGAGCAGGGCCTGAACGGCCAGATCAGCCAGACCAGCGGACCGTTGATCCTGTCCTACGACAACTCGCCTCCGGATGGCAGCGTCGGCGTCCTCAGCGCCTTCGTCCGAGCCGGTCAACTGCCTCAAGACGCCAAGCGCGCAGAGACCATCCTCACGGAGATCTACGCCCAGGCCTTGGGCGACGAGGCGCTGCATCCCACCCAGTTTCACGACCATGACTGGGGCAAGGTCGATCCCTGGACGCTGACCTGCGTCGCATCGATACCGCCCGGCTTCCTGACCCAATGGGGTCAGTACCTGAAACCTTCGGTTGGCCGGCTGATCTGGTCTGGCACCGAAACGGCCGAAATCTGGGCCAGTTCGATGGACGGCGCGGTTCGCTCCGGCCACCGGGCGGCGCTGGAAGCCCTCCAGGCGCTGCTGCAACGTCGGAGGAGCGCCTGATGAAACGAGCATTAGTGATAGGCGCAGTTGTGGCGACGGCCGCCCTGGCAGTATCGAGCGCGCTCTATGGCCCGGAAATAGTCGTGGGATACCGCTTTATGGAGGCCCTCGACCAACACTATGCGGACTACCAGGCCGACGGCGGCGCCTGGCCGCAACTGCAGGACAGCTGCGCCCTGTGCCATGGCGAAAGAGGCCAGTCCAGCAACGCCCAGTACGCCTCCCTGGCCGGCCTGCCCGCCGCCTATATCGAGGCCCAGTTGCACGCCTTCGCCGAAGGCCGCAGGCACAGCCCGCAGATGAGCCCGCTCGCCGCGAGCCTGAGCGACCAGCAGATCCAGTCTCTAGCCGCCTACTTCGCCCGCCAGACGGCTCAAACGACCGAGACGCCCGCCGACGACTCCGCCCTCGCGCAAAGCGGGCAAGCCACGATCACCGCCAAGGGCTGTGCAACCTGCCATGGCGAAGGCCTGGCCGGCGGCCCCCTCGGCCCGCGCCTCGCCGGCCAGGGCGAAGGCTATCTGATCGACCAGCTCAACGCCTTCAAGCATGGCCAGCGCAAGGATCCGACCCAGGCCATGAACGCCATGGCCAGCACGCTATCGGCAGAGGAAATCAGGGCCACGGCTCACGTCCTGGCCGGCCAAGCGCCAGCATCATCCCAGGCCAACCAGTAGCTGTCGCCAGATAGGTGGGCATGGACGCCCGCACTGCCTCGCCTCTTTGCCGTTACCGCTCGATTCAGTCTGCTGAATGACCGATGGCAGTGGAGCCAACCTTTGCGTGCCCCAAGTGAGCTTCGGACAGCCGGACGCGATACACAACGCTCGCTCTAGTACTGCCAGTGGTAATGGGCAGAGAACGGCCAGAAGCGGACGGTCACTACAGGCAGAGTCGACCAATAGACGACGGTCAGTTGCCCACCGTGTTGCCAGCTTTCCTATAGAGCATTTTGCATGGGGTACCTTCCAGTGAATCGCCCCTAGTTTCGTAGACACCTCCAAGCCTCATAATGAGGCCCGTTAGGAGGTGCCATGAGCAACCAGCGTTACCCCGAAGAATTCAAGATCGAAGCGGTCAAGCACATCACCGAGCGC
>JAESGS010000161.1_pt1 | contig 99312 bp, 102 predicted proteins | sample 9269761 | NCBI WGS metagenome assembly JAESGS01 (sample SAMN15741799, study PRJNA653493) | algae metagenome | isolation source: Cyanosarcina radialis HA8281-LM2 and co-occurring heterotrophs from damp... | place: USA: Makauwahi cave, Hawaii | collected 2011-01-06 | reverse complement strand
CGAGACTCTCTCATCGCATTGGCTGCATGGTCGCCCAGAATCTTTTGCGCGCTGCCGCGCGCTGCCCCCTCACCCGCCGCGACGCGTTCCGCGCCGCGGCGGCCTCTCCCCCGAGGGGCGAGGCGAACTCATTCAGTTCGCGATCCACATCGTCGGCAGCACGATACCGGGGCTGCTCTCGGAGAGCGCGCCGCCGATCTGGACATAGCCCTTGATCTTGTTGCGATAGGCCTGCGCCTGGTCGCGCCAGTTGATGAAGACCCACGGGCTGCTCTCGACGATGCGCTGCTCGGCCGAGCGGTACAGCGTCTTGCGCTGTGCCTCGTCGACGGTGCTGCGCGCCTGCCGCAGGATGCGGTCGAGGTCGCGGTCGACATAGCCGATCGGCTTCGCCCAGTAGGTCGAATCGCTGCTGAAGTAATAGGAGTAGGCATCCGGCCCGGGCAGCTTCACGCTGACGCCCCAGATCATCAACTCGTACTGGCCCTTGTCCTTGGTCTCGACGACATTGGCCCATTCCGACAGCTTGATGCGCACGTTGACGCCGACATCCTTGAGGTTCGCCTGCAGGATCTGCGCCGTGGTGGTGTAGATCGTCAGTCCCTGGAAGACCACCATCTCCGCATCGAAACCGTTGGCGTAGCCGGCCTCCGCCAGCAGCGCCTTCGCCTTGGCCGGGTCGTAGGTGAAGGACTTGGCGAGGTCCTCGTTCACGAACGGCGTGTCGCCGGCATTGGGCGGGCCCGCGAGCGGCGTGCCGTAGCCGAAATAGGCGGCCTTGGAGATCGCCTCGCGGTCGACGGCGTAGTTCAGCGCCTGCCGGACCTTTGGATTGTTGAACGGCGCCTTGTTGGCGTTGAGCCACAGGTTCATGAAGGCGCCGCCGGCCTGCTGCACCTCGATGCCGGGCAGCTTCTTAAGGATGTCGATGTCCTTCCACGGCACGAACTCGATCATGTCGGTGGCGCCGGTGCGCAGTGCATTCACGCGCGCATCGCCGTTGCTGATCATGCGGAAGACGACCTGATCGAGCCGCGGCTGATCCTTGACGAAATAGGACGGGTTGCGCCGCACCAGGGCGCGGACCTTGGGCTCGTACTCGGCGAGCACGAACGGCCCGGTGCCGTTCGCCTCAACCTTGATGTTGGGATTGCCCTTCATCCAGTCCTGCGAAACGATCGCGGCCTCGGGCATCGCGACCAGGTTCAGCAGGCCGGTATCCGGCTCCGCCAAGGTAAGGCGCACGGTGTGGTCGTCGACCGCGGCGACGCTCAGGCCCTGGAGATTGGCGCGCAGGGTGGCGCCGGTCGCCGCATCGAGGATGCGGTCGAAGCTGTATTTGACGTCCTGCGCCGTCAGCTTCTGGCCCTTGTGGAAGGTGACGCCGTTGCGCAGCGTGAAGGTGTAGGTCTTGGCGTCCGCGCTGACCTCCCACTTCTCGGCCAGTGCGGGCACGATCTTGCCGCTGGTGTCGAATCCCAACAGGCTCGAATAGAGCGCGTGATTGATCACCTTCCACGACGAGCCGCTATAGACATGCGGATCGAGGCTCGCGACCTCGGTTACCATGCCGTAGGTCAGCGTGCCGCCGCGTTTCGGCGTGTCCTGGGCGAGAGCCGGCGTCGCGACCGCCGAAGCCGCCCATGCAGCGAAAGCCAGCGCGCGAAAGAACCTCATTGCCTTCCTCCCTGTTGTTTCGAGGCTCATGGAAGAGCCTCGGCCATCTGCCTGATATCGTTATCGTTGTTGTAATAGGTGGGCGAGATTCTCAGCGCCCCCGCCCGCACCGCCAGGTCGACCCCGGCCGCATTCATGCGCTGTGCGATCTGTTCGGCGGGCAGGCTCGGGTGCCGGAAAGAAAGAATGCCCGAACGCTCGTCGTCGCGCCACGGGCTGAGAATCTCGTAGCCCTTGCGCTTCACCGCCTCGGATGCCTGCCCCGTGAGCGCCAGGATGTGCCGTTCGACCCGCGCAGTCCCGAGTTCGAGCAGCGTCTGCACCGCCGCATCGAGGCCGCGGATCCCCGGGAAGTTGACCAGCGCCTCCTCGAACCGGCCGGCGTTCGGGCGGAAGTCGAGGGCGTAATCCATATGATCCTCGCCCTTGTCGACGCTGTGATAGCCGACGACCGAGGGCCGGATTTTATCGAGCGCATTCCTGTTGCAATAGAAGATGCCGGTGCCGATGGGGGCGAGCATCCATTTGTGCCCGCCGGTCGACAGGAAATCGACCGGCACGGACGACAGGTCGAGATGGAGGGAACCGACCCACTGGATCGCATCGAGGCTGAGCAGCACGCCGCGGCTGCGGCACAGCTCGGCGGTGGCGGCGACGTCGTGGCGGAAGCCGTTGCTGAACTGCACCGAGCTCAGCGAGACGAGCCGCGTGCGGGAGTCGATGAGCGGGCGCAGATCGTCGACCAGGATGCGGCCGTCGCGGTTCTTGACCCAGCGCACCTCGACGCCCCAGCGCTGCAGGTTCATGCAGCAGTAGACGTTCGACGGATATTCGATGTCCGGCACGATGACGTTGTCGCCAGGCCGCCAGTCGATGCCGTTGGCGACGATCGCCAGCCCCTCGGTCGTATTCTTGATGAAGGCGATCTCGGCGCGGTCGGCGCCCATCAGCGCACCGATGCGGTCCTTGATCTCGGTGTCGGCGTGCTTGCACCAGTGCGGGTAGTTGTTGCGGCCGTTGTCGCGGACATCGGCCATGAAGGCGTCCACCGCGGCGACCACGCGGTTCGACATCGGACCGATCGAGGCATTGTTGAGGTAGGCGCGCCGCTTGGCGATCGGAAAATCCTGGCGCACCAGCTCGAAGTCGCGGGATTCGCTCCGCAGGGCGGATTCGGTGGCGTTCATGGCACCGAGCATAATCCCGCCCATTCCATGCGGCTTAATTCATAGTAGGCTTGAGCTTATGCAGATATGGCATAAGCCGGCGGGTCCCGGATGCGCCTGAGATACCTTCAGGCGCTGCGCGGCGTGATGGAGACGGGCACGGTCACCGAGGCGGCGCGCCGCCTCGGCCGCACCCAGCCGCAGGTCAGCCGCCTCGTCGGCGCACTGGAGGCGGAACTCGGCTTCAAGCTGTTCCTGCGCAAGGGGCGCCGACTGCTCCCGACCTCGGAAGGCACGGCCTTCTACCAGCAGGCGGAGCGCATCCTCTCCGGCTGGGACGATATCGCGACGATCGCCGAGGACATCCGCACGCGACGCGAGCCGAAGCTGCGCCTGATCGCGCAGCCGTTCCTCGCCCACGCCCTGATCCCCGCGGTGCTGACCGCGTTCGTCGCCAAGCACCCCAGCTTCCGCTGGGCGCTCGAGATCCGGTCGCGCGGCGTCGGCGACTGGATCGCCGGCCAGCAGGTCGATCTCGGCCTCGCGGCACTGCCGTTGGAGCAATCAGGCGTGCGCAGCCGACCCTTCGCCAACGCCGCGGTGGTCGCCGTCCTGCCGACCGGGCACAGGCTGGCCCGCCGCCCGTTCGTCGAGGCCACGGACCTGGCGCGCGAGCCCTATATCGCGCTCAAGCCCTACACCTTGCTGCGCTCCATGACGGACGGGTTGTTCGCGCGGCTGGGTCTGGCGCCGGACATCCGCGCGGAGATGTCGTCCGGCCTTTCGGCCTGCCAGGCCGTCTCGCAGGGGCTCGGCTTCACCATCGCCGACCCGCTGGTCGCACGGAGCCTGCCGAAGGACAGCGTCGCGATCCGGCCGCTGCGGCCGGCGCTCAAACTGACCTATGGCTTTCTGTTTCCCGCCGCGCACGAGCCTTCGGCGCTGGCCCTCGACTTCGTCGCGACCGCCGCCGCGGCGGCCGTCCGGTTGGCTCCGAATGAAGTGACGGCGCTGCGCTCGACGCTCGGGCCACGGCACGGGGCGGGCTGAAACCTGCCCCGCAGGGCGCTTCAATTCAAGCGTCGGGACGGTAATTCGGCGCCTCGCGGGAGATCGAGACGTCGTGGACGTGGCTCTCGCGCAGGCCCGACGAGGTGATGCGCAGGAACGCGTTGTTCTTCTGCATGTCGGCGATGGTGCGATTGCCGGTATAGCCCATCGCCGCGCGCAGGCCGCCGACAAGCTGGTGGATGACGTTGGCGACCGGGCCCTTGTACGCCACCATGCCCTCGACGCCTTCCGGCACCATCTTCAGCGAATCCTTGATCTCCTGCTGGAAGTAGCGGTCCGCGGAGCCGCGCGCCATCGCCCCGATCGAGCCCATGCCGCGGTAGGATTTGTAGGACCGGCCCTGGTAGAGGAACGTCTCGCCGGGCGCCTCGTCGGTGCCGGCAAACAGCGAGCCGAGCATCGCCGCGTCCGCCCCCGCCGCGATCGCCTTGGCAAGGTCGCCCGAGTACTTGATGCCGCCGTCCGAGATCACCGGCACGTTGGCCTTCCGGCATACCTCGACGCTGTCGATGATGGCGGTGAGCTGGGGCACGCCGACGCCGGCCACCACGCGCGTCGTGCAGATCGAGCCCGGCCCGATGCCGACCTTGATCGCGTCCGCGCCGGCATCGATCAGCGCCTTGGCGCCGTCGCCGGTCGCCACGTTGCCGGCGATGATCTGGGTGTAGTTGCTGAGCCGCCGCACGCGGTCGACGGTCTTGATCACGCCCTCGGAATGGCCGTGCGCGGTATCGACGACCACCACGTCGACCTCGGCATCGAACAGCATTTCGGCGCGGGCAATGCCCTTCTCGCCGACGCCGGTGGCCGCGGCAACGCGCAGGCGCCCCTTCTCGTCCTTGTTGGCATTGGGGAAGCGCTGCGCCTTCTCGATGTCCTTCACCGTGATCAGGCCGATGCAGCGATAGGCATCGTCGACGACCAGCAGCTTCTCGATGCGGAACTGGTGCAGCAGGCGCTTGGCCTCGTCGCGCGACACCCCCTCGCGGACCGTGACCAGCCGCTCCTTCGTCATCAGCTCCCGCACCGGCTGGCCGGGGTTGGAAGCAAAGCGCACGTCGCGGTTGGTCAGGATGCCGACCAGCTTGTGCGAGCCCGGCTCGACCACCGGGATGCCGGAAATACGGTGCTCGGCCATCAGCTTCAGGGCGTCGGCCAATGTCGCGTCGGGGACGATGGTGACGGGGTTGATCACCATGCCGGATTCGAACTTCTTCACCCGGCGCACTTCCTCGGCCTGCTGCCCGGGCTCCAGGTTCTTGTGGATGACGCCGATGCCGCCCGCCTGGGCCATCGCGATCGCCAGCCCGCTCTCGGTGACGGTATCCATCGCCGCCGACAGCAGCGGGATGCCCAGCTCGATGCGCGAGGTGAGCCGGGTGCGCGTATCGCACTCGCTGGGAAGGACCGACGAGGCCGCCGGCGTCAGCAGCACATCGTCGAACGTAAAGGCTTCACGGAATTTCAATGCCGCCTCCGAATCGGAAGTGGCCGGCCATCATACACAAGCATCTTATGAATCCAAGCAATTCGCCCGCTGCCGGCAGCGGCAGCCGGGCCTTCAAGGCGATGGCTTATACAGCCCCGGCGCCGCCGCCTCGATTGCCATTCCCGCTGCCCTGCCATTCCGATCCGCCGGGCCGGGTTTGTCTGGACATGGCGGCCTGGCGGGTGGCGCCGCCGCAGCGGACGTCACCCGGCCGCGGCGGGCACATCCTGTACGTGCACTCGCCATGCGGGCAAGCCCGCACCTGTATCGAGATGCATACAGGTGCGCGCCGCGTCATCCTGACCGCACCGCCCGGAGGAGCGCCTCGAGCTCCAGAATCGAAACCACGACCTCAGCGTGCCTGCGGACATCCATCTTCTTCATCAGAAGCCGGACTTGCGTGCGGACGGTCGGCAGGCCGACGCCCGCGTCGGCGGCAATGTCTTTCGGCGTCAGGCCGCGCGCCAACCCGAGGGCCGCACGCATCTCGGCGGGCGTCAGTCCATAGAGTTCGGCAAGGCGCGCGCCGAGATCGACCGAGTATTGCCCCGGGTCCGAGACGAGCACGAGGGCGAGGCGCGGCTGCGCGCGGGCCGACGACGACGCTCTCCGCGCGAACGGCGTGACGAACACGGTGTAGGGACGCAGGCCGGACGGACGGCCGACAAGCAGCATGTTGCCGCGCGCGCCGGACTCCTCACTCGCCGCGTCCTGTATGAATTTTCTGAGCCTCGCCAGCTCGAAGCTGCGTCGCGCCGCGAGGACACGTCCGGGTGCCAGCAGGCCGTCCTCGGCCTCGATCATCCGCTCGAGTGCAGGATTCGCTTTGACGATTCGGCCGGTCGCCTCGACCGCCGCGAGGCCGATCGGCGGTGGCATGGCGACGATGCCTTGAAGGCCACGGAATGGCGTCGCTCGTCGCATCGACCGCTTGCGATCGAGACTTTGCGTCACTTTGAAATGGCCCCCGGCAGTACAGATCACTCAACAGCGCAGGTCCGGCCGTCCGTCGAATCCTCCCTCTCATCAACTTTGATGATACGAGGCTGTGCCAAAGCGTCGAGAACCGGCTTCCGTTTCACAGTCAATTAAAGGTCGCAAGCAATTGTGCCGCATTGAGCCGAGGGAAAAAGCGGAAAACGACACTCCGGAGAAGTTTCGCGGTTGTCGTGCACTGCCTACAAGTTGAGCGGAGAAGTACAAATGCGGTTGAGCAATCTGAAAATTCTACACAAGCTGATGTTGCTGGTCGGCACGTTGTCCGCCGCGATCGCTGCGGTGAGTCTGATCGGAATTTACGAGCTTCGCGGTATGGGCACTGCGACGCAGGACGTGGACCAGGCCGGGCGCGAAGCGCTGCGCGGCGCGCGCATGAACCAGAACGTGCTGGTCATGAACCGCTCGGAGTTCCGGATCGCGGCGGATCCTTCCGCCGGTCACGTCCAGGAAGTCGCGCGGATCGTCGAGGAGCACAGGACCCAGTTCGAGAGCCGGCTGGCGGAGCTCAAGAGCACCGCGAACGGGAAGCAGATCGAGCTGCTGGCGAAGGCCGAGAGCGCATACAAAAAGTACCTCCCCGAGCTCACCGGGACCTTCGATCTCGCGCGGCGCAATGGCGGCTCTGTCGAGAGCAACGATGCGCAGCAGGCCATCGTGAAGTCGGCGCTTGAAAGCCGCGCCGCCGCGAACCAGCTCTACGAGAGCATCGTCGAGTTCAACAACTACACGAGCGACCGGGCCGACAAGAGCTCAGAGGACGCGGCAAGCACATCGTCGCGCGCCCAGACGCTCATGATCATCGTTGCGGCCGTCGGCGTGATCGGCGGCTTCGTCCTTGGCTACTGCCTGGCCGCGTTCGGCATCGCCCGGCCGATGGCGCAGTCGGTCGGCTGCCTGAACAAGCTCGCCGCCGGCGATCTGACGGTCGACATCTACGGCACCGGCCGCAAGGACGAGATCGGCGAGATCGCCGCGGGCATGACCGTGTTCAAGGACAACATGACCCGCACCCGCCAGCTCGAGGCCGAGGCCAAGGAGGCCGAGGAGCGGTCCGCCAAGGAGCGCAAGGCGGCCATGAACAAGATGGCCGACGACTTCGAGGCAAGCGTCACGGAGGTCGTCAACGCCGTGTCGTCGGCCGCGACCGAGCTTCAGTCGGCCGCGCAGTCGATGACGGCAACGGCCGAGGAGACGTCACGCCAGTCGACGGCGGTCGCCGCCGCCGCCGAGCAGGCGTCGACCAACGTGCAGACCGTCGCCACGGCCGGCGAAGAGCTTTCGAGCTCGATCGCCGAGATCGGCCGCCAGGTGTCGCAGTCGACGACCATCGCCTCGCGCGCGGTCGACGATGCGAACACCACGGATGCGAAGGTCAAGGGCCTGGCCGGCGCCGCGCAGAAGATCGGCGACGTGGTGAAGCTCATCAACGACATCGCCTCGCAGACCAACCTGCTCGCCCTGAACGCGACGATCGAGGCCGCCAGGGCCGGTGAGGCCGGCAAGGGCTTCGCGGTCGTCGCCGCCGAGGTGAAGACCCTCGCCAATCAGACGGCGAAGGCCACCGACGAGATCGGCCAGCAGATCTCGTCGATCCAGGCCGCGACGCGGGAGTCGGTCGACGCCATCCAGGCGATCGGCAAGACGATCGGCGAGATCAACGAGATCGCGACGACGATCGCCTCGGCGGTCGAGGAACAGGGTGCCGCGACCCAGGAGATCGCCCGCAACGTTCAGCAGGCGGCCGCGGGCACCGGCGAGGTCAGCAACAACATCGGCGGCGTCACCAAGGCCGCCAGCGAAACCGGCAGCGCCGCCTCGCAGGTGCTGTCGTCATCGCAGCAGCTCTCCCGCCAGTCGGAAGCGCTGCGCAAGCAGGTTGACGAGTTCGTGGCGACTGTACGCGCCGCGTAAACAGCCCCGCGGGCCAGCTTGCCTGGCCCCAGGCACGCGGGATGGACGATTGTGAGAGAGAGACCATCCCGCGTGCCGCTTTCCTTCCAAGGAACCGCCGCAATGACCCTTCTGCTTTCTCAGGATGCCCTCGAGGCCGAGACCGAGACGGCAGACCTTGCCCCGGCGCGCGCCGCCGATCCCTACCGCGAGCACGACCTGCTGGTCCGCCGCCACCATCTCGCGGGCATGATCCCAGGCGAGATCGCCGTGGTCCTGACCAACCACGGCCTGCGCGTGCGCAACTGGGGGATCACCGAGACCTTCGTGCGCGACCGGCTGGGGCTGATGGGCCTGAAGCCGCATCGCAGCCGCACCTTCTATAACCAGACCAAGCACACCTACCGCCCGCGCCCCGCCGGCGCGTAGACGATGCCGGGCCGGCCGATCAGGCGCCGCCCTTGAAGCCGGTCGCGACGAAGTAGAATTCCGCTGAGTCGGAGCGGCTCGCCGGCGGCTTGATCCGGCGGACGGTGGCGAAGGTCCGGCGCAGCTCCGTCGCGTACGCATTCTCGCCGCCGCCCTGGAAGATCTTGACGATAAATGCGCCGCCGGGGCGCAGCACCTCGGTTGCGAAAAGCAGCGCCGCCTCGGCCAAGTTCATGACCCGCAGATGGTCGGTCTCGGGATGCCCGGTCGTGGACGGCGCCATGTCGCTCAGCACCACGTCGACCGGCCCATCGAGAGCGCGGCGCACGACTTCCGGCGCCTTCTCGTCGAGAAAGTCCAGCCGCAGCACCGTGGCGCCCGCGATGGCACCCATCTCGGCGATGTCGGCGGCGACGACGCGGCCACCCTTCTCTCCCGAACCGGCGCGCGTGCGCTCGACGGCCACCTGCGTCCAACCGCCCGGTGCGGCACCGAGGTCGACGACGCGCGCACCCGGCTTGAGCACGCGGATCTTGTCATCGATCTCGGTAAGCTTGAATGCGGCGCGCGAGCGCAGGCCGCGCCGCTTCGCCTCGGCAACGTAGGGATCGTTGAGCTGCCGCCGCAGCCACTCGCTCGACCCGGTGGAGCGCCCCTTGGCGGTCCTGACGCGCTGCGCCAGCCGCCGTCCGCCGTCCTTGCCGCCGCTCATGCGTGCGCGCCGGCGGTCGTGCAGCCCGGCGCGTCGGCGGCGCTCATCAGGCCGAGGAGGATTCCTTCGCGCAGGCCCCTGTCGGCGACGCGCAGGGTCGTCACCGGCCAGAGCCGGCAGATCGCCTCAAGGATCGCGCAGCCGGCGACGACGAGGTCGGCGCGCGACGGTCCGATGCAGGGATGCGCCGCGCGACCGGCCCAGTCCATGCCGGCCAGCCTGCGGCTCGCCTCGGTGACATCGCTGAGCTGCAGCCAGCAGCCATCGATGAGCGAGCGCTGGTAGCGCGGCAGGTCCATGCGCACGCCGGCGATCGTCGTCACCGTGCCCGACGTGCCGAGCATCTGGACACCGCCAGCGGCCACCGCGGCCGCGATGCCGTGGCGGGCTTCGAACGGCGCCAGCAATGCGGCGACCTGCTCCACCATCGCCACGTAATCCTGCGGCGCGATCCGGTCGCCGCCGAAGCTCTCGGCGAAAGAAACGACGCCGCAGCCGAGCGAGATGCTGTCGACGATGTGCCAACCCGCATGCGGATCGTGCGCCAGCCAGATCACCTCGGTGCTGCCGCCGCCGATGTCGAACAGGATGGCGCGCGGGATCGCCGTGTCGAGCAGCGGCGCGCAGCCGGCGAGCGCCAGCCGCGCCTCCTCGTGCGGCTCGATGATCTCCAGCGCGATGCCGGTCTCGCGCGCCACACGGTTGAGGAAGTCGTTGCCGTTGGCGGCGCGGCGGCAGGCCTCGGTCGCCACGCCGCGAAACCGCGTCACCATGCGACGCCGGAGCTTGGCGGCGCAGACATGCAGGGCGTCGACCGAGCGGTCCATCGCCGCGCCGGCCAGATGCCCCGTCGCGGCGAGCCGCTCGCCGAGCCTGACGATGCGGGAAAAGGCGTCGATCACCTGGAAGGTGCCGTTGGCCGGCCGCGCCACCAGCAGCCGGCAGTTGTTGGTGCCGAGGTCCAGCGCGGCATAGACCGGACCGCCGCTGCGCGCGCTGCCGCGTCCGCGGAAATCGACCTGGTGCGCGTCGGGCCGGGCGTCGTCCACTACTGCGAAGCTCCTCTGCGCCGGCCCTTCTGGCGAGCGGCCTTGCGTTTTAACCGATCCTAGATAAAACCATAGGCATCTGGCGAGCGCGAAGCCCGTATTGCGATGCTACACAAGCGGGCAGGCTTTGTGCTAGAAGCGCCCGCCGCGGCCGGACGGGGACAGACCGCCCGGGCCGCCACGATCCAATTGGGGGATCGTTCAACGGTAGGACAACGGACTCTGACTCCGTTTATCTAGGTTCGAATCCTAGTCCCCCAACCAACCTCGCGCCGATCGCCTGCGCCTAACGCTCCTGGCCGCATCACCGCGTAATGGACACGGTCCTGGTTTACGGCGGCCTGTTCCTGCAGGCCCTTCTGGCGGCCACGATCCTGCCCGCGTCGTCCGAAGTGGCGCTGGCCGCCCTGCTCCTCGAAGGATGGGGCGACCCTTACGTGCTCCTGGCCGTCGCGACGGTGGGCAACACCGCCGGCTCGGCGATCAACTGGGCCATCGGACGCTTTCTCCTCCGTTTTCGCGACAGAAGGTGGTTCCCGCTGAATGCGACTCGCTACGAGAAGACCCGGGCCTGGTTCGAGCGCTTCGGCGTCTGGTCGCTGCTGTTTGCCTGGGTCCCGGTCGTTGGCGACCCGCTGACCCTCGTCGCCGGTGCGCTGCGCGTCGGGTTCGGACGGTTCCTTGCCCTCGTCGCCATCGGCAAGGCCGCGCGCTACGCCGCCGTCGGCGCCGGCGTCCTCTGGTGGCAGGCGGAATGAGCGGCGCACTCTCGGACACCGTCCGCGCGCAGAGGCTATTTCCGCTGCACCAAAGAGCAGTGAGCGCGGCCGAAGCGTCGCGCTAAGATTGCCGGGAGCCGGGAGCCTTTCATTCCGTCTGCCTTGTGCAGGGAGGATGGCGCCATGCCCCTGCCGAAGTTTCTTTTTCATGCGGCCGCGGTGACGCTCGGCGCGATCGGCCTGAGCGCGTGCAGCGACGATTCCCTTTTCGGCGGGTCCGAGTTCCAGCGCGAGTTTCCCGTCGCCGGGTGCACGATGGGCCCGACCGGTCGGAACCCCTATTTCATCCTCGAGCCCGGCTACCAGCTCGTGCTGGAGGAAGACGACGAAAAGCTGCAGATCACCGTGCTCGACGAGACAAGGGTGATCGACGGTGTGACGACACGCGTGGTCGAGGAGCGCGAGTGGAAGGACAACAAGCTGTACGAGGTGGCGCGCAACTATTTCGCGATCTGCGAACAGACCAAGGACGTCTTCTATTACGGCGAGGACGTCGATTTCTACAAGGACGGCAAGGTGGTCAACCACGATGGCTCGTGGCTCGCCGGGCGGGACGGCAACAAGCCCGGCCTGATCATGGCCGGCGCGCCCAAGGTCGGCATGAAATACTTCCAGGAGATCGCCCCCGGCATCGCCATGGACCGCGCCGAGATCGTCAGCGTCAGCGAGACGTGCAAGACGCCGGCCGGCACCTTCCAGAACTGTCTGAAGGTGAAGGAGTACACCTCGCGCGACTTCTGGACGTCGCTGATGTTCTGGCAGGCCGAGTACAAGATGCACGCGCCGAACGTCGGCCTCGTCCAGGACGAGGACCTCGTCCTGATCAAATACGGCCCGGCACCGAAGTGAGCGCCGCGGCGGGCGGCAGCGTCCCGCCGCGGCTGCGCGGCTGACTCGGCTATTTCTGGACGAAGCCGTACTTGATCAGCCGCAGGTCCTGATCGCGCAGCAGGCCGATGCCCGGCGCGTAGTATTTATGCTCCTGCTCCTTCGGATCGAGCGCCGTCGTCTCCTTCACCTTCAGGCAGTTCTGGAAGGTGCCGGCCGGCGTCTTGCACGTCTCGCTGACGCTGACGATCTCCGCCCGGTCCATGGCGATGCCAGGGGCGATCTCCTGGAAATATTTCATGCCCACCTTGGGCGTGCCGGCCATGATCAGGCCGGGCTTGTTGCCGCTCCCCGCGAGCCACGAGCCGTCGTGCTTCACCACCTTGCCGTCCTCGTAGTAGTCGACATCCTCGCCGTAATAGAAGACGTCCTTGGTCTGCTCGCACATCGCGAAATAGTTCTTCGAGACCTCGTAGAGCTTGCCGTCCTTCCACTCCCGCTCCTCGACCACGCGCGTCGTCACGCCGTCGACCACCTTGGTCTCGCCGAGGACGGTGATCTCGAGCTTCGTGTCGTCGCCTTCGAGCACGAGTTGGAAGCCCGGCTCGAGAATGAAGTAGCCATTGCGGCCGGTCGTCACCAGCGTGCAGTTCTGGATGCCGAACTCCTGCTGAAACGCCGAGGCCGCGCGCCCCCGGTCCTGGCCCATGGCCGCGCCGCAGACGAAGACCATCGCCCCGGCCAGAAGGTACCGACATGCCCGCTTGATCATGTTTGTCCTCCTCTGTTCTGCGATCTGCCCACGCCCCCCGCGCCTACCACCACAGCTTCACGACGACCGCGGTCGCCGTGTTGGCCTGTTGGAACGTCTCGTTGCCTTCGGCGTCGACGAAGCTGTTGCGGAACGCTGTGCCGGGGAAAAACTTGCCGGCGCGCACGTCGACGCCGAGCCGCCTGATCCCGAACACGTTGCGGAAGCCGAGGATGACATCGAGGCCGCTGCCGACATCGGTGCTCGGCCGCGACGGATCCTGATTCATCTCGGCGGTGATGGCCGAGTTGCGCAGCGTGTCGGCCCGCGCGTCGAGCGCGTAGTCGTGGTAGACGATGTCGACCGAGGTGTCGCGAAACGGCCGGAAGCCGACGCCGACGGTCAATATCTTGAGGTTGCTCAGCTCCGGATCCAGCGCCTCGCCGTAGTACTTGAAGTCGGACAGGCCCGCGAAGCGCGACTCGTTCGACTGCAAGCCGGTCTGGCGGAACTGGTTGTTCCTGCGATCGTTCGGATCGTTGTCGCCGCTGCCGAAGGCATAGCCCACGGTGATGTTGGGCGAGAACGGAACACCGATGAACCGATACGTCGCGCCGACGTCGAACCCATAGCCCCTGAACGATAGTCCCGTCTGGTCGTGGCCGCGCAGGATGGCGGCATCCGCCCAGTAACTCAGGTTTTCAGTCGGAAAGCCGATCGAGCGAACGCCATAGAGGTTCGCCGTGCCGTCCTGTCCGGAGCGGTCGTCGCGGATGATTCCGTAGCCCGCGAAGGTGATGCCCTCGAAGGCGCGGTAGTCGCCATACAGCATGAATGTTTCGACGCGATCCTTCGGCTCGTTCTGGAGGAAGTCCAGGTCCACGGAAACCTGGCGGCCGCCGCTCGCCTCGGCCTGGAACCGGCCCGACTTGAAGCCGATGATGCCGACGTCCATCGAGGTGTCGTAGAGCCAGTGCCGCGCGTCCTCGTAGTTGCGGCGGCCGACCGTGAACGAGAACGGGTCGGTGATCTGATGGATCGTGAAGAACGCCTCGTCGACGACCAGCGAGTCCCTGGTGTGGGGCGTGGTCTGCGTCTCGCCGTTCGGAAGGGTGACGTTGCGCTCGCCCTTCACGAAGAGTTCCACATCCGCAATCACCGCCCCCTTCAGTTCGAGCCAGTTGGTCGGGCGGTAGGTCGCGGCGGCGTTCAGCTCGGGCCGGAGGATGAGGGAGTTGTCCTTGAGCCTTTTGTCGAGGTCGCGGTCCCTGCGGTAGGTGGCGTCTGATTCGCTGCCATAGCGATACTCATAGCTCAGCCGCCCCGGCAGCGCGGGCACCGGCACGGCGGGAACAGGCTCGGGCGCCTGCTCCTCGCCGGGTGCCGCCGGCTCGACGGGTTCGCCGGGCTCCGCCGGCTCCCGCTTGATCTGCGGCTGCTGCGGAATCTGGAACTGCGCCTGCTGACGGACCTCCGAACGTCGGATCTCCGACCGGCGCTTCTGCTCGCCGGCCGGGTCGGCGGCCGCGGCCGGGGGTACTACATCTATCGTGGCGGCAATCGCGGTCGACCATGCCGCGTGCGCGCAGACCGCGCGGATCCCGCGGCGCCAGCAGCGGCCCTGTCGTAGTTCGCGGCCCCGAAACACGCGTATACCCTCCCCGCCGAAGCCCGTCCGGAGCTTGGGCTGTCGGCTTAAGTCGCGGCCAGGTCCAGACCTCCCTGACGTTCTGCCGTCGCCCCGATCAGCAGATACAGGGCCGGGATGACGAACAGCGTGAACAGCGTCGAGGCGACGATGCCGCCGATGATCGCCACGGCCATGGGCTGGGCGATCTCGAGCCCGGGGACGTGCCCCATCACGGCCATCGGCAGCAGCGCCGCGACGATCGCCGCCGCACTCACCAGCACCGGCGACAGCCGCTCGCGCGCGCCGCGCAGCACAAGGTCGAGGCCGAACGGCACGCCCTGCCGCCCTTCGAGGTGCTGGTAGTCGCTGATCAGCAGGATGCCGTTGCGCGCGGCGATGCCGAGCACCGCGAAGAAGCCGACGATCGAGCCCAGCGAGACGACACCGCCGGTGACGAGCACGGCCAGCACGGCACCGACGATCGACGCGGGCAGCGCCAGGAACGCGATCAACGCCAGGCGCCAGCTGCGGAAGCACGCCTGCAGCAGCAGGAAGATGCCGACCGCGGCCGCGATGGCCACGCCCAGGATGCGCCGTTCCACCTGCAGGCGCTCGGCATACTCGCCGAGGAGCTGCGGATGGAACTCGAGCGGGAACTTCACCTTCTGCACGCTCCGCTCCACGTCACGGCTGACGGAGCCGAGGTCGCGCCCGCCGACATTGGCGACGACGTCGACATAGGGGGAGATGCGCTCGTGCCGGATGATGGTCGGGACCGGCACGACGCTCACGTCGGCGACGTCGCCGAGGCGCACCTGCGTCCGGTTGGGCCGCTCGACCCACAAATCCTCGATGTCGGTCAGGCTCTGGCGCTTCTCCGGCGCTCCCCACACCACCACATCATAGATCTTCTGCTCCTCGTAGAGGAAGCCGACCTCGAGGCCGGAGAACACGGTCGCCGCGGAGCGGCGCACGTCGCCGGGCTTGACGCTGACCGGGCCGGCCGCGTCGAGGTTCACCTTGACCCGCACCTGCGGCTCCTCCTCCTGGCCCTCGGCGCGCAGGTCGACCAGCCCGTTGACGCCGGACATGGCCTGGCGGACGTCCTCGGCCAGCTTGTGCAAGGTCTCGCGCTCCTTGCCGTAGATGCGCACGACGATCGCCTTGGCCGCGCCGGACAGCGCCTCGCTGATCTTGTTGCGCAGGTAGGACTGCACCTCGCGCTCCATGCCCGGGTAGCCGTCGACGGTTTGACGGATGGACGCGACGGTTTCGTCATGATCGGCGTCGGGGTCGATGCCGATCCAGATCTGGCTCGAGTTGATGCTGACGACCTGGTCGCCGGTCACCGCGCGCCCGACATGGGCGCTGACGTTCCGCACGCCGGGAAGGCCGCGCAGCTCGCGGCTCATCGCCGTGGTGATCCGATAGGTTTCGGCCTGCGACGTACCCGGCGGCGCGGACAGGCTGACCACGACCTCGCTCTCCTTGAAGGGCGGCAGCAGGGACTGCCCCAGCAGGGACCACACAAGCGCGCCGAGCAGCACGGCGGCGCAGGTCGCGCCGAGGATGGCGCGCGGCCGCTCGACGGCGCGCTGGAGGAACGTGCCGTAACGCGTCCGCAGCCAGGCCGCCGCCGGCGATTCGGCGCGCGTGCGCGGCTCATTGCCCAGCAGGATCATGCTCAGCGCCGGCGTCACGGTCAGGGCGACGACGGTCGAGGCGACCAGCGCCAGCACGTAGGCGCGCGCCAGCGGCTCGAAGAAGGCACCGGACATGCCGCCCATGAAGAACACCGGCGTCACGGCCAGGATGACGACCAGCGTGGCATAGATCGCAGCACTGCGCGTCTGCAGCGTCGTCTCGTAGATGACCTGAAGCCCCGATGCGCCGCCGGTGCTGCCCTCGCGGAAGCGCTGCATCAGCCTGGCCATATCGCCGACCGCGTCGTCGATGATGACCCCGAGCGCGACGATGAGACCTGCGATGACCATCGTGTTGACCGTCGAACCGGTCAGGTGGAGCACGACCATCGCCGCCAGCAACGACAGCAGGACCGACACCATGCTGACCAGCGCGCTGCGCCATTCGAACAGGAACGCGACGATCACCAGCACCGCGAGGATCGCGCCGATGACGAACGCCTCGGTGACGTTGTCGGACGATTCCTCGACATAGGAGGCGAGCCGGAAGACATTGGCGTCCATCTTCACGCCGGGGAGGCCGAGGCTCAGCTCCGAGAGGATCTTGTCCACGCGGCGCGTCACTTCCATGGTATCGCTGCCCGGGAACTGCTCGATGACCAGCATGAGGCCGTTGGTGCCGTTGACGAAGGCATCGCCGATCATCGGCGGATGGGCCTCGACCACCTCGGCCACGTCGCCGAGTTCCATCGTCCTGCCGGCCATGGTGAGGTGAACCGGCGCGAGCGGCACCTTCGCCATGTCCTCCGGCGTGCGGATGGGCTGATGGTGATGGACGCCGAGCCGCTGGTTCTTGTTGTCGATCCAGCCGCCGGTGCCGGGCGTCGAACCCTTCAGGAAGGTCAGCGGAGTCACCCACAGGGAATCGCCTGTAGCGCTGATGACGTCCTCCTGCGTGATGCGGGCATCGCGGAGGCGCTGCGGGTCGATCTGCACGTGGAGCTGGCGCAGCCGCTGGCCCCAGATCGCGACATTGGCGACGCCGGGAACGCTGATCAGCGCCGGCTTCATCGTCCAGCGCGCGATCAGGGACAGCTCGGCCGGATCGATCTTGTCCGAGGAGATCCCGACCATCATCAACCGGCTGGTCACCGACAGCGGCTGCAGGATGGCCGGCGGCTTCGCGACGTTGGGCAGCGTATAGGCCAGGGTCAGCCGCTCCTGGATCATCTGCCGCGCGCGCATGACGTCGGTGCCGCGGGCAAACGTCATGATGATCGACGAGAGGCCGGTGACGGAGCTCGAACGGATCGATTCGAGCCACGGCACGCCGCTCAGCAGTTCCTCGAGGTTCAGCGTGACGAGGCTATCGACCTCGTTGGCCGACAGGCCCAGCGCCTCGGTCTGCACTTCCACGATCGGCGGCGCGAACTCGGGGAAGACGGAAACAGGCATGTGGCGCAGATGCGTGGCCCCGTAGGCGATCAAGCCCCCGGCCAATGCCATCACGAGGAACCGGAACTGCAGGCTCGAACCGATCAACCAGCGAAACATGGCTCACTCCTTCGCTGCGCCTGGCTTCCGCCGCCGCCGGGAAGCCCTATTTGCCGTAGCGCTCCGCCCCGTAGAGCAGTGCCGCGCCGACGGTGACGATCGTCGTGCCGGCCTCCGGGCCGTCGTTGAGCGCGGCCATGTCGCCCACGACGTTCGCGATTCTGACCTGCCGACGCTCGTACACCAGCGGCTTCGGGTTGACGTAAACCCAGGCGTCGCCCTTTGCGTCGTAATAGACGGCGCTGTACGGCACGAGCAGGCGCTTCTCGTCGGTTTCGGCGAGCTGCAGCTCGACCCGGACGCGTTCGTTTGCGGCGATCCCGTGGTCCTTGCCGTCGACGACGTAGAAGTACGTCAGCATCGAACGCTTGCTGTCTTCCGCCGGTGGGATGCCGGACGGCTTGGCGAGGATGCCGTCATTTTTTCCGCCTCGCGCGCTGAGCTGGAAGATCCGCGCCGGCTGGTCCTTCGCCACCCTGTCCCATTCGTGCTGCGTGAACATCACCCGAATTAGCCCGTCACCCACCGCTGGCGGAGTCAGCGCGCTGCGCTGCAACGCCGCGGCGGAGAAGCTGCCCGATCCCGCATTGGCCGCGGTCGGGGCGAACGAAACCGCCGCGGTGAGGTTTGGCGGTACCGGCGAGGGCGTGAGGAACACGCCGCCAACCACCTGCTTGCGCACGATCTCGCCTTCCTCGACCTTGCCGGTCTCGATGCCGAGCCGCTGCACGGCCTTCTCGGTCAGGATGACGCGCTTGACGGTGGTTCCAGCGATGCTCTCGAACGAGACCGCCTTGCTCTTCGCGCTCGAGCCGGAATCAGCCGCATAGGCGACGGTCGCCGCGACGAGGAACGATGTCAGCGTCGCCACGGCGGCGCCACGTTCGAGCAGCGTCCATGACGTCCGGCCCGTCTGCGCGGTCGTCAGAGGCTTTGGGTTCATCGAAGCATCTCCTTCATTCCCTCGGGCCGCCTGCCGGCGGCCATGACTCTTACAGGCCGGGCACCACGCCGTCGGTGCCGACCATGACGAAGAGCGCTACATGGTTTCCATCGGCCGCCTTGTTCGCGCCGATGAAGACGTGTGCGCCCGCCTTCAGCAGGCGCCGGTCGCCAAGCGTCATTTTGAGGACCCGAATGTCGCGAGTAATCTCGACGTCGGTCTCCTCCTCCTCGGTCGGGCCGTATTTGATGGAGATGACGCGGATCTCCAGGTCGTCGACCCAGCCATGGGTCATCACGCTCGCGGCCGTCAGGTCCCACTTCATGTGCCCGAGGGCGATGCCGCGCAGCTTCTCGTCGACGACGCGCAGCTCGAGCCCCTTGTGCAGCCAGCTCAGCGAATCGCGCAGGATCGGACTGTAGCGGTCATCCATCTTCTCGGAGACCGCGCCGACATAAGTCCCGAACTCCACATCCATGAAGCTTCCCGGGCTCAGGCCGATCATCGTGGTGGCATCCGTCAGCCGGACGAGCTGGGTCGCGCCGGTGGCGGTCCGGATCTCGATGGCGGCGCGTTGAACCGCGGTGATCTGGCCGCGGATGTGATCGGGCTCGGCGCCGATCGCACGCGACGGCGAGCCAAGCGCCAGGACGATGATCGGTGCGATCAGTGCAAGGGAACGGCGCAGATGAGCCATCGCTGCCTCCTGAACATTCCTCCTCCAGACACGATCGTTCTCGACCTAGGCCGGCGCCCGCGCGGGCTGCGGCTGCGCGGCCGGACGGACCGCCGACCCCGCACCGAACCGGAGGTACAGCGTCGGCACGACGAACAGGGTCAGCAATGTCGACGTGAGCAGACCGCCCAGGATCACGACGGCCATCGGATGCTCGATCTCGTGGCCCGGCAGGTTGCCGGTGACGGCCAGCGGCAGAAGCGCCAATCCCGTGCACAAGGTGGTCATCAGGATCGGCGACAGCCGCTCGCTGCCGCCGCGCATGATCAGCCGCGGTCCGAAGGCCTCTCCCTCCTCCCGCTCCAGATGCTGGTAGTGATGGATCAGCAGGATGCCGTTGCGCGCGGCAATGCCGAGAACGGTCAGGAACCCGACCAGCGACCCGAGAGAGAGCACCCCGCCGGTGAAATAGGTCGCCAGCACGCCGCCGACGAGCGCCGCCGGCAGCGCCAGGAAAATCATGAACGCCAGCCGCCAGCTCCGGAACGACGCCTGGAGCAGAAGCAGGATGCCGATCACCACGGCGATGGCGGCAACGAACAGGTTCCGCTGCGCGGTCTGGCGCTCCTTGTACTCGCCGAGCAGGTGCGGATAGTAGCCGAGCGGGAAGACGATCTTCTCGAGCCGATCCTCCACCTCCTCCGCCACCGCGCCGAGATGGCGGCCCCTGACGTTGGCGTGGACGTCGATCCGCCGGAACGTGTTCTCGTGCCGGATCGCGTTCGGTGTCGGGACGAGTTCGACGCTCGCCACCTCGCCGAGCCGGACCAGACCGCCATAGGGCGTGTTGATCAGCAGCTCGCGGATGCTTTCGATGTCGCGGCGCACGGATGGCAGCGACCATACCCAGACGTCGTACACCTTGCCGTCCCGGTGCAGGTCGGTGACCTCCAGGCCGGACGCGAAGGCGTTGGAGACGCGCCGGACATCGCCGGGGCTGAGGCCATGGCGCGCCGCGGCCTCCAGGTCTACCTTGACCTGGATCTGCGGAATCAGGACCTGCTGCTCCAGATGCAGGTCGACCAGGCCGGGAATCCCGCTCAGCGCATCGTGCACGGACTGTCCGACCTCGCGAAGGACCGGCAACTCGGGCCCGAAGATACGCACGACGATCGACTCGCCCGCGCCGGTCAGCACCTCTTTGATCCGCTCCTTCAGGTACGTCTGCACGTCGCGGTACAGGCCGGGATAGCCGTCCACCGTCGCCTCGACCGCCGCGCGCGTCTTGTCGTAATCGACCTTGGGATCGACGCTGATCCAGTTCTCGGTGAAGTTCACGCCGTAAGGCTCGTCGCCGCCGATCGCGCGCCCGACATGGGCGCCGAAATTGCGCACGCCCGGGATGGCGCGCAGCTCGCGACTGGCCGCCTGCGTGATCCGGAACGTCTCGGCATGCGACGTTCCCGAATACGGCACCCAGTGCATCAGGAAGTCGCGCTCCTTGAAGGACGGCAGCAGCGATTCACCCAGCAGCGGCCAGATGCCGATGCCGAGTGCCAGGAAGGCGGCGGTCCCGGCGATGGCCGCGCGCGGCGCACCGATGACCCGAGACAGCACCGCGGCGTAGATGCGCTTGAGCCAGGGAACCAGCGGCGATTCCCGGTGGCCAATGTCGCGCCCGCCCAGCAGGATGAGGCACAGGGCCGGCGTCACGGTGAGCGCCACCGCCATCGATGCGAGCATCGCCAGGATGTAGGCCAGCGCCAGCGGCTCGAAGAACGAGCCCGAGAGGCCGCCCATGAAGAACACCGGCGATATCGCCAGCGCGATGATCAGCGTCGCGTAGATGATGGCGGAGCGGATTTCGAGCGAGGCGGACAGGATGATGCTTGCGGTCGATCGGGTCGACCCGGCGGCGCGGGCCTCGCGCAGGCGCCGGAGGATGTTCTCGACGTCGATCACGGCGTCGTCGACGAGTTCCCCGAGCGCCACTATGAAGCCCGCCAGAACCATAGTGTTGATGGTCGTGCCGCGGTAATAGAGCACGAGACCGGCCGCGGTCAGGGACAGCGGAATGGCAATCAGGCTGATCAAGGCCACGCGCCATTCGAACAGGAACGCGCCCAGGACGATGATCACGAGGATCGCGCCGATGATCATCGCGGTGGTCAGATTGCTGATCGACTGCTCGATGAAGGTCGCCGGCCGGAAGATCGTCGGGTCGATCTCGATGCCCGGAAGGCCGGGCCGCAGCTCGGCCAGGGCGGTCTCTATGCCGCGCGTCACCTCCAGGGTGTTGGCCCAGGGAAGCTTCTCCACGATCATCAGCAGCCCGACGTCGTCGTTGATGACGGCGTCGCCGACCAACGGCCACGTGTCCCACTTCACCTGGCCGATGTCGCCCAGCCGCGGCGGGGCCGCCGCGCGGACCGTCTTCACCGAGACAGGCACTTCGGCGAGGTGCTCGGGCTCCATGACGGGCTGTTCGTGGCGTATCACCAGGCGCTGGTTTGCGGTATCGAGCATGCCGTCGATACGGGTCTTGCCCGAGGTGCTGTGCGCCAGCAGGCCAAAGTCTAGCGCCTGCGATGTCGTCTCCAGCACCTCCTCCAGGGTCACGTTGTGCGCGCGCATCAGGCCGGGATCGACCTGCACCTGCAAAGCCTTGATGCGGTCACCCCAGATCGGGATGTTGGCCACGCCGGGCACGGACATCAGATGGAACTTGATCGTCCAATAGGCGATCATCGACAGGTCCATCATGTCGTAGGCCTTCGACGAAATTCCTATCTTCATCACGCGGCTGGTCGAAGACAGCGGCTGCAGCATGACCGGCATGCCGGCGGATTTCGGCAGTTCGGCTATGGCGAGCTTTACGCGCTCCTGCACGCGCTGGCGCGCCAGCATGATGTCCTCGCCCTGCTTGAACAGGGTTTTGACCTGCGACAGCCCCTCGACCGACGACGAGCGGATCACGTCGACGCCCGGCACGCCGCGAAGCTGCTGCTCCATCGGTATGGTGATGAGGTCCTCGATCTCCGCGGCCGTCATGCCGGGGCCCTCGGTCTGGACCTCGACCATCGGCGGCGCGAACTCGGGGAATACGTCGACGGGCATCCGGCGGATGCGCTCGGAGCCATAGGCCAGCAATACCGCCGACATCGCGACGATCAGGAAGCGGAATCGCAGACTCGTACCAATGATCCAGCGGAACATCGATGCCCTCCTCGGGAGACCACCGGCCGCGACGTCGCTCCGCGCGAATTAGAATTAGAAAAAAGACTCCGGGCGCGGAACGTTCTGTGTTGGTCGTTGTTTGATTTATGCCCGCTAAAATTTATTTATGCCCGCTCAATTGCAGCTATTCAGGTTTGGGTCTGGTTACTTCCTGCGCACTACGCCGTGTCGGAAAGTTAGCGGCGCGCGCTGAACGTCATCGCGACATCTCCAACTTCGCAAAGCATGAAGTCCGCGGACCGATGCGACTACAGGTTCGCAGGCGGCTTCCTGCGGCCTTGCACGATCGTCTTCGGGATTGCTGCGAAGAATGTGTGTCCGCGCGCAGGGCCAATCGGGCATCGGGAGAAATCGGGTAGCGTGCGGCTCTCGCATCCGATGCGGTTGCTACCTTCCGCCTACCTCTTCGGCAGGTCCGACGTCGATCGCCACAGATCGATGATGAAAAGTTCGGCGCTGTCGTCCGGCGCGATCTCCAGGCTCGTCCCCTCGGCGCCTTCGAGAATGACGGCGTCATCGCGCCGCAACCGTTCCTCGCCTCCGCGGGTACGCATCCGTGTATCGCCGGATCTCGCCAGGACGATCATGGTGTCGCCGTACTGCGGCAGCACCGCCGGCCGGTCGAGCCGTACGCGCGACAGGGTGTGGCGGTAGCGGCCGCGGCGGGTCATGACATTGAGATCGTCGATCGCGCCGTCGAGGAGTGCCGCATCGACCGGCAGGTCGCCCGGGAAGGCGAAGGGCGCCGCATCCGGACCGAGGCGGATCTCACCGCGCCCCGCGATGCGGAGGACAAGGCCCGACCCCCGGAGCACGGCCAGCGTGCGGTCGATCCCGGCGAAAATCGAGAAGGGCCCGGGCGTCGCGACATGGGCCATGCTGACGCGCCAGTCGAAGCCGTCGAGCGATGCCCCCGCCGGCGAAATGGCGATCTCGATCGTTTCACCGCCCCCATTCTTCCACGGCATACGCCGGTGATCGGTCGAGCGAATGATCCGCATGAACTCCGTGACCCCGCAACTGGGCGCCCGCATCCCCGACCCGGCGCGTCGGTGCAGGATATCCCACCGCAGATATTGGCGCCGCCGGGTCCTCGAGGGCCGCCGGCCCAAGGCCTCGGATGGCCGTCCCCGGATGCTCAAATCTATTTAACAGGTTGATATAGTATTTTGTTGTTTTAGCCCCGCCTACGTCTGTAGTATGGGTCTGGAACTGACCGCGCCGATTTGAGCAACAGCTTGCGGGCGCGTAAGAAATGCAGCTAAAGCGTGGGCCCGACCCGCCCAGCACAGCTGCGGCGGGTTTGTCGTTTTCCGGGCTTCCTCCCCAGGGGGCCGGGACCGGCGAGCCAGCCGGTCTCGCAACCCGTGGCGGGCGCCGTACCCCGGCGCCCGGCCACCGAACTGGAGGAGTTTGGGCCATGATTTCCATCAGCCGACGCGCCGCCCTGGCGGCCTTCTCGGTCGCCGCGACGCTAGCAGCAGCCGGCGGCCTGGCCGCCGCCGAGCCAGCCAAGACCGTGACCTTGGACTACGCCTACTACAACCCGGTCAGCCTCGTGCTGAAGGACAAGGGCTGGGTCGAGCAGGAATTCGCCAAGGACGGCATCGCGGTACGCTGGGTGCTGAGCCTCGGCAGCAACAAGGCGATCGAGTTCCTCAACGCGCGCTCGATCGATTTCGGCTCGACCGCCGGCTCTGCCGCCCTGCTCGCCAAGATCAACGGCAGCCCGATCAAGGCGATCTACATCTACTCCAAGCCGGAGTGGACGGCGCTCGTCACCAAGGGTGACTCGCCGATCCGCAAGGTCGAGGACCTCAAAGGCAAGCGCGTCGCGGTCACCCGCGGCACCGACCCGTACATCTTTTTGCTGCGCACCCTTGCCCAGCATGGCCTGACCGAGCGCGACATCCGCCCGGTGCTGTTGCAGCATCAGGACGGTCGCACGGCGCTCGAGCAGGGCCAGGTCGACGCCTGGGCCGGCCTCGACCCGATGATGGCGCAGACAGAGGTCGAGCAGGGCTCGCGCCTCTTCTTCCGCAACGCCGACCTCAACACCTACGGCTTCCTCAACGTGCGCGAGGCATTCGCGACGGAGAACCCGGAGATCACGCGGCGCCTGCTGGCGACCTACGAGAAGGGCCGGCGCTGGGCCGTGGCAAATCCCGACGAGCTCAAGCGCATCATAGCGACCGCCGCGAAGCTGACCGACCCGGTCGCGGCCAAGCAGCTCGAGCGCACCGACCTGTCGAACCCGGCGATCGGCGAGGTTCACCGCGAAGCCATTCTCGCGGCCGGGCTTGCGCTGCAGGAGAGCGGCGTCGTGCCGGAGAATGTCGCCGTCAAGGAAGTGGTCGACGCGCTGATCGAGCCGCGCTTCTCCAAGTCCCTCGCGCAGGTGCAGTAAGGGGCCACCATGTCCGCCGCTGAACGCGTCATCGCGCGGTTCGCGCCGGCTGCCAACAGGCGGCCGGCGCAAAGCGCCCTCAAGCTGCCGGCGCTGCGCCTCGGCGGCGTGCTCGGCTGGATCCTGCCGGTGGTCGTCGGCATCTTCTGGGAGCTCGGCGCCGCCCTGGCGTGGCTGCCGAGCCGCCTGCTGCCGCCGCCCTCGGTGATCGCCGAGACAATCTGGTCGCTGGCCGCGAGCGGCGACCTGACCCTGCATGCCAGCGCCACGCTCGAGCGCGTCGCGCTCGGCTTTGGCTTCGGCGTCGCCGCCGCCACGCTGCTCGGCGCGCTGGCCGGCTATTCGACCCTCGGCCGCAAGCTGCTCGACCCGACCGTGCAGGCGCTGCGCAACATCCCCTCCATCGCGTGGGTGCCGCTGTTCATCCTGTGGTTCGGCATTTTCGAGACGTCGAAGGTGACGCTGATCGCCGTCGGCGCGTTCTTCCCGGTCTACCTTGGCCTGTCCAGCGGCATCCGCGACGTCGACCGCAAGCTGGTCGAGGTCGGCCGCATCTATAATTTCTCCGCCGCCGCGATGATCCGGCGCATCCTGCTGCCCGCCGCCCTGCCCGCCTATGTCGTCGGCCTGCGCAGCGGCCTCGGCCTCGCCTGGATGTTCGTGGTCGCGGCCGAGATGATGGGCGCCAGCGAAGGGCTCGGCTTCCTGCTCGTCGACGGGCAGATGACCGGCCGCCCGGCGATCATCATCGCCAGCATCGTCCTGTTCGCGCTGGTCGGAAAGCTGACCGACACCGTGCTGGTGCGCGCCGGCGCGCATGTCCTGCGCTGGCAGGACTCCTTCAAGCCCCAGGGGTGACGCGCATGCTTCGCCTGCAATCCGTCTCCAAACGCTTTGAGAACGGTTACCTCGCCCTCGACGGCATCAGCCTGAACGTGACGCCCGGCGAGATCGTCGGCATCGTCGGCGGCAGCGGCTGCGGCAAGAGCACGCTGCTGCGGCTCATCGCCGGGCTCGCGGCCCCGACGCAGGGCGGCGTGTGGTGCAACGATGCGCCGGTCCGCGCCCCGCGCGAGGAGATCGGCCTCGTCTTCCAGGAGCCGCGGCTGATGCCCTGGCTTACGATCGCCGAGAATGCCGAGTTCGGCCTCACCGGCCTGCCGAAGGCCGAGCGGCGCCAGCGCGCCCTGCGCACGCTGCGGCGCGTCGGCCTGCACCGCGTCGCCGACGCCCTGCCGCGCGAGCTGTCCGGCGGCATGGCGCAGCGCGCGGCGATCGCGCGCGCGCTCGTGGCGCGTCCGTCCGTCCTGCTGCTCGACGAGCCGTTCAGCGCGCTCGACGCGCTGACGCGCACCGACCTGCAGAACCACCTGCTCGACATCTGGAGCGACGACCGCCCGACCATGGTGCTGGTCACGCACGACATCGACGAGGCGCTGTTCCTCAGCGACCGTGTGATCGTGATGCGCGGCCATCCGGGCGCCATCCACGCCGAGCACGCGATCGATCTGCCGCGGCCGCGCGCGCGGACGGCGCCGGAGTTCCAGCGCTGGAAGGAGATGCTCCTGGGCGAGCTGCAGGCCGCGACGCACGCCCCCGCCGCCGCTTGAAACACCGGTCCGGCGGCAGCATAGTGCGGGCAAAGGAGATATTGCGATGAATGCCGATGATCTGCGCGCCCTGCAGGCGCCGCTCAAGGACAAGTACAAGCAGGATGCCGACGCCGCGGTGATCACGCTGCGCGCCAACGGCACGCTCGACGAGGCGTCGATCGCCTGCAAGGTCGACACCGGCCGCGCGCTGGTCGAGGCCGGGCTGCATCCCGCGACGGGCGGCAGCGGGCTCCAGGCGTGCTCCGGCGACATGCTGCTCGAGGCGCTGGTCGCGTGCGCCGGCGTCACCGTGCGCGCGGTCGCAACGGCGCTCGGCATCGAGGTCCGCGGCGGCACGGTCAGCGCCGAGGGCGATCTCGACTTCCGTGGCACGCTCGGCGTCAGCAAGGAGGCGCCGGTCGGCTTCAAGACCATCCGCCTGCGCTTCGACCTCGACACCGATGCCGATGCCGAGAAGCTCGCCACCCTGCTGAAGCTGACCGAACGCTACTGTGTGGTCTACCAGACCCTGCGGCAGCCGCCGGCTTTCGACGTCGCGCTCAAGACGACAGCGAACGCGACGATCTAGGCGAAACCGTCCGTCACGCGCCCTCGGGCCCTCGCGCGATTTGCGTCGCCCGTCTGAAGCTGCGTTCGGCGTCGCCCCGATCCGCTGATTCATCGACATCGCGCTCAACGGCCGACCACGCCAGCGTGGCATGACGCGCGAGTGCCCGCCGCTGCCCATCCAGCCGCGCGTGCTCGGCAATCCGGCCGATCGCGTCGAGCAAATGGATCATTACGGCCGGGTGCCTTGATCCCGCTTGACGTATTTGATGCAGCGCCGCATCCAGGATCCCGTCATAGCTGGTCACCTTGCGAAGAACCAGCAGCTGCCCGGATTTGTCGAGGATCACCTCCGACGGAAGGCGGCGAGATGTGATCTGCGTCAGGGACGCGCGTAACCGGTCGATGACGGAGATCGCCGTGAATGGGTCGTTAATGCCCGGCGAAAGCGCGCGCACCGCGATCTCGACCAGATGCCGCACGGCGAATTCGATATCCTGTGTCGGCGTCTGCTCATCGCCGACGACGATCATTCGGAGCAGCTCCGCCCCCTCCTGCGCTGCCGTGGCAGGGATGGACAGAATCCGATCGCCCGAGGCGACAAACTCGCCCGCGCGAATTTCGATACGAACAGCGGCACCATGCCGCCTGGCCCAGTCGGCCATCGCGTCATAGTCAATCGACTGAACATATCCGTCCCGGCCAGCGGCGAGATGCACCGCGCACCTGTCGAACTCGGGCGGCGGCGGTGCTCGATCGTCACCGTATGGCGGTTCTACGTCCACCCGGGGAAATCCGGCGACTGCCCGGTCGAGTTCTTTCGCGGCACGCTTGACCACCTCGTCCGCGACCATTGCTTGCGCAATGCCCTGTATGAAAACGAGAAGCACGAGGATGCTCACCAGGCCGAGTGCGGTCCCGACAGTGACCGAAAGCTGCGGCACCTCGGTATCGGCCGCCTCGCCATGGATCGACCGCAGGACGATCAATATATAGACGATCGTCATCACGAACATGCCGAGAGTGAACCTGGTCCGTACATCCGCCCGGATGACCCGGCTGAGGCGGGAACCGTACTGGTTTGCGGCAAGCGTCAGCGCGACGACCGTCACCGAAAACACGATACTGGCCATCGTGATCATCGACGTGAGCAGCGTGGAGAGCAGGTTGCGCGCATCGATGGCGCCCCCGGAATACAGGAACCAGAAGCGCATCCTGTGATCGGCATCCTGGCCGCTCTCGATGGCGAGCAGCGCTGCCGCAAGGGCAACCCCGCCGACGAACATCGCGGCCGGCACGACCCATAGGCTGGTGCGGACGGCGTCCCAAAGCGCTGCGAGGCGATTCAGCACGTGCCACCTTTCGGGGAAGAGCGACGAAGCCGATGCCCCCCGGCAGACGCTGCGCCGCAATCCCGTGACATTAACGCCCAAGCTCCTATGCCGGGTTCCCGAGCAAGGAAAAGCCATCGTCTGGGGCGGCGCGTCTGCCCAAGCAAGGCCCAGGAAACATTCCGACCGGGTGCATCGTTCTCCGCCGATCATGGATTCGATCCACACGCGAAGGCGGCAGCCGGATACTCGCGACTCCTATCTGGAAAGCACCGCGATCTGCGGGAGCGCCATCGGCGTGCCGCTCTGGCTAAAGGTCGCCTACGGCGGCTTCGTCGCCGTCCTGGTTCCGGTCTACTGGCGGCACTACGGACCGGAGAACTTTTTGTGGCTGTCTGATCTGGCGCTTTTCGCGACTGCCGCGGCAGTCATCTTCGAGAAGCGATGGCTTGCCGGCATGGCCGCGGTCGGCGTGCTGGCGCTCGAACTCGCGTGGACGGTGGACTTCGTCACCGGCGGCAGAATCGGGCTTGCCTCCTATATGTTCGATGCGTCGATCCCGCTCTATCTGCGAGGCCTGTCGCTGTTCCACCTCGCCCTGCCGCCAACGCTGATCTGGCTGCTGCATCGCTTCGGCTATGACCCGCGCTCGTTCCTTCGCCAGGCGGCCCTGACCCTGGTCCTGCTTCCCGCGACCTGGCTTCTGACGGCGCGGGAGGAGAACATCAACTGGGTCTACGGACCGGGCGCGGAGCCGCAAAGCGTCCTGCCGCCGCTCGCCTATCTGGCGCTGGAAATGGTGGCACTCCCGGTGCTGGCACTATGGCCGACGCACCTGATCCTGAAACGCCTGTTCGGCACGCGTCGGTTGGATTGAAGACCAGCCGGGCTTCGGATCGGATCAACGCGCGGCGGCTGCCTGCATCCGCGGCCTGTCCCCGGTTTCGCGCTGTTCGGCCGCTCCGATCACATCGATCACGCCCTTGAGCTGGGCGCGTTTCTCGGCGGACAGCGGCATGATCGGCGGCCGCGCCGGGCCGGCATCGAGCCCGACGAGCGCCATCGCCTCCTTGATCACGACCGGAAAGGACCCGAATTCCCAGGCCGCGCGCAGCGGGGCCAGGATGTCGGAAATCCTTTGCGCCTCGTCCAGCCGCCCCGCCTTCAAGGTCTCGTACAGCCGCACGACAAGCCGCGGAAAGACGTTCGCCGCCGGCGAGATGGCGCCCGCGCCGCCATGCACGATCGTCGACAGGATGATGGTGTCCCGCCCGGCGAACACGACCTTTTTCCCGCCGGTGAGGCGCACGTATTCCGCGAGCTGGGTCACATCGCCGCTGCTGTCCTTGATGCCGATGATGTTGTCGTCCTCCGCGCAGCGGAGGAACACGCGCGGCAGGACGTTGACTCCCGTCCGCGGCGGATTGTTGTAGAGCATGAGCGGCAATTTGCTGGCCTTCGAGATGGCCCGGTAATGCTCGACCAGCTCGTCCGCCGAAGGCGAGATGAAGAACGGCGTGATGGCCATCGCCACGTCAGCGCCCGACGCCGCCGCGGCCTCGGTCAGCCGGATGGATTGCGCGGTGGTCGTCGCGCCGGTGCCGGCATAGAGCGGCACCCGGCCGGCAACGATCCGCGCCGCCACCTCGTTCAGACGGACGTGCTCGTCATGCTGGAGCGCGAAAAACTCGCCCTGGCTGCCCGCCACCGAGATTCCATGCACCCCGCTGGCGATGTAGTGCTCGATGAGGTCGCGCAGGCGCCCCTCGTCCAGCCGGTAGTCCCGCGTGAAAGGCGTCGCGACCGCCGGCACGATGCCGTGGAAACGTGTTGTCATTGCGCTCTCCTCAGCTCGAACACCGCATTGCGCCGCGAGGGCGGCTACTTCTTGGCCCCGACCCAGCCGTTCTGCGAGATGTCGAAGATGATCCCGTCGGGATCACGCAACTTCATCTCGTAGTAGAGAGAATCCTTCTCGCCGGGGAGGTCGAGGAAGAACTCGCCGCCGTTCGCCTCGATCTGCTTGCGCTGCGCGTCGACGTCATCGACCCAGAAACCGACATGGTGAACGCCGACATAGCTCTTGCCGCGCTCCTTTCCGGCCGCTTCATCGGTCTTGTACTTGAGCAGCGCCAGGCAGACGGTGCCGTCCGACAGATAGACGCCCGTCGCCAGCGGCGAGTCGGTCCGGCCGACTTCTTTCATGCCCATGTTCTGAATGTAGAACTTCGCCGACTTGTCGGGATCGGGCACCGCAACCGCTACATGTCGAAGCTTCGCCATCGTTTCATCCTTGGTCCGCCGGCGCGGACATCGTCTTGGGGCACGACCATTCGAGCCGCCGCCACGGCAACCTAAGCAAACGCCCCCAGCGGGTCAACGTATATTGTATTCAATTTTAGCAGCGGCTGCTTTAATGCGCAGATGACAGCGGAATCGCTTGAATTTGTTGCTGTCGGCGCACGCGTGAAGGCTGCCCGCCTCGTCGTCAGCATCACGGAAAAGCGCCCCTATTCGTGCGGATTCTGCCGCACGGCCGACTTTATGCTTGAATACAATCTACTCTTCGGACCAAGATGGCCGCAACCGATCGACAATGCATGAGAGCGGGGAGAATCATCATGATCGCGAGAAAACTGAAACTGTGCGTCACGGCTGCGGCACTGGCCTGCCTGACAGTCCTGGCGCCGCCTGCGCACGCCCAGGCGACCGAGAAAGTCAGCCTTCGACTCGACTGGACCACGCTCGGCTATCACGCGCCCTTCTTCCTCGGGGTGGAGCGCGGCTACTACAAAGAGGCCGGGATCGACGTGCAGATCCTCGAGGGCAAGGGATCAAGCAGCGTCGTGACGCTGGTCGGCAACGACGCCGACGACTTCGCCTTCGCCGATGCGACGACCGCGGCGCGGCTGATCGCCCAGGGCCTTCCCGCCAAAGTCGTCATGGGAATCTTCCAGCGCTCCACGCTGTCGCTGTTCTTCCCGGACAACAGCCCGATGCGCGCGCCCGCGGACCTGAAGGGCAAGCGGGTGTCGATGTGTGCCGGCGACGCCATGTCGCTTTACCTGCCCGTCTACCTCAAGGCGGTCGGGCTGAATGCGACCGACGTCCGCTCCGTGACGGTCGATTGCAGCATCAAGTACACGGTGATTGCCCAGGGCATGGCCGATGCGGTCGCCAGCTACGGAACCGCAGGCAAGCCGCTGATGGCCGCCGTCGGAATTCCGCAGTCCCGCAAATTCGACTATGCGGATGTCGGGATCTTCCTGCCGTCACACGGCCTGGTCGCCTCCAACAAGAAGATTGCCGCCCAGCCGGCCTTGATCCGGAAATTCGCGGAGGCCACGCGCAAGTCATGGACCGAGGCGCGCGCCAATCCCGATGCGGCCGTGGCTGCCACCGTCGCCAGCAATCCCCTGCTGAAAGGCAAGGAGCAGGCCCTCAAGGATACCCTCGTCGACTCGCTCACCTATCTTGAAACGCCCGGCACGCGCGGAAAGCCCTTCGGCTGGCAGTCGCCCGAGGAGTGGGCAAAGGCCCGTACGACGCTGATCGACTTCACGAACATGTCGGCTTCGCTGCCGCCCGACGCTTTCTTCACGAATGAGTTTGTCGCAAACTAGCGGTATCCATGGCCAGCAATGCGTATGCGAGGCCCGATGCGGGGTCGCCCTCGGGGGAGGAGTCTATTTTTGGCGAAGCCGACCACGTGCGCCTCGAGGGGGTGTCCAAGTCGTACGGACAGGCCGGCGACGTCATCGCGCTCCAGGACGTTGATCTCAAGGTAGCGCGGCACGAATTCGTCTCGATCCTCGGACCCAGCGGCTGCGGCAAGAGCACGCTGCTGATGATCATCGCCGGCCTGATCCCCGCGACAGCCGGTACGGTGCGCGTCAACGGGAAGAGCGTCGAGCGGCCCCTGACGGATGTCGGGATCGTCTTCCAGCAGGATCTGCTGTTCGACTGGCGGACGATCCTCGGCAACGTCATGCTCCAGGCCGACATCCGCGGCCTCGACCGACGCGCGGCGCAGGCCAAGGCGCTGCAGTTGCTCGAGCGAGTCGGCCTGAAGGGGTTCGAGAACCGTCGTCCGTGGGAACTATCGGGCGGCATGCGCCAGCGCGCCGCCATTTGCCGCGCCCTGCTCCACGACGCCAACCTTCTTCTGCTCGACGAACCGTTCGGCGCCCTCGACGCCCTCACCCGCGAGCAGATGAACCTCGACCTTCAGGAGGTCTGGAGCGCGGACCGGCGCACTGCCGTTCTCGTGACGCACAGCATCTCCGAAGCCGTGTTCCTGTCGGACCGCGTCGTGGTGATGTCGCCGCGGCCGGGGCGGATCGTGCTGGACCTGACGATCGATCTACCGCGGCCGCGGACGGCCGATATTCGCAAGAGCGCCGCCGCGCTGGATTACGATACGCGGCTTCGCCAGGCGATCACGCATTGACGGCGGCGGTGACACGATGATGACCCGGAACTGGCGCGCGCTTCTGGTCGGCTTGAGCTATCCGCTTGCCACGCTCCTCGTCGTCCTCGCGGCCTGGGAGGGCGGCGCGCGCGCCGGGCTGTTCCCCGCCTACATCCTTCCGGCGCCGTCGGCGATATTCCTCAGGCTCCTGGAAACCACCGGTACGATGGCAAACCACGCGATCGTGACCAGCATCGAGATCGTGCTTGGTTTCCTTCTCGCCGTCGTGGTCGGGGTCCTGCTGGCGGCGATGATCGTCTTCGTCAAGCCGATCGAGCAGGCAATCTATCCGTGGCTGGTGGTGATCCAGGTCATCCCGAAGGTGGCGCTGGGCCCGCTCGTGGTGGTGTGGCTCGGCTTCGGGCTGACGCCGAAAATCCTCATCTCGTTCCTCCTCGCCTTCTTTCCGATCATGATCGACACGATGATCGGGCTTCGGTCGATCCAGCGCGACTCCCTGTTCCTTCTGCGGTCCATGGGTGCCGGCCGGCTGAAGATCTTCTTCCACCTCCAGCTCCCGACGGCGCTGCCGCACCTCTTCGGCTCGCTCAAGGTGGCCATCACGCTGGCGGTGGTCGGGGCGATCGTCGGCGAGTTCATCGGCGCCGACCAGGGTCTCGGCTATGTGCTGATCTTCGCGAACGGGATTCTGGACACCACGCTCATGTTCGTCGCGCTGGCCTGGATCTCGGTTCTGGCGCTGGCGTTCTACGTCGCCGTGGTCGCGCTCGAAGGGCTGTTCGTGCACTGGCACGTTTCGCATCGCTCGGAAGCGACGCTCCGGTCCTGACCCCAGGTTTACGACCGCTGCGCGGCCGCGCCCTTGGCTGCGCGCGGGGTCTTTTTTGTGCCGGCCTTCGGCCGCATGGACTTGAGCAGGCGGGCGGCGCTCGCCTCGCAATGCTTGCGGCTCAGCAGCGCGACGCGCTCGGCGTCGCCGGCCTTGAAGGCCTCGAAGATCTCGACATGCTCTTGCTGGATCCGGTTCATATGCCCGGCTATCCGGACGTCGGACCAGATGTAGGGCTCGACCGAATCGCGCAACGTTCCGGCGATTCGCACAAGGCGCTTGCGGCGGCTGCTGGCGAAGATCCGGGTATGGAATTCGTAGTTCAGCCTGGACCATTGCACGAAGTAATCGGGCGCGCTGCGCGGCAAGGCCTGCATGCGCCCCAGGATTGCCTCGAGATCGTGCACGTCCTGCTCGGTCCGGTTTTTGGTCGCCACGAACCCGGCATGCTCCTCGATCACCATCCGCATTTCGAAGATCTCGGCGATCTCGTCCGCGTCCAGCTCCGTCACGGCATAGCCGCGACGTGGGCGCAGGACGATCAGGCCTTCGGCTTCAAGCCGATTCATGGCCTCGCGCAACGGCACGCGGCTGACGCCGAAATGGTTGGCGAGTTCTTCCTGGTTCAGGGGCTGGCCGGGTGCCAGCGTGCCGCTGACGATGTTGATCCGCATCCAGCGATAGATGACCTCGGGCAGCGGAAGAGGCACGCCGTTGGCCTCTTCGTGAGCGAGCCGCCCGCCGTTCGTGTTGATTGTATTCATTAGAATCGGGCGAGCATATCGGAGGGTCATTCCCCCTGCAATGGCTTTGCCGGCCGCCGAACCGGCAGCGCTCACCCGCCGCCGGCCGCCTGCGCCTTGGCCCAGCTGTCGCGCAAACCCACCGTCCGATTGAACACCAGCCGCCCCGGCTTCGAATCGCGGTCGCGCGCGAAATAGCCCTGCCGCTCGAACTGCACCGTCTCGCCGGAGTTCGTGCCGGCGAGCGCGGGTTCGGCCATCGCGTCGGCAAGCACCTCGAGCGAGTTCGGGTTGAGGTCGGCGAAATAGTCGCCGTCCGCGCCGGGATCGGGGCGCGCGAACAGGTGGTCGTAGAGCCGGATCTCGGCGGGGACGGCATGCGCCGCGGAGAGCCAGTGGATCGTCGCCTTCACCTTGCGTCCATCGGGCGCGTTGCCGCCCTTCGTCGCGGGGTCGTAGGTGCAGCGCAGCTCCACCACCTCGCCCGCCGCGTTCTTCACCACCTCGCGGCAGGTGACGAAATAGGCGTAGCGCAGGCGCACCTCGCGGCCGGGCGCCAGCCGGAAGAATTTCTTGGGCGGGTCTTCCATGAAGTCGTCGCGCTCGATGTAGAGCTCGCGCGCGAAGGATACGCGGCGCGTGCCCGCTGCCGGATCCTCCGGATTGTTCACCGCCTCGAGCTCTTCCGTCTGGCCTTCCGGATAGTTCTCGATGACCAGCTTCAGCGGCCGCAGCACCGCCATGCGCCGAGGCGCGGATTTGTTGAGGCTGTCGCGGATGGCGGCGTCGAGCATCTGGACGTCGACGATCGAGTTGGCGCGCGCGACGCCGACCCGCTTCACGAAATCGCGGATTGCCTCGGGCGGCACGCCGCGGCGGCGGAAACCCGCGAGCGTGGGCATGCGCGGGTCGTCCCAGCCGCTGACATGGCCCTTGCGCACCAGCTCCGTCAGCACGCGCTTGGACAGCACGGTGTAGGTCAGGTTCAGGCGCGCGAACTCGTACTGCCGCGGCCGCGCCGGCACCGGCAGGTGGTCGAGGAACCAGTCGTAGAGCGGCCGGTGATCCTCGAACTCCAGCGTGCACAGCGAATGCGTGACGTGTTCCAGCGCGTCGGACTGGCCGTGCGCGAAATCATAGGTCGGATAGATCGACCAAGCCGTGCCTGTCTTCGGGTGTGCCGCGTGCAGGATGCGGTACAGCACCGGATCGCGCATGATCATGTTGCCGGCGCCGAGGTCGATCTTGGCGCGCAGTACGCGGGCACCGTTCGGGAACTCGCCCGCCCGCATGCGGCGGAACAGGTCCAGGTTCTCCTCGACACTGCGGTCGCGGTATTTGCTCGGGCGCCCCGCCTCGGTCACGGTGCCGCGCATCGCCCGCATCTCCTCGAGCGGCGTGTCGTCGATATAGGCCTTGCCGGTGCGGATCAGGTGCTCCGCCCAGCCATAGAGCTGCTCGAAATAGTCCGACGCGTGATAGAGGTGCTTGCCCCAGTCGAAGCCGAGCCAGCGGACATCGGCCTCGATCGCGTCGATATACTCCTGCTCCTCCTTGGTCGGATTCGTGTCGTCGAAGCGGAGGTGGCAGCGCCCGCCGAACTCCTTCGCCACCCCGAAATTGAGGCAGATCGACTTGGCATGCCCGATATGGAGGTAGCCGTTGGGCTCGGGCGGGAACCGGGTCACGACCTGGGCATGGCGCCCTGATTTGAGGTCCGCCTCGACAATATCGCGAATGAAATCGCGGCCTACTTCCGGCGCCGCCGCTTCGTCCGGCATCGTGCTGCTCAGCTCCCTGGGGTCATCGGCGCCATCGCGAGGACGGAGACGCGCGCCGCTTATGTGCCAGTTTCAGAAGCGCCCGCCAAGCCCTTCACGCCTACCGCGCATCCGGGCCGACCCCGCCGCCGGCCCGGTGGCACCGGGCTTGGCCGCCGGCTATGATCGCCGACAAAAGAGACTGCGGGGGCTTCATGGCGGCGGTCGGCACAAAACTGGTCTTCGAGAACGACCGGATCAAGGTCTGGGAGTTCATCTTGCAACCGGGCGAGACCATCGAAGCGCACAAGCACGACCACCCCTATTTCTTTTACCCCATCGAGGGCGGCACGCTGGAGGTCCGGCGCGCCAGCGGCATCACGCGGGCGACGCTGGAGACCGGCAAGGTGTATTACCGGGACCGGGGCGACACCCATGCGGCCGTCAATGTCGGTGAGGGCCGCTATCACGAGATCCTGGTCGAGCTGAAGGACTGAGGGGCCGCCATGGCCGCCGCCGGGGCAAAGCCCCCGCCGACCGCCCTGCTCGTCCTGCCCTGGAGCCCGGACCATGTCGGCGGCGTCAGCGAGGTGGTGATCAACCTGCACCGGCAGCTCGCCGCCCGGGACGGGCTACAGCCGCTTCTCCTGATCGATACCTACAAGCGCCACGCCGTCGCCAGCATCGAAACGCGCGCGCTCGGCCGCGTCGACAGCTTCTACCTGCCGGCACCCGCCGGACCGGGCAAGGGCCTGCGGCACCTGCTCGCCTTCCTCCGACACGCACCGGGCGCCGCCATCCGCTTCGCCCGGTACCTGCGCCGGGAGCAGGTCGACGTCATCAACATCCACTTTCCGTCGCTGTCCCTCGTCACCGTCCTGATCGCGCGGTGGATCGCGGACCGGCCGGTCCGGGTCGTCGCGAGCTTCCACGGTTCGGACCTGACGATCGCCGCCGCCGGCGGAGCGCTGCAACGGCTCCTGTGGCGCCTCGCGGTCGCGGGATGCGATGCCGTGGTGGCCTGCTCCCACCGCTTCGCGGGCGAGGTCGCGCAGCAATTCCCCAACGCCGTCGGGCGGCTGCATGTCATCCATAACGGCGTCGACGTCGCGGCCTGTCGCTCGGCGGCGCGATCGGCAAGGCTGCCGCCGGAACTCGAAGGACGCCCCTTCATCGTCTGCGTCGCGACGTTCGAGACGAAGAAGGCCCAGGACGTCCTGCTGGATGCATTCGCGCGCATGGCGCATGCGTATCCGGAGCTCTGCCTTGTCCTTGCCGGCGCCTGGGGGCCGACACTCGCGGCCCTGCAGGAGCGTGCCGCCGGCCAGTCCTTCAGCCGGCGCGTCCTCTTCTATACGGACGTCCCGCACGACCGGACCCTTGCCCTGATCGCCGGCGCGCGACTGCTCGTGCTGCCGTCGCGGCAGGAGCCGTTCGGGATCGTCGTCCTGGAAGCGGCGAGCCTTCGCGTCCCCGTGGTCGCCACCTGCGTCGGCGGCCTGCCGGAGATCATCGAGGACGGTCGCAGCGGCGTGCTGATCCGGCCCGACGATGCCGATGCGCTGATGGCCGCCATCGTCGGCCTTCTGGACGACCGCGCCGCGGCTGCGGCCCATGCGGAGGCGCTGCTGCAGGACGCGGAGGCGCGGTTCTCGTGGCGGCAGGCCGCCGAAAAGTACGGGGCCCTCCTCGTGCCGCCGCCGCGCGCGGACCCGTAACCGTCAGGATGCGTGAGGCCGCAGGTGGCGCTGCGCGTAGCGTGCGCTGATCATCCGGTTGATGCGCCGCTCCAGTGGCCGCAGTACCCGCTCCGCGCCGAGGCGCAGCTTCCAGCTCGGCAGCCAGCGCAAGAGGCCGGCCCGCATCATGATGTTGCGGCGGCGCCAGCCGAGATTGCGGTACTCGCGCGCGAAATACGCGTCTTCCGTCAGTTTCCACTTGTCGCGGAAATGGTGGAAGCTCGCCAGGTCCCATTCGTCGCTCCAGCGCAGCGCGAAATACGGGACGTCCGAGAACCGCATCGCGACCGGCGGCAGGTAAGTGATCTTCGATGCGGGCTCGAAGAAGATCGCGTGGCCCGCGTCCCTGATCGCCATGCAGAAGTCGAGATTCTCGCGCGTGCTGATCATCTTCTCGTCCAGCCCACCCACGGCGCGGAACGCATCGGTCCGCACCAGCATGCAATGAAATTCGGCGCACTCGGTGGCGACGCTGCGCTCGGGCACGTGCTTCTTGCGGATCTTGTCGATGATGTGCCGCTCGGCGCGGCCGTGGACGGACACGGTCTCGACGCTCGCCCGGCCGCCGGCGAAATGCACGATCGTGTGCAGCGGCCGGTGCTCGAAATTGAGTGGGCTGACGATGCCGGCGCGGTGGCGGTCGGCACACTCCACCAGCGGCTTCAGCCAGCCCGGTGCCACGACGACGTCGTTGTCGACGAAAACGATGTATTCCGTCGTGACGTTCTCCGCACCGATGTTGCGGGCGCGGTTCGGCGACAGATAGTGCTCCGTGCGGACCAGGGTGAAGCCGCGCTGGTCCGCCTGTTCACGCAGATAGGCGGCGACCGCGCGGGGAGAGCGACCATCGACATAGACCAACGTGAACGGCAGGTCGGAATGGGCGTAGATGCTCTCCAGCGACTCTTGCGTGTCGCTGAAGTGATCACGCGGGACACAGACGATGGTGACGCGCGGCTGCTCGTTGGACATCCTGTCCCCCCTGGCGGCACGGTCCGGTCCAGGATGCTAGCACCGGTGCGCAACCGGCGGTAGCCAGGTAGCTCAGCCCCGCGAGCCGCCGTCGCCGTTGGGCGGCCGTTTCGGCTGGACGTGGCTGGGGCCCATTTCCTTGAGGAATGGCGTCTTGGACGGCGCCTGGACCATGGTCGGGGCCGGCCGCGGCGCGGTCTGGGCAGCGGCAGTGGACTTCTCGACCAGCGAGCGCTGCGGCGGCGGCGCTGCCGCCGGCTGCGGCGGCGGCGTTGCCGGCTTCGGCGGCGGGTCGGGTTCGCCGACCAGCTTCTTTGCCAGCGTCTCGACGCCCCGGAAGAAGGCGTCGTTGTTGTTCATGCTGCTTTCGTAAAGCTCGACGATCTCGGTCACGCGCGCGATGGCCGTGTCGCGCTCCTTCTCCAGCTCCGCAATGCGCGAATTGGCGATGTCCAGCGCGGTGCGCTGGGTGCGGACCTTGTGCTCGATATTGGCAAGCATGGTCAGGGCGAGCTTGGTCCGCTGATCGCGCTCCTGTTGAAAGGACCGGAGCCGATCCGCGAACCGCCCGATTTTCTGATCCAGCTCGTCGAAACTCGCCATCAGCTAGGCACCCCACCCCATGGTCGAGCATCGTGGCGAAGATTTGTTAAGTTTTCCTAGAGTTCGTGCCAACGGCCGTCCGTTAACGTCCTCTTGACCTTCGCGCCCCGGCGGAGATTGACAGACGTCTGACGAATCCGGAACCATGGCGTCCGGCGACGCAAGATCCGTGAAAAAGAGACCGATGGCGCACCAGGACGGCACCGGGGACGCGATCATCGTCGGCGCGGGGATCGGCGGGCTCACGCTGGCCCTCCACCTGACGGCCGCCGGCATCCCGTGCCGTGTCTATGAGGCGGCCCCCCGGATCGAGGCGGTCGGGGTCGGGATCAACCTGTTGCCGCATGCGACCGCGGCGCTGGCGCGGCTGGGCCTGGAGAGCGCCCTCGCCCGCGTCGCCGTCACGACGCGCGAGTCAGCGTTCTTCAACCGGTACGGACAGCTCATCTACCGCGAGCCGGCGGGCCGCTTCGGCGGCTATCCGCACCCGCAATTCTCGATCCACCGCGGCGACCTGCAAACCGTACTGCTCGAGGCCTTCAGGGCGCGCGGCGGTCCCGAGCGGCTCTTCACCGGCTGGCAGGCGACGCATGTCGAGCAGGACGACGGCGGCGTCACCGTGCATTTCCGCGACCCCGGCGGCGCCGTGCGCCCGCCGCAGCGCGGGCGCATCGTCGTCGCATGCGACGGCATCCATTCGGCGGTGCGCCGCCAGCTCTACCCGGACGAAGGACCGCCGCGCTATTCCGGCGTCAACATGTGGCGCGGCGTCACGCGCTGGCAACCCGTCCTGACCGGTGCAAGCATGGTGCGCGCGGGCTGGCTGACGACCGGCAAGATGGTCATCTATCCCATCCGCAACAATGTCGATGGCGACGGCCGCCAGCTCATCAACTGGGTCGCCGAGCTGGAAACGCCGCGGCACGAGAGCCGCGACTGGAACCGGCGCGGCCGCCTCGAAGATTTCATATCCGCCTTTGCCGATTGGCATTTCGACTGGCTCGACGTGCCGGCTCTGATCCGCGGCGCCGAGGCGATCCTTGAGTTTCCGATGGTCGACCAGGATCCGCTGCCGCGCTGGAGCTTCGGCCGCATCACCCTGCTGGGCGACGCGGCGCATCCGATGCTGCCGCGCGGATCCAACGGCGCCGGACAGGCGATCATCGACGCGCGCGCCCTGACCGACTGTCTGTCCGCGACGACGCATGTCGAGGCGGCGCTGAAGGCCTACGAGGACCAGCGGCTCGAGGCCACGAGCCGTATCGTTCGCACGAACCGCCAGAATCCACCCGATGCGATCCTGCGCGAGGTGTATCTGCGCACCGGCGACAAGCCATTCGCGGACATCGAGGCCGTCATTCCACGCGCGGAGCTCGTTGCCCTGTCCGAAAGCTACAAGCAGATCACCGGCCATGAGGCGGCTGTCGCGGCACGCGGCTAAGGCAGTCGGGAAATTTGCGGCCGGCAGAGCCGCGTGGTAAGCCGCGCATCGATGCCGCACATGATTCCGCTTCGGCCATGAGCAACCGGCTGCGCGCCGCGCGCCAGCTCCAGGGGGCGAAGCGCCTTCTCGCGCACCTCGCCGGCCTGCTGCAGGCGGACCTGTCGGTACGGCTGTGGAACGGCGAACTCGTGCCGCTCGGGCCCGATGCCCCGCCCTCCCCGGCAATCGCCATCCGTTCGCCGCAGGCAGTGACGCGCCTCGTGCGGCGCCCGGCATTCTCGACCCTGATCGAACTCCTCGCCTCCGGCGAGATCGACCTCGAAGGCGGCACCCTGCTCGATATCGCCGCCCGGCGCGGGCAGATGAGGACCAGGGGCGTCTTCAAGCGGCTCGACAAGCACCTCGCCCTCTCGTCGCTGTGGCCGTTCGTGCTCGGCGCCGCGGCGCCGCGCGGGCAGCACGATTTCGGCGGGCCGGTCGCGGCCAGTGATGGTGCACGCCGCGACAACAAGGCGCTGATCCAGTTCCACTACGATCTGTCGAACGCGTTCTACGCGCTCTTCCTCGATCCGGAGATGCAGTATTCCTGCGCCTACTATCCGCGCTGGGACGCAACGCTCGAGGAGGCGCAGCGCGCGAAGCTGGAGATGATCTGCCGCAAGCTACGGCTGCAACCCGGCGACCGGTTCCTCGACATCGGCTGCGGCTGGGGCGGCCTGGTATGCCACGCTGCGCAGAACTTCGGCGTGATCGCGTGCGGCGTCACCCTCTCGGAGGCGCAGCTCTCCTTCGCGCGCGAGAAGATCGCGCGGCTCGGCCTGCAGGACCGCGTCACCGTGGAGCTGAAGGACTATCGCGAGATCGAGGGCCAGTTCGACAAGATCGCCTCGATCGGCATGTTCGAGCATGTCGGCATCGACAACCACGCCGCCTATTTCACCAAGATGAACGCATTGCTGCGGCCGCAGGGCCTGCTGCTGAACCACGCGATCGCGCGCCATGCCAAGCGCGACCTGAAGCGATTCCGCCGCAAGCGGCCCGAATACGCCGCGATCACGCGCTACATCTTTCCGGGCGCCGAGCTCGACCACATCGGCCTGTCGCTCACCAACCTCGAGCGGCACGGCTTCGAGGTGCACGATGTCGAGGGATGGCGCGAGCACTATGCCCGGACATGCCGGCTGTGGTGCGAGCGACTGGCTGCCAACCGCGAAGCGGCGGAGCGCGAGGTCGGCGCCGAGAAGACGCGGCTCTGGCTTCTCTACCTCGCCGGCTGTTCGCTCGGCTTCGAACGCAACACGCTGGGGATCTTCCAGACCCTCGCGTCCAAGCGCATCAGGGGACCGGCCGCCCTGCCGCCGACGCGCGCGGACCTCTATCGCTAGCTCGCCGTCATCGCCGGCGCCTTGAGCGCTCCGGCAACTCGGCGCATAAAAGCCCGTTTTTTGAGCAGTGGAGGAGCCCGGCATGGCGTGGATCGTCCTGTTCGTCGCAGGCCTGTTCGAGATCGGCTGGGCGATCGGCCTCAAATACACCGACGGCTTCACGCGCCTGTGGCCGACCGTCTGGACTCTGCTGTCGATGGCCATCAGCGTCGGGCTGCTGGGCCTGGCGCTGAAGACCCTCCCCGTCGGGACGGGCTATGCGGTCTGGACCGGGATCGGCACCATCGGCACGGCGATCCTGGGCATCGTGCTGTTCGGAGAATCGGTGGCCGCCATGCGGCTGGCCTGCATCGGCCTGATCGTCGCCGGGATCGTCGGCCTCAAGCTCGTCACGCCGGCCTGATCAGCGTGCGGGCGCGGGCGCGGCGGCCCGCATTTCCTCGCGCACCAGCTCCCGCAGCCATGCCCGCGTCTGCGATTCGTGCTCGGCCATCATCCGCGCCATCTGGGCAACGATCTCGGTCGCGATCTCGTCGCGGAACTGGCGCCGGTCGGCATCGGTCGGCACGGCCGCCGCGACCCCGGGGCGCTTCGCCATCGCCTCGTCGATCAGGCCCGACAGCTCCGCCCTGATCTCGCGCTCGCGCAGGTCGATCAGCTCCTCCACCTCGCGCGTGGTGTAGACCTCGACATAGGCGTCGCGCGGCAGCTCGGCATTGCGGGCTGCGGGATCGATATAGGCGAAGGAATGGCGCCAGCCGACGCATTCCTGCGCGGTGCCGCAACCGAACGTGTACTGCCGCAGCTTGAGCAGGCGCTCGCTCGCCGCCGCCTGCTGCAGACCAATCGATGCCAGGACCGCGATGGCGAATGCCGCGCGCAAAAGCATGGAAGAAGCTCCCTCGAGTGTACTACGGCCGTGATCCGCTACGGTGCTCATTAGACCTGAATCATGACCGAAATCGAGCTGTGAGTTGCCTCACAAGCGTCGCGGGGAAAACCGGATATCAATGACGCATGGGCCGACGGGCCAGACCAGCAACGTCCGAGTCTCATCGCAAACAGGCTTCTTCCTTGCAGGAGACCCCAGATGATCCGGATAGCGCCGTCTCTCGCCCTGGTCACCGCCATCAGCGTCTCCCCGGCCGCCTCGGAAGGCACCGGGCCGGACCTCCGCTGCACAAACGTCGATCGCTCCTTGTCCGAGCGGCTGCGCGGGATCTTGCCGCGGCTGTCGCAGGCATCGCCGGACGGGATCAACCTGGTGATGGCCCGCATCACCGCCGCGCGGCTGGACTGCAAGCGCGGCCGCGCCGAGCGCGGCCTGCGCAGCTATGCCGATGCGGAAGCGACGCTTTGGCGGCTGGAGGAAACCGCCACCGCCGGACCGCCGCCGCCCGAGCGCGATGCGGCCAGCGGCGACATCGCCACAAGATGATTGCCGCTGATGATCGCAACCTCTGCTTACCAACCGGCCGCGTCGCCTGGGCCCCCCTCCCCAAATGCGCGCGATTTCGAGCCCGTGGCGACAGAACGCCGGATACTGCGGCCGCGCGGAAACTGCTATGGTTCCTCACCTTCGGGCCGCCACCGGCCCGTAGCTGTTTGCGCGTGGGGACCTTTGACCAGCACCGGACAAAACGAGCGCCAGCACGGCCACCACGTGGCGTGGGCCAACCGGGCTGTCCTGCTGGCCGATATGGTCGAATCGGTCCGTCTGATCGAAGAGGACGAGGTCAACGTCATCTCGCGCTGGCTCAACCTCGTCGACCACGTCAAATCGAACGTCCTGCCCCAGTGCAACGGTCGCATGGTGAAGAGCCTCGGCGACGGGATGCTGCTGGACTTCGACGACGTCCGCTCGGCCGTCTCGGCGGCGTTTGCAATCCAGCACGCCAGCAACCGCAGCAACAGCGGACTGCCGCCCGAGAAGCAGATCCTGTTGCGCATGGGCATGGAAGTCAGCGACGTCATCGTCGAGCCGGACGACGTGCACGGGCGCGGCGTCAACCTCGCGGCGCGGCTGATGGCGCTGGCGGGACCGGGTGAAATCGTGATCTCCGCGCACGCTCGCGATCAGCTCACGCCCAACCTCGACGCCGATGTCGAAGATCTGGGCGACTGCTTCGTGCGCCATCTCAGTCAGCCGGTCCGTGCCTATCGCATCGGGCCGGCCGGCCCGCGCCCGGTCGTCAAGACCAGTGTGTCTTTTGATGACCTGGCGCCCACGATCGCCGTGGTTCCGTTCGCCACCCACCACCGCGCGGCCGATCAGCACGTGATCGGCGAGGCGCTTGCCGAAGAAGTCATCAGGGCGCTGTCCCATTCGCCTGACCTGAGCGTCATCTCGCGCCTGTCGACGACCGCGTTCCGCGGCCGCGAGGTGACCCTCGCGGAGATCAGCGCGCACCTGAATGCCGACTACGTCCTGTCGGGCGTCTACAGGACGGACGATCAGCGCATCACGCTCGATGTGGAGCTGGCCGAAGCGAAATCGGGGCGGATCCTCTGGACCAGTCGACTCAGCGATCACGTCGCGAGCATCCTGGGCGGGGAGCAGGAACTTGTCGGCCGCCTCGTGGCGGAAGTCGCCTCCGCGGTCGTCACGCGCGAGTTGCAGCGCTCGAAGCTGCAGCCGCTCCCGACGCTCCGCTCGTACACGCTCCTGATGGGGGCGATCGCCCTGATGCACCGGCTGTCGCTGCGCGACTTCGAAGAGGCGCGTCAGCTTCTGCAAACACTGATCGATCGGGGAATCCGACAGCCGATCCCCTATGCATGGCTTGCCAACTGGCACGTGCTGCGCGTGCAACAGGGCTGGTCCACCGACGAGCGGCAGGACACCTATCTCGCGCTTGACGCGACGAAGCGCGCGCTCGACCTGGACCCGGACTGCTCGCTGGCGCTGGCGATCGATGGCTTCGTGCACACCAATCTTCTCAAGAAGCTTGATGTCGCGGAGGAGCGCTACAACCAGGCGATCGTCGCCAACCCCAGCAACCCGCTCGCCTGGCTGCTGAAGGGGACGCTCCATGCCTTCAAGGGCGAAGGCCCCCAGGCGGTCGATAACACGCAGCGCGCCCTCAAGCTCACGCCGCTCGATCCGCACCGTTATTTCTACGACTCCCTTGCCGCGACGGCGTGCATCGCGGCAAACAAGTACGATCAGGCTCTTGAACTTGCGCAGCGGTCGCTGCGCGCAAACAGAAAGCACACGTCGACGCTGCGCGTCATGGCTGTCGCGCAGTGGCAGCTTGGCCAGCATGACGTGGCCCGCCAGACCACGCAGGAGCTCTTGAGGCTCGATCCGAACCTGACGGTGAGCCGCTGGCTGGAGCGCGCCCCAAGCGCCGCGTACGAGGTTGGACGGGCATTCGCCAATGTGCTGCGACAGGTCGGCGTGCCGGACTGACGAGATTACGAAACCGATAGGGGGAGGGCAGGAACCATGAGTCAACAATCGCCTCAAGGCGGCTTTGGCGGGTTCGGTGGATTCGGAGGCTTCGGCGGATTTGGAGGCTTCGGTGGATTCGGCGGGTTTGGCGGTTTCGGAGGCGGTCCTTCGCCCCTCCTCTCCGAGGGCCTGACCATCAGCCGCGACGGCATTGTCGGCCCATGGCAGACGCCAGGCACCAGCCCTGTTCACCTCGCCCTTGAGGACACGGATAATCTCCAGCGCTGGGAAGCCTGGGTCCGGGACAGCATCGTCGATTTCGAGATGTTCTCGCGGCTTGGCTTCAGCGGCAGCACGTCCGGCGCTACCGCCGGCCGGTTTGCCGTGTGGCATCTTGAAACCACGCCCGGCACGGGAACCAGCGCGCCCACGGCGACCTACAAGCGGCTCGTCGAGATGAGCCGCCCGAGTGAAGCGCAGTTCAAGGCGCAGGTCACGCTCGTCGAGCGCTATGCGGACCTGCGCGGCGACCGTGCGGCGGAGATCCTGTCGCAGGCAGGCGGCACGCTCGATTACTTCGCCTCGATCGCCTATCTCCGGTCCGACCGCACCAAGTGGACCGTCGAGCTGCTGAAGGCCGCGCTGCGGCTCGCCAACTTCGTCGAGATGCGGTTCAAGCATGCCCTCGCCTGCCGCCGCCCGAACGAGCTGTCGCCGCAGATCCAGCCGATGATCCTGACGCCGTCCCACGGCGCGCTGCCGAGCGGGCACTCGACCGAGGCATTCATCACCGCGCTGGTGCTGTGGCAGCTCCTGCGCGCCGCCGCGGCCCCGGTGCCCCCGGCGACCACACCGCGGCCGGAAACCGTGCAATACGCGGACCCGAGCTGGGGCACGCAGCTCATGCGCCTCGCCGCGCGCGTTGCCATCAACCGTCAGGTCGCGGGCGTGCATTTCCCGGTCGACAGCGCCGCGGGAGCGGTGCTGGGGCTGACCCTCGGGCAGTATCTCGTAAGCCGCTGCACGAATGCTTCCAGCTACCCTGCCTACCGGTTCAAGGGCAGCATGTTCCCGACGGCCGGAGCGCCGCCCAACGACGGCGATTTCTACTGGACCGCGCTCTATGACGTGACGAACGCCAGGCAAAAGCCGACGGCCTACGCGATTGACCGCGGCGCACGCCCCATCAATCCAGCCAATCAGTCGGCGGTGCTCACCTGGCTCTGGAACAAGGCGAAGGCCGAATGGCTGTGAAGCCCCCCTCGGACCAGGCCGACCCCGGCGGCGCATCGGGCTGGGTCGAGGCGGCATCGAATTATGCCCAGATCCCCGGAATGGATCCCTATGCCGAGTGGGCGCTGGGCACAGGCAGGCAGCACTTCTTCCGGCCTCAGGCCGGGCGCCAGCAGCGCTGGCTGCCCGTGCTGATCCGCCTCAATGGCATCAGCCCGCAGGCATTCGTTGACGGACAGTCGTTCGTCGACGACGGACAGAGTCTGTCGCTGTGGCGGGGCTCGATACGCCTCTCTCCGCTCTATGCCAGGCGCGAAAGTGACAGCAAGGAGCCCTACTGCACGGCGATGGTCCGGCTCGGCTTCTTCGAATTCCTGAAGCGCAACGAGACGCTGCGCGCGGTCGTCACGCGCATCACGATCGGGCTGCCCCTCGACGCCGCGTCGCTCCCCTCCTCCGAGAACACCAAAGAAAACGGGAATGGACATCCATGACCGGAATTGTGGTCATTGGCATCATCGACGACGGCATCGCCTTCGCCCATGAGCGCTTCCGCAAGGGCGCCAAGACGCGCGTAGAAGCCTGGTGGTTGCAGGATGGCGCATACCAGGGCGCGGGCGCGGCCGTTCCGTTCGGCCACGAGCTGCGCAGGGACGACATCGACACGCTGTTTACACAGTGCACGCATGCGGGCGTGGTCGACGAGGACGAGGTTTATGAGCGCGCCGGCCTGGTCGATTTTCACACCGAGGGCCACAAATCCGCGGCCTGGCGCCTTGCGCACGGAACCCATGTGATGGACCTGGCCTGCGGCTTCGACGCGCAGGACGGGCGCAACGACAGGCCGATCGTCTGCGTGCAGCTTCCGGCGCGCGTCACCGCGGACACCTCCGGCGCAAATCTCACGCCGTATTCCATCGAGGCCATCGACTACATCCTCGATCGCGCCGACCAGATCGCGCAGGAGCGCGGCGTGCAGCACCTGCCGGTGGTGATCAACTTCAGCTACGGCAAGCTCGCGGGTCCGCACGACGGGACATCTGAGCTCGAAGCGTTCATCGACGAGCGCATCGCCGAACGCAGGGCGCTCGGCACCTCGCTGGAAGTCGTCCTGCCGGCGGGCAACGCGCATCTCGCGCGCTGCCACGCGCCCGTCTCGTTCGGCGGCAAGTCCGAGGTCGCGCTGGGCTGGCGCGTGCTGCCCGACGATCAGACGCCGACGGTCATGGAGATCTGGATGCCGTGGCGCGCCGGTGGCCCTGGCGCGAGCCGCGTGAGGCTGCGGGTGACGCCGCCGGGCGGGCCGCAGAGTCCGCCCATCGATGAAACGCCGGGTGCCATGCTGCGGTGGCAGCCCGACGGCCAGGTTTTGTGCGAGCTGCAATACACGCACGAAGGGGCGCCGACGGATCGTGGCATGTTCCTCATTTCGATGCAGCCCACCGCGGACCTCGATCCGGACGCACCGATTGCGCCTGCCGGACTCTGGACCGTCCGGCTGGAGAACATTTCACTGGGTCCGAACGAAGTGGTGAATGCGCGCATCCAGCGCGACGATACGCTGTACGGCCATCCGCGCCGCGGCCGGCAGTCGTTCTTCTTCGATCCCGCCTACCAGATCTTCGACAACGCCGGGCGTCCGCGCGAAGACGATGACCCAGCCTGCCGCGTGCGGCGCATGGGCACCCTCAATGCGATTGCAACGGGTCGCGAAGCCGTCGTGGTCGGCGGCTTCCACCGCCGCGAGCACGTGCAGGCGGACTACACTTGCGCCGGCCCCATCACCGCGCAACCGGGGGCCACGACCGCCCATCGGCCCGGCCCCGACGCCATGACCGTGAGCGATGACTCCATCGCTCATCCCGGCGTCCTGGCCGCGGGCTCGCGGAGCGGCTCCGTCGTTTCGATGAACGGCACGAGCGCCGCGGCGCCGCAGCTTGCGCGATGGATCGCAGACCAAAGGGCGCTTGGAAATGCCGGCGACCGCAACGCGGTCATGACCCGCGCGGCTGCCGATGAAGCCAACCTGTTCGCGCCGCCACCGCCGTCTCCGATCGTCTCACGCCGCGGCAGCGGCCGGATCAAGCTGCCTTCGGTCCATCCGCTGGAAAGATTCTGGGACTAACCAGACGCGGCGGCACCGGGGTCACCCTCCAACCGGGGCTGCCGCGCCGGTCCATACTGTCGCCGCCCGGCCCTTCTACATGAAGAACAGCGGCGTCAGGGCGAGCATCCAGATCGCCAGAAGAACCAGAAATCGGGAGATGACAGTATCGCGCATTGTCTGCCTCCCATTGCCACGCTTGCTCGCCGGGGAGTTGCCTGAGCCGGGGCAAACGCTTCATGATATTGCTTGATATCGAGGATATGGCTTGTGATCCGTCTCACAGGGGCGCGCCGGGTGGCCCTGCGGAAGGAAGGCGCGGGAAATGGCGACGGCACCGACCCTGGACAAACGGAAACTGCTCGAAAACCACGTCCTGCTGGGCCAGCTCACGCCCAGCGACCTCGACAAGCTTGTTTCCTATGCGCGCGTCGTGCGCTACCGGGCCGACGACAACATCTTCCTGAAGGGCACGCCCGGGACCGGCATGATGGCCGTGATCTCCGGCCGGGTGAAGATCACCGCCCCCTCGGCCGACGGCAAGGAAGTGATCCTCAACCTGATCAATCCCGGCGAGATTTTCGGCGAGATCGCCCTGCTCGACGGCAAGGAGCGGACGGCGGATGCCGTGGCGCTGACGGATTGCGAGCTGCTGGTGCTGGAACGCCGCGACTTCCTGCCGTTCCTGCACGCGCGCCCCGAGTTGTGCGTGCGCCTGCTGGCGATCCTGTGCGAACGCCTGCGCCGGACCAGCGAGCAGGTCGAGGAGATCCTGTTCCTGGAGCTGCCGGGCCGCTTCGCGCGCTCGCTGCTGCGGCTGACGCAGAGCCACGGCGAAAAAATCGCGGGCGGTATCCGCATCACCCTGCCCCTGTCGCAGCGCGAATTCGGGGAGATGGTGGGAATTTCGCGTGAGGGTATCAACAAGCAGCTCCACGCCTGGCAGCGCGAAGGCTGGCTGACCCTCGAAAAGGGCGAGATCGTGATCCGCAATACCGCCGCCCTGAAACGGGCCGCAGACCCGGACCTGATCGACTGAGCCTTGCCCGGCCTAGACGGTATCCGGGTTCGATGCCGTCGGTGCCGGCGCCGATGACGGCAGCGACGGCGCGGGCATCGGCGCATCGGCCACCCGCCGCCGGTCGCGCATCTGCATCCAAACCGACACCGGGATGCTCGCGAGGTAGATGACGCCGACGCAGATCAAGGTCGTCAGCGGCGCGCTCGCCAGCGCCGCGATCAGCAGCACGACGAGCAGGAGCGCCGGCAGCCGGTGCGACGGCTTCACCTTGATCTGCTTGATCGAGAACGTCGGCACGCGGCTGATCATCAGCAGCGCGATCGTCACCAGCACCACCGCGTTGACGATCGGGCCGTCGAAAAAGCCGTTCCCGACCTCGAGGGTGAGCATCATCGGCAGCAGCACCAGCCCGGCCCCGGCGGGCGCCGGCACGCCGGTGAAGTAGAAGCGCGCCCAGGGCGGCGGGTTCGGATCGCCGATCGCCGTGTTGAAGCGCGCGAGGCGCAGCGCGCAGCACACGGCATAGAGCAGCACGATCGCCCAGCCGATGCCGCCGAACAGATGCATCGTCCAGATATAGATCATCATCGCCGGCGCCACGCCGAAGGCGACGAAGTCGGACAGCGAATCGAGTTCCGCACCGAATTTCGTGCCGCCGGTCAGCAGGCGCGCCATGCGCCCGTCCAGCCCGTCGAAAATCCCGGCGGCGACCGTCGCGAAAATGGCAAAATCCCAGCGTCCCTCGAGCCCGAAGCGGATGGCGGTGAGCCCGCAGCACAGCGCCGCGACCGTCAGGACATTGGGAATGAGCTGATTGATGGTCGAGCGCTGCAGGCGCGGACGCCGCAGCCGCAGCCGCATGGTGGCATCCTGTCGCAACATCAGCGCACCTCCCCGCTTCGCGGCGGCTCGTCGGACATGAGATCCGCCAGCACGGTTTCGCCGGCCACGGCGCGCTGCCCGGCGACCACCATCGGCGAAACGCCCTCCGGCAGGAACACATCGGCGCGGCTGCCGAAGCGGATCAGGCCGAAGCGCTGCCCGGCGGAGACGACCTGGTTCGGCTTGAGCTCGCAGACGATGCGCCGCGCCACGAGGCCCGCGATCTGTACGAACGCGATCTCGCGATTGTCAGGCATGCGCAGCCGCACCGACATGCGCTCATTGTCCTCGCTGGCCTTGTCCAGCGAGGCATTGACGAACGTGCCCTTGCGATAGTTCAGCGCGACGACCTCGCCATCGGCAGGCACGCGATTCACATGAACATCGAACACATTGAGGAAAATGCTGACGCGGGTCCGCGGTTCCGACCCCATGCCAAGCTCGGGCGGCGGCACGGCGCGCACGATCGGCTGCACAACGCCATCCGCCGGGCTGACGATGAGGCCGGGCCGGGTCGGAGTGACGCGCTCCGGATCGCGGAAGAAATAGGCGACCCACCCGGTGACGGCTGCACCCAGCCAGCCCAGCGGCGGCCACAGCCAGCTCAGCAGGATCGTCGCCACCGCGGCGATGGCGATGAACGGCCAGCCGGCCGGATGGATCGGCGCAAGCGCTGATTGAAATGCCGGGCCCATGGTGTGTAACGAAGTGTCCCTGTTGATACCGTCGCGCATTCTATCCGGCCTTGCGCCGGGGCCTAAACGCCATTTTACCCTTCGTTAAAAGAGATTTGTCTCAATCGGTTCTTTCGCAAGGCTTTTTCCGATCGGCGGTGCCCCGATGACGGTCCAGAATGCAGCATCCGGCCAGGCGCTTGGCCGCCTCGCGCGCGATGACGTGCCGTTCCTGTTCGATACGGTCGCGGTGAAGCCGGATGGTTCGTTCGAACACAAGGCGCGCCAGGCGCTGAACTTCTCGTTCGACTATCACGGCGCCACTTTCGGAGCGATGTGCCGGCGGGTCGATGGCCGGTTTGTCGTCAGCATCGGCGCCAATCTCGGACCGCTGCCGTTCAGCGCCGAATCCGTTCGCGCCCGCCGCGAGATCCAGGACCTGATCGCGACGAGCCTCGACGAGCCGCGCCTGACGCTCGCCGAGGACCAGACGATCCATGTCGAAAGCGAGTTCGAGCTTGCGCAGCCCGCTTCGCCGGTGGTGATGCTCACGGCGGTGACCGAACTGCTGCTCGCCTTGAAGCCGACTCTCGAACGGCTGAGCGAGATCATGACCGGCGCCGGGTCCACGGCGCAGGGCACGGCCTGACCCGTCAGTTCGTCTTGGGCAACACGAAGAGCTGGCCGGGATAGATCAGGTCCGGATCGCGGATCTGGTTCTTGTTCGCTTCATAGAGCAGCGTGAAACGCGTGCCCTGGCCGTAGGTGCGGCGCGCGATGCGCCACAGCGAGTGGCCGGGCTGCACGATCACCTGGGTTTCGCCGGATGCGAGCTGCGTCGCGCTTCCGCCCCGCGTGAACGGCATTTCGATGCGGGCGACGACGCGGCCGTCCGTGCCGAGTTGATCCACGCGCACCGTGTACGTGCCGGCCGCCACGGGCTGCTCTGTCGACAGCGTCCAGGTCCCGTCCGCACCGACGACGGCGCGGCCGATCGGGCGGTTGTCGAGATAGACGGTCACCGTCGTGCCGGGCACTCCGCGGCCGGCCAAGACGAGCGGGCCCTTGTCGTCGTAGTCGATGACGTCGAGCGCAAGTTTCCCGTCGGTAGTCCGCGTCGCTGTCGGCAGCTGAAGCACGGTGCTGCGGCCCGGACCTTCGCGTGGAGTCGCGACGGCGAGCGGCACCGTCGGCTCGCTGGCCGGCACGCCGGTCAGGTCCTTGCCCCGCTCCGGTACGGCAAGGACCACGACCTGCTCGGATGTCAGTTGGGTTCCGCCGGCCGCCTGGGCGGTCAGGCTCAGCTCGCGCGTTCCGGGTGGCAGCGGCTGGTTCGGCACGAAGACCCATTCGCCCCGGGCATCCGCCTGGACGCGGCCGACCTCGCGCTGTCCGTCGTGGATGATGACAAGGGAATTCGGCTCGGCGCGCCCGGCCAGCACGGCGTCGCCCTGGGGATTGATGCGCACCACGTCGAAGGAAGGCCGGCTCGGCTCCGAGATCGGGGGGGCCGAAAGGGCACGATCAGCCAGCGCCGTCGCCACCCGCGGTGCCGCAGCCGAAGCCGGCGCGGCGGCGGACGGTGGTTCGTTACTGAATTGCAGCCAAGCCCAGATGACGCCCGCGACTACGAGCACCACACCGAGCAGGCCAATGATGACAAACCGCTTCACCGGACCTACCCGCTATGCGCCGCGCACGACGCTATCGGTTGCAACATTAGGTCAAAGGTGGTTACCAGTGCAACCGTTACAGACACTTAGCGCGGATGACCTTCCCGCTCAGCGTGTCTTGCGCGGTACCTGATGGTCGATCGGCTGCAAAGCTTTCAGATAGGCGATCATCGCCTTGATATCGCTGTCCGTTAGCTTGCCGGTGGTGTTGCGCACGACTTCCCCCATCGAACCGCCGACGAAATCGCCCTCCGGGGTCATGCCCTGCGTCAGCAGGTCAGCCAGATCGCCCGCGCTCCACTTGCCGGTCCCGGTTTCGGGATGCGGCGTGATGTTGGGCACGCGCTCCCCCTCCGGCCCGTCGGCGGTCCCGGCAAATGCCTTCGCGGTTTCGAGCCCGCCCATCAGGTTCCGCGGGGTGTGGCATTCGCCGCAATGGGCCAGCGCCTCGACGAGATAGGCGCCGCGGTTGACCTCGGCGGACCGGCCGGCATCGGCGCGGAACTCTCCCGGGCTGAAGTTGAGCCACTTCCAGACCGTGAGCCCCGCCCGCACGCCGAACGGAAAACGCACGTCGTGCGGTTTGTTCGCCGTCGGCGATGCAGGCACGCTCCGCAGATAGGCCCACAGGTCCTTCAGATCGCGCTCGCTGATCTTCGTGAACGACGTGTAAGGGAACACCGGGAACAGGTTCGCGCCATCCGGCCGCTCCCCATGTCGCATCGCGCGGATGAAATCGGCTTCGCTCCAGCGGCCCAGGCCGTGCTGCGGATCGGCTGTGATGTTCGGGCCGAAGAACGTCCCGAACGGGGTCTTCAGCGCACGACCGCCGGCGAGCGGCGCGCCATTGTTCTTGGCATCGGTATGGCAGCCGAGGCAGCCGCCCGCATTGAACAGGTATTCGCCGCGCTTGACCGACTCGGCATCGGCCGACTGCGCGGCCACCCCCGTCGTCAACGCGGTCCAGAGAAGTGCTGCGGCCGCCAAGGGCCTGAAGTACCTCGGCGGCCGCATGAAGAATCCGATGTTACTTCTTGACTCGATAGCCTTCGTGGCAACCGCCGCAGCTGCGGCCGACCGCCGGGAATTGCGCCTTGAAGCCGGCTTCGTCGCCGGCCTGCGCCAGCTGAAGCAGTTTGGCGCTTTCCGTCTCCAAGGCCTTGGCCTTGGCCTGGAAATCCGCGAAATTCTGCCAGATCGCCGGAAGCGCGTCCGTCTTGCCCGCTTCGGGGCCGCTGCCCTGGGGGAACACGGCGGGAATCGCCTTCGCCGTGGTGTTCAGCGCGGTCGCGGCCTGAACCGCCGCCTGCTGGTTGAACGGCTGCTCGCCGCGCACCATCGGGGTCAGCGTCCGCATCGCGGCGCCCTGCCCCTTCATCGCTTCCTGCCGTGCGGAGATGGCCTGGGCGGCGCCGGTCTGCGCCTCCGCCACCGCCGCTGCGACGGCCACCGCCGCCATCGCCACCGCGATCATCCCGAACCGGATCTTCATTATTTGCTCCCGTTTATGATGGTACGCCGGACAGGGCTTTTGCCCGCCACAACAACACCCCGCCATACGCCTTATTCCGCGCATCAAGAGTTGGTCTATACGCGTTATCTGTGTTAGGTCGATTCGAACAGCCGGCGCCACGCCTTCCGGGAGCGCTGCCCTCCATATAACACCGCGTTGATAACAAAGCCAAATGCCAGACATTCGTTCGTTGTGCGTCTATTGCGGCTCGTCGGATTTGGGGCCGCCAGAGCACCGCGTCGCCGCCGCGGAGTTCGGCCGGATCCTCGCGGCTGAGAACGTGGAACTCGTCTTCGGCGGCGGCCGCGTGGGCCTGATGGGCGTCATCGCCGACGCAGCGCTTTCGGCCGGCGGACGGGTCACCGGTATCATCCCCGATCATCTCATTCGCGCCGAGGTCGGGCACGGCAGCGTCAGCGAGCTGATCGTTGTCGACAGCATGCATGCGCGCAAGCAGACCATGTTCCAGCGCTCCGACGCCTTCGCCATCCTGCCCGGTGGGCCGGGCACGCTCGACGAGATGTTCGAGATCCTGACCTGGCGGCAGATCCGCCTGCACGACAAGCCGGTCGTGATCTGCAATCTGGGCGGCTACTGGAACAAGCTGATCGAGCTGATCGAGATGATCATCGGCGAGAAATACGCCCGCCCCGACTTCCGGAGCTTCTATACCGTGGTCGACGGGATCGAGGACATCCTGCCGGCGATCGACGCCGCCCGCGCCCCGACTATCCCTGCCCGCGTCGGCAAGATGTGAGCGCCGGCCCCCGCGTATTTCCCGCCGCAAGGCATGACTTCCAGCAGACTCTGGGCTAGAACACGCCCCGCATTTCCGAAGCCATCCGGAGCCCCATCGCAATGAAGAAAATCAAGGTCGCAAACCCGGTCGTCGAGCTCGACGGCGACGAGATGACGCGAATCATCTGGAAGATGATCCGCGAGCGCCTGATCCTGCCCTATCTGGACGTCGACCTGAAATACTACGACCTGGGCGTCGAGTACCGCGACAAGACCGACGACAAGGTCACCGTCGAGGCGGCCGAGGCGATCAAGAAATACCGGGTGGGCGTCAAGTGCGCGACCATCACGCCCGACGAGGGACGGGTCAAGGAGTTCAATCTCAAGCAGATGTGGAAGTCCCCGAACGGGACGATCCGCAACATCCTGGACGGCACCATCTTCCGCGAGCCGATCGTCATCAAGAACGTGCCGCGGCTGATCCCGTCCTGGACGCAGCCGATCGTCATCGGCCGCCACGCCTATGGCGACCAGTACCGCGCGACGGACTTCAAGGTGCCCGGCCCCGGCCGGCTGTCGATCACCTTCACCGGCACCGACGGTACCAGCAACATCCGCCATGTCGTGTTCGACTTCCCGGGCGCGGGCGTCGCGCTGGCGATGTACAACCTCGACGAATCGATCCGCGGCTTCGCACGCGCCTGCTTCAACTACGGCCTGCAGCGCGGCTATCCGGTCTACCTGTCGACCAAGAACACGATCCTCAAGGTCTATGACGGCCGCTTCAAGGACATCTTCCAGGAGGTGTTCGACACGGAGTTCGCGGCGGAGTTCAAGAAGAAGAGCCTGACCTACGAGCACCGCCTGATCGACGACATGGTCGCGGCGGCGCTGAAGTGGAACGGCGGCTTCGTCTGGGCGGCCAAGAACTATGACGGCGACGTGCAGAGCGACACGGTCGCACAGGGCTACGGCTCGCTCGGCCTGATGACGTCGGTGCTGATGACGCCCGACGGCAAGACTGTCGAGGCCGAGGCGGCGCACGGCACGGTGACGCGCCACTATCGCGAGCACCAGAAGGGCAAGGAGACGTCGACCAACCCGATCGCGTCGATCTTCGCCTGGACCCGCGGCCTGTCCTACCGGGGCAAGTTCGACAACACCCCGGAGGTGATCAAGTTCGCGGAGACGCTCGAGCGCGTCTGCATCGAGACCGTCGAGAAGGGCGACATGACCAAGGACCTCGCCGTCCTGATCTCGCCCGAGCAGAAGTGGCTGACGACCAACCAGTTCCTCGACAAGATCGACGCGAATCTCAAGAAGGCGATGACCTGACGAGCGGCCCGGCGGCGCGATGCGCCGCCGGGCTTCGCCGCCTTCGTTCGAATTTCATCTCACAACCTCTAGCGGAGCACAGGCCGAATCGGTGATGATCGGCGCACGAATCGTCTGACGGCGCCTGCGAGTTTTCGCCAGTACACGTCGTTCAAGATTTTGGTGGTGGCGACAGGCATGCCCGACGTCGAGCCGAACCCGAAATTTTCTGCGTCGGACTCCGTCGTTTTCCTCGCGACGCATCCACGCAGCGCGGCGATGGCAGTGCCCGCCGCCGTCGTCCGCGAAAAGCCGGTCGAACCCGCCCCGCCTCCACCGCCTGCGCCCAGCGCCTACGTCGCGGCGGATGCGGCCAGCTATCGTCATCTCGAAACCGCTGCCTATTATCGCGCGCTCGACGCGGCGCGCAGCGCCCCGGCGGGCGAACGCATCGCCACGATGGCGCGCTCGGTGCATGCGCTGGCAGACGAGGTCTGGGCCAGCGTGCGGGCGGATGCGGAACCGGCCGGACAGCGGTCGGAGATCGCGTGCGGCGCCGGATGCGCGGCATGCTGCCACCAGCTCGTTACCGTCGCGCCGGTCGAGGCCGCGGCGATCGCGCTGTTCGTGGCGCAGCGCTTCACCCCGGAGCAGCGCAAGGATGTCGCCGAGCGGATCAGCACGCTCGACGCCGCCACCCGCGGCAAGACGGCGATCGAACGCACCCGGCTGCGCCTGCCCTGCGCTTTCCTCGAAGGCGGACGCTGCTCGATCTACGAGGCGCGGCCGCTGCGCTGCCGGGCCGTGCATTCGCGCGACGCCGGCCATTGCGGCTGGGCGCTGGTGAATCCCGACGCCGCGACCCAGGACCGCGCGGCGCGGGCGGATTCAGGCCCGTTCCTGGTCGCCCCGGCCAAGATCATGGATGCGGCGCTGACCGGCCTGGCCCGGGCGTGCCGCAGCACCGCCATCGACGGCGAATCCCTGGAGCTGACCGCCGCCGTCCGCATCGCCCTGGCCGTCCCGGACCTGGAGGACAACCTGAAGAACGGCGACCCGGTCTTTGCCGCTGCGGCGCTCCCCACCCCGGCCCCGCCGGAGCCGGCGTCCTGACCCCTGCATGGCAGCCCCGAAGGGGGCGTGTTCCACTGGTATCCGGGCGGGACAGGGCTTAAATTCGGGACATGAATCAGCTTAGACGCGTCCAGGCCGACGAGGACGACAGCCGCGTCATCAAGCTGCACGACGCCGCGGGTTTCGAAGGCATGCGGCGGGCGGGGCAGCTCGCGGCCGAGACCCTGGATTTCATCACCCCGCATGTGCGGCCCGGCGTGACCACCGGCGAGCTCGACCGGCTGTGCCATGAGTACATCGTGGCGCGCCAGGCGATCCCGGCCCCGCTCGGCTATCGCGGCTTCCCGAAGTCGATCTGCACCTCCGTCAACCATGTCGTCTGCCACGGCATTCCGGGCGACAAGCGACTGGTCGACGGCGACATCCTGAATATCGACGTGACCGTGATCCTGGACGGCTGGCACGGCGATACCAGCCGGATGTTCTTCGTCGGCGACGTTGGCGTGAAGGCACGCCGCCTGATCGAGGTCACCTACGAGGCGATGATGCGCGGCATCGAGATCGTCCGGCCCGGGGTGACGCTCGGCGACATCGGCCACGCCATCCAGACTCATGCCGAGGGCAACCGCTTCTCCGTGGTGCGGGATTTCTGCGGCCACGGGCTGGGGCGCATCTTCCACGAGGCGCCGTCTGTGCTGCACTACGGCGATCCCGGCACGGGCGTCGTGCTGCGCGAAGGCATGTTCTTCACCGTCGAGCCGATGATCAATGCCGGCCGCTGGGAGGTGAAGGTGCTGTCCGACGGCTGGACCGCCGTGACCAAGGACCGCTCGCTTTCGGCCCAGTTCGAGCACTCCATCGGCGTCACCGCGACGGGCTACGAGATTTTCACGCTCTCGCCGTCCGGCATGCACCATCCGCCCTACGGGCGGTAACGGCGCACCCCACTCCCCCGTTTCCTGCGGCCCGCTGCGGGCGCGCTTAGGCGCGCCTGCGGCGTGGCTCCATCGTCCCGCACCATCTTCGCGACAGGAGGATCATGCCCGAAGGCAGTGAGCAGTTTTTCGTCATCACCGGCGGCCCCGGCGCGGGCAAGAGCACCCTGATCGACGCGCTGAGCGCCGCCGGCTTCGGGACCTCGGGAGAAGCGGGGCGGCAGATCATCAGGGATCAGATGGCAATCGCCGGCCGGGCCCTGCCGTGGATCGACCCCGGCCTCTTCGCCGAAATGATGCTGGCGCAGGACATGCAGGCCCACCTCGCCCACGCAAACGCGCACGGCAGGGTGTTCTTCGACCGCGGCGTGCCCGACGTGATCGGCTACCTGCGCCTCGTCGGCGCGCCGGTCCCGCCGCACATGATCAGGGCAGCCGGCCTCTACCGCTACAACCGTCGCGTCTTCGTCTGTCCGCCCTGGCCGGAGATCTTCACGCAGGATCGCGAGCGCCGGCAGACGCCGGAGGAAGCGGAGCGTACCCACGCATCCGTCACGGGCGTGTATGCCGAGCTCGGTTACGAGCTGGTCGAGATCCCGCGCGCGCCGGTCGAGGCGCGGGTCCGGTTCATCCTCGAAGCGGCGAGGCCGGGATCGTAGCGTCCCGCACCGCACGATCGTTCAAGACGCGGTCCCGCTCGGCCGCCTAGGGTCGCGGCTTTCCCGAGCGGAAAGTGGTGGCCCGTGACCCTGGAGCAGGCGGCAGCCTTTCTCATTTTCTGTCTGGTCGCGGCGATCACGCCGGGGCCGACCAACGTGATGCTCACCACGACAGGGGCTAGCGTCGGCGTGCTGCGCGGGCTGCCGTGCCTGGCCGGCGTCGCCGCGGGCATGGGCCTGCTGATGTTCTCCGTGGCCGCCGGGATGGGGCAGCTTGTCGCCGGCAACCCCGGCATCCTGCGCATCCTCAACTGGGTCGGGGCGGCCTTCCTGCTCTGGCTGTCGTGGCGGATCGCGACCGCCAGCCATGGCAAGGAAACGGCCGCAGGCACATCCATCGGCTTCCTCGAAGCGGCCGCCTTCCAGTGGATCAATCCCAAGTCCTGGCTGGTGAGCAGCAGCGCCGCCGCGACCTATCTCCACCCCGATGCGGGCGGCACGCTGCCGCAGGCCCTCGCCTTCGCCGCCCTCTTCATCGTGGCGTCTGTGCCCAGCAGCTTCGCGTGGCTCGCTTTCGGGGCGGCAATGCACCGCTTCCTCCGCGACGCGCGCACCGCACGCATCTTCAACATCGTCATGGGCGCGAGCCTTGCGGCTTCGGTCGTGTTGATCCTGCGCTAGCCGACGGCGGCGCGGAACTGCGACGGCGTCATGCCATAGGCCGCCCGGAACGCGCGCGTCATGTGCGGCTGGTCGGCAAAGCCCGTTTCAGCAGCGACCTGCGCCAGTTCCGTGCCGGCCCGGATCTCGGCACGCACGAGATCCAAACGGCGCATCAGCAGATAACGGTAGGGACTTGTCCCGTAGAGTCGGCGGAACTGCCGCGCCAGCGCGTAGCGGCTGTGGCCGCCGACCACCTCCAGCTCGGCGGAGGTGACGATACGCGTCCGCCGCGCGTCGAGGAACTCGCGTACCAGCTCGAGCGCGCGGACATCGCAGGACAGCCCCGCCGCCTTGCGTGGAATGGACGGATCGGCCTCAATCAGGCCGCGCGCAATGCTTTCGATGAGCGCATCGACGGCGAGCGGCTCGGGAGCCACGGGAAAATCGTGGAACGCCTCAGCGATGGACTCGGCCAATGCCGCGTGCGTCGACACCACGTCGCGCGCGAACGGCAGCGCCACCGGCCCGCCGCAGAGTGCGCGGGCGGCCTCGGCGATCCGGGCGGGTGCGACATAGATGATGCGATAGCCAAAGCCGTCGTCGGTCCCCGCGCGGCCGTCATGGGCTTCGTCCGGATGCAGCACCACGACCTGGCCCGGCAGGCTGGTACGGGTGGCGCCCCGGTAGTCGAAGAGCTGCACGCCGCGATCGGTGATGCAGATCGCGTAAGTGTCATGGCGATGGCGCGCATAGGGCCGGCCGGCGAAACGGGCACGCAGAAGCTCCACGCCGCCGCACGGCGTCGTACTGTGCAGCCGATCGCCGCGATGGATTCGCTCAAGGCCTGCGCTGCCCGATAGTCCGGGACCGGTTGCCATGGAGAATGCTAACCCGGTTCCACGCACTCCCGCTAACGCGGAGATCTACTGCCTGATCATCGCCACGTGTTGGCCGCCTCGGCAAAGTCCGGCCGCTGCGGCTTGACCACGCAGAAGCGGTGGCCGCTCGGCGCCTCCATCACAACCCATTGCGGAAGATCCCGCACGCGCCTGGCGCCCAGCTTCTCGAGGCGCGCGATCTCGCCGGCAGAATCGTCTGTCTCGATATCGAGATGTACCCGGCTCTCGTGCTCCACATGTTGCAGCAGGATTTTCGCCTCGCCATCCGGCCCGGCGAGCTCGATGTATTTCCCATCCCAGTCCTGGTTCGGTGGCACGACACTGTAGCCTAGGGCGCCGCTCCAGAATTTCGCCTCGCGCGACAGATCGTCCGTGCGGCAGTCGATGACCAGGGAAGCAAGCCGGCTCTTGTGCATTGGGACACTCCATGGATGGCGGACGCCCAAAGCCCGGGGCGCGCCTTTTCAAACCGCCGCCGACGGGCTCGGTTCCTGCCTTGTTCGTGTCATTCCACCATACGCTGCGTCAATGCTAAGCTGCTCGCGCAACCGTACGGCGAACCTCGCTGCCATGTCCGCGAACCACAAGAAGACCGAAGAACCGCACTATCACGGCCATCGCGAACGGCTGCGCGAGCGCTTCCGCAAGGGCAGCGATCCCCTGCCCGACTACGAGCTGGTCGAGCTGCTGCTGTTCGCCGCGATCCCGCGCGTCGACGTGAAACCGCTGGCCAAGCGCCTGGTCGACAAGTTCGGCAATTTCGCCGGCGTCGTCTCGGCACCGCGCGAGGCGCTGCTCGGCGCGGGCCTCAAGGACAACGCCATCGACATGCTGAAGGTCGTGCGGGAATCCGCCGTGCGGCTGGCGCGGCAGGAGGTGATCGACCGGCCGGTGCTGTCGTCGTGGCAGAAGGTGCTCGACTACTGCCGCGCGCGGCTCGCGCACGAGCCGACCGAGCGCTTCCACCTGCTCTTCCTCGACCGCAAGAACGTGCTGATCGCCGACGAGGAGCAGCAGCGCGGCACGGTCGACCATACGCCCGTCTATCCGCGCGAGGTGGTCAAGCGGGCGCTCGACCTCGGCGCGTCCGCCATCATCCTCGTCCACAATCACCCGAGCGGGGATCCGACGCCATCCAAGGCCGACATCGCCATGACGCGCGAGGTCGCCAAGGCCGCCGAGACGCTCGGCCTCACTGTGCATGACCACATCGTCATCGGCCGCGCCGGCCATGCCAGCTTCAAGGGGCTGGGGCTGTTGTAAGCGGCGGATTTGGCAGGATAAGGTCTACCGGGGATCCGGCGTTCCCGGGCCGGCGACATCATGCCAAGACAGGGTCAGCACATAAGGTTCTGCAAGTCGCGCGACGGCGCGCAGATCGCCATGGCGGCGCTCGGCGACGGGCCGCCGCTGCTGCGCGCCGCGCACTGGCTGAGCCATCTCGAGCATGACGCGCGCAGCCCCGTCTGGACGCACTGGCTCGAGGAGCTCGCGCGCGACCACACGCTCATCCGCTACGACCAGCGCGGCTGCGGACTGTCCGACCGCTCGCCGCCGTCCATGGCGTTCGAGGCCTGGGTCGACGACCTCGAAGCCGTCGTCGAGGCGCACGGGCTGAAGCAGTTCCCGCTGTTCGGCATGTCGCAGGGCGGCGCCATCGCGGTCGCCTATGCGGCGCGCCATCCCGAGAAAGTATCCCGCCTTGTCCTGTTCGGCGCCTATGGCCGCGGCGCGCTGCGGCGGGAGCTCACGGCGACACAGCGGGAAGAAGCCGAAACCCTCGTCAAGCTGATCCGCCTCGGCTGGGGACGCGACAATCCCGCCTTCCGCCAGGTCTTCACATCGCAGTTCATCCCTGACGGCACGCGCGAGCAGCACCAGTGGTTCAACGACATGGAGCGCCTGTCGGCCCCGCCTGAAAACGCGGCGGCTATCGTCGAGACGCTCTACCAGATCGATGTCACCGAAGCGGCGGCGCGCATCCGCGTCCCGACATTGGTGCTGCACACGCGCGACGACGCGCGCGTTCCCTTCGAGGAAGGCCGGCGGCTGGCGACACTCATTCCCGGCGCCCGCTTCGTGCCGCTTGAAGGCCGCAACCATGTCCTGCTCAACACCGAGCCGGCGTGGAAACCTTTCTTCGAGGAGCTGCGCGCCTTCCTCGGCGAGCCCCGCAACGGAACGAACGCCTTGCGGCAGTCCGGTCTGACCGAGAGCGAACTGGAGGTCCTGAGCCTCATCGCGCGCGGGCTGGACAACGGCACGATCGCCGAAGCCCTCGCCAAGAGCGAGAAAACGGTGCGCAACCAGGTCTCCAGCATCTTCGCCAAGCTGGGGGTGAAGAGCCGGGCCCAGGCCATCGTCCTCGCCCGGGATTCAGGCATCGGCGCCGCGTAGGACCGCCGCCCTACGCGGCCTCGCGGCTACGGCGATTTTCCTCGCCGGGGCGGGACTCCCGCCTCATGACCGCCGGCGAGCGTCCCGGCCATACTCCGCACGCCACCAACATGGTTGCGGCGATGACGACAGCAAGCGTGACCTCGCGGGATGCGACTGCAAGAGCGGAGATGGCCCTGCTACCCCCGGCCGTCGCCCTTGCCCTCGCCACGCTGTTCTGGTCCGGCAATTTCGTCGCTGGCCGGGCGCTGCGCGACGTCATCGACCCGGTGACGCTGAACTTCGTGCGCTGGCTGCTCGCCCTTCTGCTAATGGTGCCCTTCGTCTGGCGCGGAACGGCCGCCCATCTGCCGGTCCTGCGCCGCGAATGGCGGCTGATCCTGGTCCTCGGCGCGACGGGCATCGCCGCATTCCACACGCTCGTCTACCTGGCACTCCAGACCACGACGGCCACCAACGCCATTCTCATCCTGTCGCTCTCCCCCATCGTGACGCTCTTCGGCTCGGCGATCATGGGGATCGAGCGCGTGACCCGCGGCCAGATCGCGGGCGCGGCCGTTTCCATCCTTGGCGCGGGCGTCCTGATCACGCGCGGCGATGTGGGCGGCATCCTCGCTGACGGCCTCCATGCCGGCGATCTGTGGATGGTCGTCGCCGTCGTTCTCTGGGCGGCCTATTCGCTGATGCTGCGGCGGCGTCCCGCCGACCTGCCGCAGACAGTGGCGCTGACGGCAAGTATCGCCGTTGCGCTGGCGATGCTCGTCCCCTTGCTGATCTTGTTCGCGCCGACGCCGGTCGCGGCGCTGGTCTCCGTCCCGGTCCTGCTGAGCATCGGATACATGGCGATCTTCGCCTCCGCGATCGCCTTCCTGTTCTGGTCGCATGGCGTTGCACGGCTCGGTCCTGCGCGTGCCGGACAATACGTGAATCTGATGCCGATCTTCGGCGCGGCGCTGTCGTTCGCGGTGCTCGGCGAGGCGCCGACGCTGGCGCAGTACATCGGCGCGGCGCTCGTGCTGTCCGGCCTCGCCCTCGTCAGCGCCCGCCGCTCGTGAAACGCACCGTCGCAAACTCTACCGTCGCCGGTATCGCGCGTTGCGATGGAACTCCATCCCACGTGCGGTGTTATAGTGGGCTGACCTGTTCCCCAGCAAAGGTGAGCTGCCATGACCTATGTCGACGGATTCGTGCTCGCGGTGCCGAAGAAGAACATTGCCAAATACAAGACGATCGCGCGCAAGGCCGGCAAGATCTGGCGCGAGTACGGTGCGCTCTCCTACGTCGAGTGCGTGGCCGACGACGTGCCGTATGGCAAGAGCACGTCCTTTCCGCGGTCGGTGAAGGTCAAGAAAGGCGAGACCGTCGTCTTCTCCTACATCGTCTACAAGTCGCGCGCGCAGCGCGATTCCATCCTCAAGAAGGTCATGGCCGACCCGCGCCTGAAGATGGACATGCAGTCGATGCCCTTCGACGCCAAGCGCATGATCTACGGCGGCTTCAAGACCCTGCTGGATATGTAAGCCGCAGGCCGCTACGCGCGGCCGCGATCGTACAGGGCGGTGCTGAGGTATTTGAGGCCGGAGTCGCACATCACGGTGACGATGGTCGCATCGCCGCCCAGCCGCATGCCTGTTTCAATCGCCGCGACGAGATTCGCCCCGGTCGACGTTCCCGCGAACACGGCTTCCGTGCGCGCGAGCTGACGCGCCATCGCCATCGCGTCCGCCGTGGAGACGGTGGCGATCTCGTCGGCGATGCCCCGTTGCCACAGCGGCACGACGAAGCCCGCACCGATGCCCTCGATCTTGTGGTTGCCTGTCTTGCCGCCCGAGAGGACGGCGGACTCCGCCGGCTCGACCGCGACGATGCGGATGTCCCGCGCGCGGCGGCGCAACCCCTCGGCGACGCCGCGCACGCAGGCGGCGGTGCCGGTGGCCTGCACGAAGGCGTCGATCCGGCCGCCCGTCTGCTCCCAGATCTCGCCCGCCATGGCATGATACGCGGCGAGCTGGTCGGCGTTGTTGAGCTGGTCGGTCCAGAACGCGCCGGTGCGCTCGGCGATGCCGCGCGCGGCTTCGATCATGTTGCGCGTCAGTGCGGCATCCATGCCGCCGCCCACGCTGGGCACAATGGTCAGCTCGGCGCCCAGGGCCGCCATGTGGCTCCGCTTCTCCGCGCTGAACGCATCCGAGGTCACGATGCTGAGCGGATAGCCGCGCGCAGTACAGATCAGCGCGAGAGAAACGCCGGTGCTGCCGCCGGTGTATTCGACGACACGCTGCCCCGGTTTCAGGCGCCCCGTGCGCTCCCCGGCTTCGATCATGGCGAGGGCCATGCGGTCCTTCATGCTGCCTGTCGGGTTGACGCTTTCGACCTTGAGCAGGATCCGCGCGCAGCCGGCCGGCACGATGCGCCGGAGCTCCAGCAGCGGCGTGCCGCCGATGCGCTGCAGGATCGACGCATCGATCTGTTCTGCCCTCTCCGCCGAGACCAGCATCCGGCCCTCTTGCATGTACCTACATTTAATGTATATGCATATATCTATGCCGCCGCGGAAGCAAGGCCCCCGCAAGTCGCTGGTCGCGGATGCCCGCGCCGCGCTTCATTCCTGCGCGGGCATGAACATCCGCATGGCCGAGCGGCGGATCACGCGCTTCCTGGAGGCGCGGATGCGTGCGGTCGACCTGAGCCTGGCCCAGTTCGGCCTCATGACGCACATCGCGGCGGCGGGCGACGACACGATCGGAGCACTGGCCGAGCGCACGGGTCTCGACCAGTCGACCCTGTCGCGCAATCTGCGCGGCCTGGAGCGCGACGGCCTTGTCGAGATCACGGTGGTCGAGGACGATTTGCGCCGCCGCGCCGTCTGGCTGACGGAAACGGGCGCACGCCGCCTGGAGGCGGCGATCCCTGTCTGGAAGCGCGCGCACGACGCGCTGTCCGCGATCATCGCGCCGCGCGACGTGCGACGGCTGGCGGAGGCCACACGTGCCCTCGCCGATGCGGACGACGAGACAGTCGCGGCCGCCCGCTAACAGCTCAGCCTTCTGCAATCAGGCCGCCTTGCGCCGCGCAATGGCCTGTGGTGGTGTCGAGAGATCTCTGCGGTCCCAGCCGCGAGAGAACCAACCCCGACAATCACGCTGAGGTACCGCCCAAAAAATAATCACCGATGAGAGGAGGCTGTCATGGCCAACTGGACGCCCGATCCAAGTTTCTACCCCTCGCCGCGCATGGCGATGAAGGCACCGCCGGAGACGCTTGCCTACGTTGCCGCCTTCGATCCCGACCGCAAGACACCCGACGCGATCGCCGTCGTGGACGTGGATCCCAAGTCCAAGACCTACTCGACCATCATCGGCTCGACCGCCATGCCCAACGCGGGCGACGAGCTGCATCATTTCGGCTGGAACGCGTGTTCGTCGTGCCTGTGCCCGAATGCGCCGCATGCACATACCGAGCGCCGCTACCTCGTGGTGCCCGGGCTGCGCTCCTCGCGCATCCACATCCTCGACACCAAGGCGGATCCGAAGAAGCCGAAGATCGTCAAGGTGATCGAACCCGCCGAGGTCGCGGAGAAGGCCGGCTACACGCGGCCGCACACGGTGCATTGCGGACCCGAGGGCATCTACGTCGCGGCGCTCGGCAACCGCGAGGGCAAGGGGCCGGGCGGCATCTTCCTGATGGACCACGAGACCTTCGACGTGCGCGGCCAGTGGGAGATGGACCGCGGGCCCCAGCACCTCGCCTATGACGCCTGGTGGCATCTGGGGCACGACACGCTCGTCACCAGCGAATGGGGCACGCCCGATACGTTCGAGAACGGGCTGGTCCCCGAGATCCTGCTCGGCGCCAAATACGGACGGCGCCTGCACTTCTGGGACCTGCACAAGCGCAAGCACCTGCAAACCATCGATTTCGGCGACAAATACCAGCTCGTGTTCGAGCTGCGGCCCGCGCACGACCCGACCAAGGCCTACGGCTTCGTCAATTGCGTGGTCAGCCTGGAGAATCTCTCGTCATCGATCTGGGTCTGGCACCGCGACGGCGCCAAATGGGCGGTCACGAAGGTGGTCGAGATCCCGGCCGAGCCCGCCGATCCCGACCTGCTGCCGCCGGTGCTCAAGGGCTTCAAGGCGGTGCCGCCGCTCGTCACCGACATCGACCTGTCGATGGACGACAAGTTCCTTTACGTCGCCTGTTGGGGCACCGGCGACCTGCACCAGTACGACGTGTCCGATCCGTTCAAGCCGAAGCTCACCGGCAAGGTGCGGATCGGCGGCATCGTCTCGCGCGCCACGCATCCCGGTGCCAAGAACGGCAAGCTGAACGGCGGGCCGCAGATGGTGGAGATCAGCCGCGACGGCAAGCGCGTCTATTTCACCAACTCGCTTTACGGGGCGATCGATCCGCAGTTCTACCCGGAAGGCCTCGAGGGCTGGATGGTGAAGCTCGACGCCAACCCGGCGGGCGGCATCGCCTTCGATCCCAAATTCTTCGTGCAGTGGCCAGCCCCGCACCGGCCGCACCAGGTGCGGCTCGAAGGCGGCGACTGCTCGTCGGACTCCTACTGCTATCCGTAGGCGCCAATGGCGGCGGGGCGGCGCTTTGAGTGCCGCCCTGCTCCACCGAGGCATCCTCCGCGCATGACTGATGCCTGGCCATGGCTCGCGCTTGCGGGGCTGGGGGTGTTCCACGGCCTCAACCCGGCGATGGGCTGGCTGTTCGCCGTGGCGCTCGGCATGCACCGGAAAAACCGGAGGGTCTGCTTCGTCTCGATCCTGCCGATCGCAGCGGGGCACGCGGCCTCGATCGCGATCTTTGCGGGACTCCTCGCGGCCACCGGATACCTGATCCCGCCCGATCACGTGCGCATCGCCGCGGCGGTCCTGCTACTCGGCTGGGCGGCCTATCACTGGCGCTTCGGCCATCGCCACCGGGTCCGCTTCGGCATGCAGACGGGACTCTGGGGCCTCGCCGTCTGGTCCTTCCTGATGGCGACGGCGCATGGCGCCGGGATCATGCTGTGGCCGGCCCTGATGCCGCTGTGTGTGTCGCCGGACGCGGGCAGCCCCGTGGCGTCGGCCTTCGCCGGCGTCGCGGTGCATACGCTGGCGATGCTCGCGACGACGACCACGATCGCGGTCATTGTCTACGATCGGCTCGGCCTCGCCATGCTGCGGCACGCCTGGCTCAACGTCGATCTGATCTGGACGTTCGCCCTCGTCGCGACCGCGTTGCTGCTCCTGTTCGCTTAACCCGCCTTCGGCGGCGCTACGAAGCGCAGATGGCCACTCTTGATCCAGACCCGAGCGCCCTTGGCGCCGGCGCGCGCCGCGAAGGGCGCATCGTCCGGCAGGCGCAGCCACGAATGGCGGCGCAGCGTCTCGCCGCCCTCGTCGAACCCGCCGTCCAGCACGAAAAGCTCGGCACCGCCAGCGGTGTCGAGGGCGACCGCCGCACCGGCTGCCCAGCGCTCGACGCGGACGTCCTCGCGCGCATCCTTGAAAAGCGGTGTAACCCAGACACCAGGGCGGTCGGCCGCGGCGACCGCGCCGATCTTGTTCATGTCGATCCGGATATGGGTGCGGTCGTCTGGGTCGAACTGCCACAGCTTGACCATGATCGTGCACCCGGGCTCCGAGCCGGGCGTGTGACGCGACTGGGGCGGGTTGCGGATGTATGAGCCGGCCGGGAAGTCGCCCTGCTCGTCGGTGAAAACGCCCTCCAGCACGATGAACTCCTCGCCGCCGCCGTGCACGTGCGCGGGAAAGCGGCTGTGCGGATCGTAGCGGACGATCGAGGTCGCCCGCGCAACCTCGTCGCCGATGCGGTCGAGCATGCGGCGGCTGACGCCGGGCGTGGGCGACGCCCGCCACTCGATCTCGTCGGCGTGCAGCACGACGCGCTTCGTGAAATCTGCGTTGAGCTCCATGGCTTGCCTCCGGCGCGCCCGTCACATCGGCTTCAGCTCTCCGAGGATGGTCGGGACCAGCTCCGACACGGTCGGATGGATGTGCATCGCCTGCTGCAGGACGGTGTAAGGCGCCTTGGCGTACATGGTGTCCAGAATGCAGTGGATCGCCTCATCGCCGCCCGGGCCCAGGATCGCCGCGCCGAGGATCTCCTTGCTCTCGGCATCGACCGTGACCTTCATAAAACCCTGCGCCTCGCCCTTCTCCACGGCGCGCGCCACCCGCGTCATCGGGCGCTGGCCGGTCAGCGCGGGGCGGCCGCGCTTCCGCACCTCGGCGTCGGTCAGCCCGGCGCGGCCCAGCGGCGGATCGATATAGAGCGCGTACGCCTGGATACGATCGCTGACACGACGCCTCCCCTTGTCGAGCAGGTTCGCGGCGACGATCTCGAAGTCGTTGTAGGCCGTGTGGGTGAAGGCGCCGCGCCCGTTGCAATCGCCCAGCGCCCAGATGCCCGCGACATTTGTGCTTAGTTCATCGTCGACCTTGATGTAGCCACGCTCGTCGACCGCAACACCAGCCTTGTCGAGGCCGAGGTCATCGGTGTTCGGCCGACGCCCGGTCGCCAGCAGGAGATGGCTGCCCTCGACCGTCGGTGGACCCTCCGTGCACTCGACGCCAGCGGCGACGCGGCTACCCTTCCCATCCACCGTGATGCACTTGGCCCCGAGGCGAACGTTGATGCCCTCCTGCCGCACGATATCGAGGATGGCCTCGGACACGTCCTCGTCCTCGCGGCCGATCAGCCGGCCGCCCATCTCGACCACCGTCACCTCGCTGCCGAAGCGCCGATACATCTGCGCGAATTCGAGGCCGATATAGCTGCCGCCGATCACGATCAGGTGCTCCGGCAGCGTGTCGAGCTCCAGGATCGACGAATTCGTCAGGTAATCGACGCGGTCCAGCCCGGGCATCGGCGGCGCCGAAGCGCGGCCGCCGGCATTGATGAAGAACCGCTCCGCCGTCAGCACCTCCCCGCCGACGCGCACCTCGCGCGGCGCAGTGAAGCGCGCATGGCCCTCATAGATGGTGCAGTTCTTCGTCTCGCGAAGCCACCCCTCGAGACTCGTGCGCTGCTTTTCCACCACCGCGTCCTTGCGCGCCTTGACGCGCTTCATGTCGACGCCGACGGGTCCCGCCACGGTCACGCCGTAGTCTGCGGCGCGGCGCGCCATGTGGGCGGCATAGGCGCTGGCGACCAGCGTCTTGGTCGGCGTACAGCCGACATTGACGCACGTGCCGCCGAACCGGTTGCGTTCGACGATGGCAGTCCTCATGCCGGCGCTCGCCAGCCGCTGAGCCATATAGGCCCCGCCGGACCCTCCGCCGATGACGATCGCGTCGAAAGCAGGCATCGAGCCCTCCAATACCCGGATGGCCCCCCGCACGGAGGCTAACGCAAAAATCCGCTCCCCGCCCTACCGCATGCGGGGGATGCCCGAAACGCTCTGCCGCCCGGCGGGGAAAACTCCGACACTCCGCCGATGCTTGGCGCGCAGCCCGCAACGTGAACAACATCCTGCTCTATCTCGCGACCATCGCGATCTGGGGATCGTCGTGGCTGGGCATCAAGTACCAGCTCGGCGTGGTGCCGCCCGAGATCTCGGTGCTGTACCGCTTCATCGTCGCGGCGGCGCTGCTGCTCGCCTGGTGCCGGCTGCGCGGCCTGAGCCTCAGCTTCACGTGGCGCCAGCATGTCGCGATGGCGCTGGTCGGCATCCCGCTCTTCTCGCTCAACTACATCATCTTCTACGTGGCCGCGGGCTACCTCACGAGCGGGCTGGTCGCGGTCACCTTCTCCACCATCACGGTGATGAATATCGGCTTCGGCGCGCTGCTGATCGGCTCGCCGATCCGGCCGCGCGTCGCCGTCGGCGCGCTGTTCGGCCTCGCCGGCCTGTCGCTGGTGTTCTGGCGCGATCTCGCGGCCTTCGACACTGGCAGCGCCAGTCTGATCGGCCTTGGCCTGTCGCTGATCGCCACCGCCTTCGCCTCGCTCGGCAACATCGCCTCGGCCCGCAACCAGCGCGCGGGCATTCCGGTGATCCAGGGCAATGCCATCGGCATGGCCTATGGCGCGCTCTGCACGCTGATCGTCATCGTGCTGCGCGGCGTGCCGTTCGCCTTCGACCCTTCGCCGCTCTATGTCGGCGGGTTGCTCTACCTCGCCGTTGTCGCGACCATCATCGGCTTCGGCTGCTACCTGACCCTGATCGGCCGCATCGGCGCCGACCGCGCCGCCTATACCAGCGTCGTGTTCCCGGTCGTGGCGCTCGGCCTGTCGACCGTCTTCGAAGGCTTCGTGTGGACAGAGCTGGCGCTAGCCGGCGTGGCGCTGATCCTGGTCGGCAACGTGATCGTCCTGGCGCGTTCCCCCCGGCCCGCGCCGGCCACGAAGGGGTAGCCTTGAACGCACTGCCCGCCGGGCTTACGCTTGCCGGAAACCAGGAGCCGACCATGCGCGCCATGCACGATCTGGGCGGCGTCGAGCCGGCGGCCTCCGCCGCCATCGACCGCGAGGAACATGCCCTCACGCAGTTCGACAAGAACGTCGATGCGTTGCTGTATCTGCTGTCGGCCCGCAAGATGATCCGCGTCGACGAGCTGCGACGCACCATCGAATCCTTCACGCCGATCCAATACGCCCAGCTCAGCTATTACGAGAAATGGCTGCAGGCGATGACCAACCTGATGGTCGAGAAAGGCGTACTGACGCGCGAGGAGGTCGAGAAGAAGCTCGCCGAGCTCCGCGCCGGGACGGATGCCTGACATGGCCGCGCGCTTCGCGCCCGGCGATCGTGTGCGCGTGCGGCTGGAGTGGCCGGAGACGGGGCCGCAACGCGTGCACATCCGTACCCCGCACTATCTGCGCGGCCGCGCCGGCGTAATCGAGCGCCTGTTCGGCGCCTACCCCAATCCCGAAGCCCTTGCCTTCGGCAAGCCGGGCCTGCCGGCACAGCCGCTCTACCAGGTGCGGTTCGAGCAGGGCCCGCTATGGCCGGGCGCGTCGGCATCGCCCGACACCGTTGTCGCCGACCTCTACGAGCACTGGCTCGAACCAGAAGCGGAGGCCCGTCATGGATGAACCCGCGAAGCACGCGCACGATCACCACGACCACAGCCACGGCCATGACGACCACGCGCCGATCCATGCGCACGGGCCGAAGCCCGAATACGCGTTGCTCGAGCGCGCGGTGCGCGAGCTCCTGATCGCCAAGGGCGTGTTCGACGCCGACGACCTGCGCAAGCAGATCGACCTGATGGATTCGCGCAGCCCGTCGCAGGGCGCGCGGATGGTCGCGCGCGCCTGGGTCGACCCGGCCTACAAGGCGCGCCTGATCGCCGACGCCAAAAAGGCGGCGACCGAGCTCGGCATCGACAGCAGCAATGCGCCCGAGGTCGTGGCGCTGGAGAACACGGAGCAACGCCACCACCTCGTCGTCTGCACGCTGTGCTCATGCTACCCGAAGGCGATCCTCGGCATCCCGCCGGCCTGGTACAAAAGCGTCGAGTACCGGGCCCGCGCGGTGAAGGACCCGCGCGGCGTCCTGGCCGAGTTCGGCACGACGCTGGCGCCCGACGTCGAGGTCCGGGTGGTCGATTCGACCGCCGACATGCGTTACCTCGTCCTGCCGATGCGGCCCGCCGGAACGGAGGGCTGGAGCGAGGAGCGCCTGGCCGGGATCGTCACCCGCGACAGCATGATCGGCGTCACCACGCCGACCGTGTGACCCCGTCCGATCGGATAGCGCGCAGCACTCCCGGCGTAGTGACGACGGGTTAGGTCCTTTCCGCCCGTGCGCGGATTGCCAAACAGGTGTCAAACTCCTGCCATCTGACGCTGGTATGAAGCCCGCCATCGGGGTGTTCAGCGATGACGACGTTACAACGCATCGTCCGGCTCGCGCGCGAGAGGCTCGAGGAGTGGCATCAGGACCGCCTGTTCGCCGCCTGGCGCGCGCAGCGGCACGGCCGGCGCCACTAGTCCCGGTCCGGCACTTTCGCCTTCCGCGGGCCCGCTCTGCGGGCTAAACCTGTCCTCCTTCCGGACCGCCGCAGGACAGAGGTAACCCAAGTTGATCCCCCGCTATTCCCGCCCCGAGATGGCCGCCATCTGGGCGCCCGAGAACCGCTTCCGCATCTGGTTCGAGATCGAGGCCCATGCCTGCGACGCGCAGGCCGAGCTCGGCGTCATCCCCAAAGCCGCGGCGAAGGCGGTGTGGGATCGCGGCAAGTTCGAGGTCGAGCGCATCGACGAGATCGAGCGCGAGACCAAGCACGACGTGATCGCCTTCCTGACCAACCTGGCCGAGCATGTCGGCCCCGAGGCGCGCTTCGTCCACCAGGGCATGACCTCGTCGGACGTCCTCGACACCTGCCTCGCGGTGCAGCTGACGCAGGCGACCGACATCCTCCTCGCCGATCTCGACCGCGTGCTGGCGGCGCTGAAGGCGCGCGCCATCGAGCACAAGATGACGCCGGTCGTCGGCCGCAGCCATGGCATCCATGCCGAGCCGACCACGTTCGGTCTGAAGCTGGCGACGCACTATGCCGCCTTCGCGCGCAACCGCGAACGCCTGGTAGCCGCGCGGCGCGAGATCGCCACCTGCGCCATCTCCGGCGCGGTCGGCACGTTCGCCCATATCGACCCGCGGGTGGAAGCGCACGTCGCCAAGAAGCTGGGGCTGGAGATCGAGCCCGTCTCGACCCAGGTGATCCCGCGCGACCGCCACGCCGCCTATTTCGCGACACTCGGCGTCATCGCCAGTTCGATCGAGAACATCGCCATCGAGATCCGCCACCTGCAGCGCACCGAGCTGCGCGAGGCAGAGGAGTACTTCAGCCCGGGCCAGAAGGGCTCGTCGGCGATGCCGCACAAGCGCAACCCGGTGCTGTCCGAGAACCTGACCGGCCTCGCCCGCATCGTTCGCGCGGCGGTGACGCCGGCGTTGGAGAACGTCGCGCTGTGGCACGAGCGCGATATCTCGCATTCGGCGGTCGAGCGCGTCTTCGCGCCCGATGCGACCATCGCCCTCGACTTCGCGCTGATGCGCCTCGCCGGCCTGATCGAAAAGCTGGTCGTCTATCCGGAGAACATGCAGGCCAATCTGGATCGTCTCGGCGGCCTGATGCATTCGCAGCGCGTGCTGCTGGCGCTGACCCAGGCGGGCATGAGCCGCGAGGACTCGTACAAGGCCGTGCAGCGCCACGCCATGGAGACGTGGCGCAATGGCGGCAGCTTCCTCGACCGGCTCAAGGCCGATCCAGAGGTGAGCCAGCGCCTGTCAACCGAGCAGCTCGAGGCGCAGTTCGACCTCGGCCATCATCTCAAGCACGTGGACACGATCTTCGCGCGCGTATTCGGCGCGGACGCCGCGGCCGCGCAGCCCAAGGTGCGCGCCGTCACGCGCTAAGTGGGGTCACGGCAGGCAGTCGTAGATCCCGAGACGGTCGCCGGTCGAGGTGGAGGACGTGTTCCGGAAGCGCGCGCGCTTGCCGTACTTGTTGCACTCCTCGCGCGCTTTGGCTTCGGCGGCGCTGGATTCACCCTCGAAGTAGCTGACTGTCACGGCATCGGTCGTCGATGACTCGACACGCGGCTCCCGGGCGCACGCGGCCAGCGCCGCGCCGAGAACGAGCGTCAGGACAAAACGCATGATCGAACCCCTGTATGGTCTGTCACGGCGAGCTTAACGCCGGCCACGGGGGTTCGGTTCTCGGCGACCGGACGCCTTAACCCGATTGGGGCTGACTGTGAGCGGCCGCTCAGGCCTGCTTCATAAGCTGCTCTTTGGCGACCAGAAGCAGCCGGTCGAGCTCCTTGCGCACCTGGGCTTCCGTCGTCGGGCGGCCCTTTGCCGTCAGGTCGTTGACCACCTTTGCGACCACGTCGGAATCTCCGGGCTTCTCGAAATCCGCCTGGACGACTTCCTTCGCATATGCATCCGCGGCTTCGCCCGTGATGCCCATCTGCTCCGCCGCCCACAGGCCGAGCAGCCGGTTGCGCCGGGCGTTGACCTTGAACTGCAGATCCTGATCGTGCTTGTACTTCTGCTCGAAGCCCTTTTCGCGCTCGTTGAAAGTCGTCATGGCCCGTTCGATCTCCTCGTCACAGCATCAAGGCGCGCGGCATCGCGCGCGGGTTTTATACATATGGGAGCGCGGCCGGGCAATCGCACCCTCGACGCGTGTTTTCTGAATGTGCACGGTCGTTTTCCTGCGCCGGCCCGGCAATGCCTGGCCGATGATGATCGCAGCCAATCGTGACGAGATGATGGACCGGCCGTGGAAGGCGCCGGGGCGGCACTGGCCCGACCGACCCGAGGTGGTAGCCGGGCTCGACGAGCTCGCCGGCGGCACCTGGCTCGGGATCAACGATCACGGCGTCGTATCGGGAATCCTCAACCGGCCGGGAACGCTCGGGCCCGCGACGGGCCTGCGCTCGCGCGGCGAGCTGCCGCTCGACGCCCTGGATCACGCCGATGCTTCGGCCGCGGCCGCGGCGCTGCAGGCGCTGGATGCCAAGGCGTGGCGGCCGTTCAACATGTTCCTGGCGGACAACCGCGATGCGTTCTGGATCCGCTCGCTCGGCCACCAGGGCGACGGCAAGGTCACCGTGCACGCGATTTCGCCGGGTCTGTCGATGCTGACGGCGCACGACCTGAACGACTTGGAATCCGCGCGCATCCGCCACTTCCTCCCGCGCTTTCGTGCGGCTCCCCCGCCCGATCCGTCGAAAGGCGATTGGAGCGCCTGGGAAGCGCTGCTGGCGAGCCGCGAGGCCGAAGCCGGGGCCGGCGAGCACGGCGCGATGACCATCGCGACGGCGAGCGGCTTCGGCACCTCGTCGTCATCGCTCCTCGCACTTCCGCTCGCCCAAGGCAGAACGGCGCCGAAGCCGGTCTGGCGGTTCGGAAGCGGGCATCCCGATTCGATCCGCTTCGAGGACGTAACACTCTGAGATCGCTTGGGAATAAGGCGCGTTGCGATGCACCAAGGAGGGGGATATAAGAGGCGCCGCACCGACGCCCGCCCCCGTTCCGCCGGTCGCCCGGCGCTTCCCGAAAGCCATAGATGTCACGACGCAGACAGATTTACGAAGGCAAGGCCAAGATTCTGTTCGAGGGGCCGGAGCCGGGCACGATCGTCCAGTACTTCAAGGACGACGCCACCGCCTTCAACGCCAAGAAAAAAGGCATCATCACCGGCAAGGGCGTGCTGAACAACCGCATCTCCGAGTACCTGATGACGCGCCTGGAGGAGATCGGCGTTCCGACGCATTTCGTGCGCCGGCTCAACATGCGCGAGCAGCTCGTGCGCGAGGTCGAGATCATTCCGATCGAAGTGGTGATCCGCAACGTCGCTGCCGGCAGCTTCGCCGAGCGCTTCGGCGTCAAGGAAGGCCAGCAGCTCCCCCGCTCGATCGTCGAGTACTATTACAAGAACGACGAGCTCGGCGATCCGATGATCACCGAGGAGCACATCACGGCGTTCGGCTGGGCCTCGACGCAGGACCTCGACGACATGATGGCGCTGGCGTTGCGCATCAACGACTTCCTGTCGGGGCTCTTCCTCGGCGTGGGCCTGCGCCTCGTCGACTTCAAGGTCGAGTTCGGCCGGCAATGGACCGACGAGGAGATGCGTATCATCCTCGCCGACGAGATCAGCCCCGACTGCGCGCGGCTGTGGGACATCAAGACCAACGAGAAACTCGACAAGGACCGCTTCCGCCGCGATCTGGGCAATGTCGAGGAGGCGTACCGCGAAGTCGCGCGCCGGCTCGGCATCCTGCCCGAGGGCGGCCCCCAGGACCTGCAGGGTCCCAAGACGATGCAGTGAGGCGAACGGAGCTCCATGAAGGCCAAAGTCCACGTGACACTGAAAAGCGGCGTGCTCGATCCGCAGGGCACGGCGATCGCCCATGCGCTGGGCAATCTCGGCTTCACCGGCATCGGCGACGTGCGCCAGGGCAAATTGATCGAGATCGACATCGCCGAACGCGACCGCGCCAAGGCGCAGGCCGCCGTCAAGCAGATGTGCGAGAAGCTCCTCGCCAACACCGTGATCGAGAACTACGCGATCGAGCTGGTGGACTGAGACGCGGCCTTCGTCGGCCTAGCCGAATCGGGCGGCCAAGCTTGCGCGCGAACGGTCGGAATCGCGGCCCCTGGAAACCAGGAAAAGTTCTGGATTTCCAATCACGGCAACTGCTTGGCTGGCGCGGCACCGTGCGCGTTGCTGGCGCCGGTCGAATCCCTTATATCGGGGTCTTTAGCGGGCCTATCTCCCCATGAAATCCGCCGTCATCGTCTTTCCCGGATCGAACCGCGAACACGACATCGCCGACGCGATCCAGCGTTCGACCGGCAGGCAGCCCCAGCTCGTCTGGCATCGCGACACCGAGCTGCCCTCCGATGTCGACCTGATCGTCCTGCCGGGCGGTTTCTCCTATGGCGACTACCTCCGCACCGGCGCCATCGCGGCGCGCTCGCCGATCATGTCGGAGGTGAAACGGCGCGCCGAGCGCGGCACCCCGATCATCGGCGTCTGCAACGGCTTCCAGATCCTGTGCGAGGCGGGGCTGCTGCCGGGCGTGCTGCTGACCAACGCGACGCTCAAATTCATCTGCCGCAACGTGAACCTGAAGGTCGAGACGAGCCAGAGCCTGTTCACCCAGCGCTATTCAACCGGTCAGGTCATCAGCGTCCCGGTGGCCCATCACGACGGCAACTATTTCGCCGATCCGGCGACGCTCGACCGCATCGAGGACAAGGGCCAGGTGGCGTTCCGCTACTGCGATGCTGACGGCAACGTGACGGCCGAGGCCAACCGCAACGGCTCTGCGCGCAACATCGCCGGCGTCTTCAACGACACCAAGAATGTACTGGGCCTGATGCCGCACCCCGAAAACGCGACCGATCCCCTGCTCGGCTCGACCGACGGCCGCCCCCTTTTCGACGCCCTCGCCGAGACCGTGGCATGAACGAGACCGCCGTCGCCGAGCGCCCCAACGACCTGATGGGGCTGACGCCCGAGGAGTACGACCGCGCCGTCAAGATCCTCGGCCGCCAGCCGACACTGACCGAACTCGGCGTCTTCTCGGTCATGTGGAGCGAGCACTGCTCCTACAAGTCTTCCAAGAAGTGGCTGAAGACCCTGCCCACCGAAGCGAAGTGGGTCATCTGCGGCCCCGGCGAGAACGCCGGCGTCATCGACATCGGCGACGGCCAGGCAGTGATCTTCAAGATGGAGAGCCATAACCACCCGTCCTTCATCGAGCCCTATCAGGGCGCGGCGACGGGCGTGGGCGGCATCATGCGCGACGTGTTCACGATGGGCGCACGGCCAATCGCCAACATGAACGCGTTGCGCTTCGGCGATCCCTCGAATCCCAAGACGCGCCATCTCGTTGCCGGCGTCGTCGCCGGCATCGGCGGCTATGGCAACTGCGTCGGCGTGCCGACGGTGGGCGGCGAGACCAATTTCGATCCGTCCTACAACGGCAACTGCCTCGTCAACGCGATGACCGTCGGCCTGGCTGACGCCAACCGCATTTTCTATTCGGCGGCCGCGGGCCCGGGCAATTCGGTCGTCTATGTCGGCGCCAAGACAGGGCGCGATGGCATCCACGGCGCCACCATGGCCTCGGCGGAGTTCGACGAGAATTCCGAGGAGAAGCGCCCGACCGTCCAGGTCGGCGATCCGTTCACAGAGAAGCTGCTGATCGAAGCCTGCCTCGAGCTGATGGCGACCGACGTGATCGTCGCGATCCAGGACATGGGCGCCGCCGGCCTCACCTCCTCGTCGGTCGAGATGGCCGGCAAGGGCGGCCTCGGCATCGAGCTCGACATCGACAAAGTGCCGATGCGCGAAACCGGCATGAGCGCCTACGAGGTCATGCTCTCCGAAAGCCAGGAGCGCATGCTGATGATCCTCAAGCCCGGCCGCGAGGACGTGGCGATGAAGATCTTCGCCAAGTACGAGCTCGATTGCGCGGTCATCGGCAAGGTCACCACCACCGGCAAGCTGGTGGTGAAGAAGAACGGCAAGGTCGAGGCCGACATGCCGGTCGAGCCGATGGTCAGCCAGTCGCCCGAATACGACCGGCCCTGGACCAAGGCGCCGCAGCGCGCCGTCCTCGCCGCCGACGAGGTGCCCGCCCTCGACCCCGGCAAGGCGCTCAAGGCGCTGATGGCGTCCCCCGACCTCGCCAGCCGCCGCTGGATCTGGGAGCAGTACGACCATCTCGTCCGCGGCCACACGGTCCAGCGCCCGGGCGGCGACGCCGCCGTCGTGCGCATCCCCGGCTCCACCAAGGGCCTCGCGATCACCACCGACTGCACGCCACGCTACTGCTATGCCGATCCCGAGACCGGCGGCGCCCAGGCCGTGGTCGAAAGCTGGCGCAACCTGACCGCGGTCGGCGCCAAGCCGATGGCGATCACCGACAACATGAATTTCGGCAACCCCGAGCGGCCGGAGATCATGGGCCAGTTCGTCGGCTGCATCGCCGGGATGCGCAGCGCCTGCCTCAATCTCGAATACCCGGTCGTGTCCGGCAACGTGTCGCTCTACAACGAGACGCAGGGCCAGGCGATCCTGCCCGCCCCCGCGATCGGCGGCGTCGGCCTGCTGCCGGACGTCTCCAAGAGCGTCGACATCGCCTTCAAGCGCCCCGGCGACACGATCATCCTGGTCGGCGAAACCGAGGGCTGGCTCGGCGCTTCCCTCTATGTCCGCGAGCTGTGCAAGGACAGCCCTGTTGCCACGCAGGTCTGGGCGCCCCCGCGCATCGACCTCGGCTGGGAGAAGCGCAACGGCGGCCTCGTGCGTGCGGTGATCGAAGGCGAGATCGTTAACGCCTGCCACGACCTGTCCGACGGCGGCCTGCTGGTGGCCCTGGCCGAGATGGCGCTGGCCGGGAAGCTGGGTTTCGATATTGCAACGCCCGACGACGCAGCCGCCCTGCACGCCTTCCTGTTCGGGGAGGATCAGGCCCGCTACCTCATGACCGCGCCGGACCCGAAGCCCGTCCTGGCCTCGGGCCACGCCGTGGGCGTGACCACCACGGTGCTGGGCAAGGTCACAGCCGGGGGTTCGTTGACACTCAACGGCCGCGTCCTTATATCGGTCGAGGAGCTGCGCAGCGCCCATGAAGGCTGGCTGCCGGCCTATATGGCTGCGAAATAAGGGTCCGAATTAACCAATGCCGATGCCCGCCGCCGAGATCGAACGGATGATCCGCGAGGCTATCCCCGACGCGAAGGTCACGATCGAGGATTTGCGCGGCGACGGCGACCACTACGCGGCGCATGTCACCGCGGCGTCGTTCAAAGGCAAGACCCGCGTGCAGCAGCACCAGATGGTTTACCAGGCCCTGAAGGGCCGCATGGGCGGAGAACTGCACGCGATGGCGCTGCAGACCGCCGTGCCCGACGGCGCCTGACCCGGATTTACGAGGAGATAGCAATGGACCCGACCGTCCAGCAACGGATCAACGACGACATCAAGGCCAACGATGTCGTGCTGTTCATGAAGGGCAGCCCGGTCTTCCCGCAATGCGGCTTCTCGGCCGCGGTGGTGCAGATCCTCACGCACCTGAACGTCAAGTTCAAAGGCATCGACGTGCTCTCCGACCCGTCGATCCGCCAGGGCATCAAGGATTTCTCGAACTGGCCGACGATCCCGCAGCTCTATGTGAAGGGCGAATTCGTCGGCGGCTGCGACATCGTCCGCGAGATGTTCCAGACCGGCGAACTGCAGGAGATGCTGCAGACCAAGGGCGTCAAGGTCGCGTAGGACCCCGGACACCCCTGACGCGTTTCGTGAAGGCGGCTCCTGTACCGGGAGCCGCCTTTTTCATGTCCCCGGCCAGGGCGGTCTGTCGGACCACCTTTTCTTTTTGCGCGCCTCGTGGATAGTGATTGTCCTTTCGACGAACGAGTCGCGCCCTGACGGCGTAGCGGTAGGTCCTCCGCCAAGCTTGCGCAGCAGGACACTTGCGGTAGTCCAATGACAGCCATTCCGCCGACACTCCATTACATCTGGATCGGGGGGACGCCGCTTCCGGACAGGTTTCGCGCGAACATCGAGACCTGGAAGCAGCACAACCCGGATTTCACGGTGCGCGAGTGGAACGAGAGCAATCTCGATTGGTCCTCGCGCTACATGCGCGCGGCCTACATGTTCGGCTATTGGTCGCGGGTCACGAATCTCGCGCGCGCGCAGATCCTGCAGGAACACGGCGGCATCTATCTTGACGTCGACGTTGAGATGGTGCGCTCACTGCGGCCGCTCCTCGACAACACCTGCTTCCTCGGATTTCAGGATTCGGGAGCGAACGCCAACTGGGTCAACGGCGCGGTATTCGGCGCGGCGCCGAATCACTGGTTCGTGAGCGCGTGCATCGCACGGCTGCTGCGACAGTTCACCGGCGTGGAGAAGATGGACAGCCGTCACGGGCCCGGCAACATAACGCAGGTCCTGATCGACAATGGACTGACCGGCTACCACGAGCACGGAACGATGCTGCGCGACGTGCGCCTTTATCCGCGCGCCGCGTTCTACCCCTATCATTGGAAGGAAACGTTCGACGCGGCGGCACTGACGGCCGAGACATATCTCGTGCACCATTGGGCCCGCTCATGGGTTCCGGACATGGATGAGCGGGTCCGCTCAAAGTCTGGCAGCCTGCGCGAGCGTCTCAAAGAGATTGGCGGCTTTTTGCATCAACGCATCCAGTGGCGTCTCGAGCCGCAGCCTCCCCTGCTCACGCGTTACAACCAGGCCGTCGCGGCCGCGGCATCTGCCTGCTTCGCCCGGCGTTGACCGCGCAGCCGCGCGATTCAGCCGCGTCCGAGCACGATAACGAAAGTCCCGCCGATGGCGCCGGGCTCGACTTCGGGCGCCGGTTCCAGCGCGACAGTGACAGCGGCGCGCGCGGCGGGATCCCGGATGCTGTTGTAGAGGCCGTCGCGCGCATTCTGCGGCTCCCCGGCCACGTACATCTGCGTCACCAGCCGGTCCATGCCGGGTGCGGTGACCGCGAAGTGGACATGCGGGGTCCGGCCGGGATACGGCACCGGACGGATCGTGCGGAAGCGATAGCCGCCGTCGGCGGCGCTCACGGTCTCGCCGTATCCCTGGAAGCCCGGATCGAGCGGCGCGTCGCGCGTATCGCGCGGGTGGTGGTAGCGCCCGAAGGCATTGCACTGCCAGATCTCGATGCGCGCGCCCGCGATGGGCTGGTCGCGCTCGTCGAGCACGCGGCCGAAGAGATGTGTGATCTGCCCTTGCGCCGGCGACGCCGCCCCGACGACGCGCGCGAGATCGTTGTCACGGTCGAGCGGCAGGTCGACCGGATAGAACGGCCCGGTGGTCTGCCGCGGCGTTGGCACGGCGGCGAAGACGTCGTCGATGCTGCAGACGAGAGCGGTGCCGGCCGCACCGATCAGGAGGCGGCGGCGCGCGACGGATTTATGCGATGTCATGCCGGCGAGACTATCACGCCCCGCCGCGAGGATGCATGACGGGGCTACGGCCCGCCGAGGTGGATATCGAAATCGTGATGATCGGCCTCGGCCAGCGCGTTGGGGACGCCGCCGGGAATCCTCACCTCGAACCGCGGCTGAGTCACTTCGATGACGCCGGACGGATGGCTCGCCCGCACATTCTCCCACGGCGCGGAGCTGATCGCGACGAGCAGCAGCGTGGCGACGACCCACGCCGCGATCATGTCAGGATGCCTCGCCCACATGTGCATGACGACTCTCCGGCATTTTCCTAAAGTTACGGCGATCCAAGCTTGGCGGTTACACGGCGTCACGATGGACGGGCCGGGTTAGGAAAAGCTGAATGCCGCCATGCTCAGCGAGCCATGCTCGAAACCCGCATGGATCCGTTTACCAACCGGCTTCTCGCCCGCGGCACCAAGCGCCACGAACAAAGGCAGGAAATGCTCATCGCGCGGATGCGCCTCCACGGCGCCGCTGGCGCGCGCGCGGTAGGTGACGAGCTCGTCGACCGCGCCGCGGTCGATGGCTGACGCGAGCCAGTCGTCGAAGCCTTGCGCCCAGGCCGCCGGCGCGCCGTGCTGGTTCCACGCCAGCGCACGCAAGTTATGGACCGCGCCGCCGCTGCCAAGAATGAGCACGCCGTCCTCGCGCAGCGGTGCAAGCGCGCGTCCCACCGACAGGTGATGCGCCGGGTCGTGCTGCGGCTGGATGGAGACCTGCAGCACGGGAATGTCGGCGGCCGGATACATCAGCATCAGCGGCACCCAAGCACCGTGATCGAGGCCGCGCTCCGCATCGATATGGCCGGCGATGCCGTTTCGCGCCAGCAGGCTCGCCACGCGCTCGGCCAGATCAGGCGCTCCCGACGCCCGGTACTGCATGCGGTAGAGCGGCTCGGGAAAGCCGAAGAAATCATGGATCGTTGCAGGCCTTGGCGCGGCGCTGACAGCGGGCTCCTTCGTCTCCCAATGCGCCGACACCGCCAGAACCGCCTTCGGCCGGCCCAGCGCACCGCCCAGACCGCGCAGAAAGGCGCAGGTCGGGCCGTCTTCAAGAATTAGCGTCGGAGCGCCATGCGAAACGAAGAGACTTGGGAGCATCGGTGTACATCCAGCAGGAGGGCATCCCCTCGGCTCCTCCGATATAAGGCTCTTGATTTCTTTAATAAAGTAGGTACCTTTAAGTAACTAAAGGCGCTGCCGACCGGAGCGCCGCAACAGGAGATGGGTCAATGCCGTTGCCGAAAAGTCCGATGGGGTGCCCGATGGACGCCGTGTTGCGCCTGCTGATGGGGCCATGGACGACGTACATCCTATGGGTCTTGCGCTCGAACGGGCCGACACGTTTTGGTGAACTCAAGCGCCGCGTCGCCGGGGTCTCGGCGAAGGTGCTGACGGCGCGGCTGCGCATGCTCGAGCAGGCCGAGGTGATCGAGCGCCACTATGCGCCGACGATCCCGCCGCAGGTCACCTACGCCTTGGCGCAGCGCGGCCGCGAACTGAGCGAGGTGCTGGACCGGATCAACGCCCTCGCCCGCAGCTGGCACGGCGATGGCACGGCCACCTGCGCGACGACGGAGACGCAACCCGAGGCGGAAAAGGAAACGGTCGACGCCGCCTGAGCGCGGCTATTCGCGGAACCGGTCCGCGTCCATGTCGTTGTCAGGACATGGCTCAATACGATCACGACCAGCCGGCGCCCACCTTAACGCCTCAGGAAGCCCGCCAGGGCAAACCACAGGGCTTCGTGCGCACCATCATGTACGTGTCGATCGCGCTCGCGCTGATCGGCATGTTCATCGCGTACGTCGTCATCTCGCCGTAGTCGCGCCGCACCAATAAAAAAGCCGCCCGGGCGGGCGGCTTTTCGTTGCCTGCGTCAGATGCCGATCAGCGCGAATAGAACTCGACGACGAGGTTCGGTTCCATCTGCACGGGGTACGGGACGTCGGCCAGCTTCGGGCCGCGCACGAACGTGCCCTTCATCTCGCCCTCGCTGAAGGAGAGGTAGTCGGGCACCGAGCGCTCCGGCGACTGCAGGGCCGCGAGCACGCCGACCATCTCCTTGGCCTTGCCCTTCACCTCGATCGTGTCGCCGTCCTTCACCATGTAGGACGCGATGTCGACCTTCTTGCCGTTGACGCGGATATGGCCGTGGCTCACGAGCTGGCGCGCGGCGAACGGCGTGACCGCCAGCTTCAGGCGGTAGACGACCGCATCGAGACGGCGCTCGAGCAGCTCGACCAGGTTCTCGCCGGTGTCGCCCTTGCGGCGCGCAGCCTCGGCATAGACCTTGCGGAACTGCCGCTCCGTGATGTTGCCGTAATAGCCCTTGAGCTTCTGCTTGGCATGAAGCTGCAGGCCGTATTCCGACGGCTTCTTGCGGCGCTGGCCGTGCTGGCCGGGGCCGTATTCCCGCTTGTTGAGCGGGCTCTTCGCGCGGCCCCAGAGGTTCACTCCGAGCCGACGGTTGATCTTGTACTTGGATTCTTCGCGCTTGCTCATCGCCTCATCCGGGCCGAATGGTCATTTCGGAAAAAGAAACAGGCGGCCAAGCCATTTGCCGCCTTCATGCGACCGGCCTGTCCCGCCAAAGTCGCGGTAATATACTTAGCGACTTTCGCTTGTCAAACGCTTTGCCGGCTACGCTCGCCGGGCGTGATTCCTGATTTTCCAGCGGCTTAGGGTACCTTACGGGGGCGCCGGACCGGCTGAGAGCCCTTCGGTGGGGCCGAAGCCGCATGCGGACGCTCGGTCAGACCGGTCACGATGCCGTGCAGGGTGCGCACTTCGTGGGTCATCAGGCCGGCACGCATGAAGATGGCGCGGATGTTCCGGACCATGGTCGGGCGCATCTCGGGATTGCGCAGGAAGCCGCAATCGACCAGTTCCGCCTCCAGCCGGTTGAGGAACTCGTTCACGTCCTCGCTGGTGGCACTCTCGGCCTTCGCCACGGGTGCCACGCGCGCCGGCGTCGCGTCCCCGGCCTGGTACCATTCATAGGCGGCGATCAGGACCGCCTGCGCGATGTTGAGCGAGGCATAGTCCGGATTGAGCGGCACGCGCAGGATGCACTGCGCCAAAGTAACGTCGTCGTTTTCCAATCCGGTGCGCTCGGGCCCGAACAGGAACCCGGAGCGCTCGCCGCGCGCAGCGCGCGCATGGATGTCCGTAGCGGCGGCGCGGCCGGTGACCACCGGCATCACGATCTCGCGCGAGCGCCCGGTCGTAGCGTAGACGAAGTGCAGGTCAGCGATCGCCGCCGCCGTCGTGTCGAAGATCCGCGCGCCGTTGAGAACCGCATCGGCGCCCGAGGCCGCCGCGACCGCCCGCTCGTTCGGCCATTCCGGCCGCGGCCGCACGAGGCGCAGATCGGACAGGCCGCAATTCAGCATGGCGCGCGCGGTCATGCCGATGTTCTCGGCAAGCTGCGTGCCGACCAGGATCACCGCCGGAGCGAAGGCCGTCATCGTCTCGTCAGGTGCGCACGCCGTCGTGGAACAGCTTCCAGGTGATGGCGTCGTGCAGCGCGTTGTAGGACGCATCGATCACGTTGGCCGACACGCCGACCGTCGACCAGCGCCGGCCGTGGCCGTCCGTGCTCTCGATCATCACCCGCGTCACCGCCTTCGTCCCCTCCTCCGGCGTCAGGATGCGGACCTTGTAGTCGGCCAGCTTCATGTCCTGGAGCTGCGGATACAGCGGCACCAGCGCCTTGCGCAGCGCGCCGTCGAGCGCATCGACCGGGCCGTTGCCTTCCGCGACCGTCATCGCGAAATGGCCATGGATATCCGCCTTGATCGTCGCCTCGGAGACGGTGACGAGTTCGCCGCGCGCATTCAGCCGCCGCTCGGTCAGCACGCGGAACGAATTGAGCGCGAAGAAATCGGGCACGTTGTCCAGCGCGCGCCGCGCCAGCAGCTCGAAGCTCGCCTCGGCGCCGTCGAAGGCGAAGCCGTCGTGCTCGAGCGCCTTCACGTCCTCGATCAGGCGGCCCAGCTTGTTGTTGTCGGGCGCGACCTCGATGCCGATCTCCTTGAGGCGCGCCAGCACGTTCGCGCGCCCGGCCTGGTCCGACACCACGATGTTGCGCTGGTTGCCGACCTTCTCCGGCGCGATGTGCTCGTAGGTGCGCGGATCCTTGGCGACCGCCGAAACATGGAGGCCGCCCTTGTGCGCGAAGGCGCTCTCCCCAACGAAGGCCGCATTGCGCGCCGGCGCGCGGTTGAGATGCTCGTCGAGCAGGCGCGACACGTGGGTGAGCTGCGCCAGCTGCTCGTCGGATATCCCGGTGGCAAAGCCCATCTTCAGCATCAGGTTCGGGATGACGGAGACGAGGTTGGCGTTGCCGCAGCGCTCGCCCAGGCCGTTCAAGGTCCCCTGCACCTGCCGCGCGCCGGCACGCACGGCGGCGAGCGAGTTCGCAACCGCGTTCTCGGTGTCGTTGTGGCAGTGGATGCCGATCCGGTCGCCGGGGATCTTCGCCACGACCTCGCCGACAACGCGCTCGATCTCGTGCGGCAGGGTGCCGCCATTGGTGTCGCACAGTACGATCCAGCGCGCACCGGCGTGCGCCGCCGCCTTGAGGCAGTCCAGCGCGTAAACAGGATTGGCCTTGTAGCCGTCGAAGAAATGCTCGGCGTCGAACAGCACCTCGCCCTTGCGCTGTTTCGCGGCGGCGATGCTCTCGGCAATCATGTCGACGTTTTCGGCCAGCGGCACGCCCAGCGCCAGCCCGACATGGAAGTCCCACGTCTTGCCCACGAGGCACACCGCCTCGGCGGTCGAGCCCAGCACCGCGTTCAACCCCGGGTCGTTCGAGGCGCTGCGCCCCGGCCGGCGCGTCATGCCGAAGGCCGTGAAGCGCGCCTGCGTCAGCCTCGGCGCCGCCTTGAAGAAGGCATCGTCGGTCGGATTGGCGCCCGGCCAGCCGCCCTCGATGTAGTCGATGCCGAGCCGGTCGAGCGCCGTCGCGATGGCGATCTTGTCGGACACGCCGAAATCGACGCCCTGCGTCTGCGCCCCGTCGCGCAGGGTGGAATCATAGAGGTAAATGCGCTCAGCCATTGAAGTCGCTTCCACTGCGGTCGTGCCGGTCCCTGCACATCGCGCATCTGATTGTCCGCGCAGGGGCGGGTCTGAGACCCGCCCCTGCAAGGGGACCGGTCTTGTTGTAGGGGCGGGTCTCAGACCCGCCCAGCGGCGGTGGCAAACAGCACATCGTCAATCACCCCGCCCGCTTCCAGGTCGTGCCCTTGGGGCCGTCTTCCAGCACGACGCCCTTGGTCTTCAGGTCGTCGCGGATGCGGTCGGCTTCCTTGAAGTTCTTGGCCTTGCGCGCCGCCAAACGCGCCTCGATCAGGTTTTCGATCTCGGCCTCGCTCACGCTCGCGGCGCCCGCCGGCTGCCACTTGAACCAGTCCTCGGCGGTCTGGTTGAGGAGGCCGAGCAAATGCCCGCCATGCAGCAGGTTCGCCTTGAACCGGGCGCGGCGGGCCGGATCGGTCTCCGTGTTCAGGTCGCGCGCCATCTCGTGCAGGTAGGCGATCGCCAGCGGCGTGTTGAGGTCGTCCTCGAGTGCATCGACCACGCCGGCGGGCATGTCGCTGCCTTCCGGCTTCACGTCGGCGGCATTGCGCAGCGCCGTGTAGAAGCGGTCGAGCTCGCCCTTCGCCTGGCGCAGGCCGTCCTCGGTGAAGTCGAGCGGACCGCGATAGTGCGTCTTGAGCAGCAGCATGCGGATCGCCTCGCCCGGCGCCTTGGCCAGCAGGTCGCGCACCGTGAAGAAGTTGCCGAGGCTCTTCGACATTTTCTCGCCGTTGACGACGAGATAGCCGTTATGGACCCAGTAGCGCACGAACGGCTTGCCGTGCGCGCATTCGCTCTGCGCGATCTCGTTCTCGTGGTGCGGAAAGATCAGGTCGTGCCCGCCGCCATGGATGTCGAATGTCTCGCCGAGATGCGCTTCCGACATCGCCGAGCATTCGATGTGCCAGCCCGGGCGTCCCCTGCCCCACGGGCTGTCCCAGCCCGGCTGCTCGGGCGTGCTCGGCTTCCATAGCACGAAGTCGGCGGGGTCCTGCTTGTACGGCGCCACTTCGACCCGCGCGCCGGCGATCAGCTCGTCGCGCGAGCGGCCCGACAGCTTGCCGTAATCGGCCATGCTCGGCACGCCGAACAGCACGTGGCCCTCCGCCGCATAGGCATGGCCGCGCGTGATCAGCGTCTCGATCATCCGGATCATCTGGCCGATATGCTGCGTGGCGCGCGGCTCGACATCCGGTGGCAGCGCGCCGAGCGCCGCCATGTCCTCGTGATAGGCCTTGGTCGTGCGCGTGGTGATGGCCTCGATCGGCTCGCCCGATCGCTTCGCCGCGTCGATGATCTTGTCCTCGACGTCGGTGATGTTGCGGACGTAGGTGACCTTCGGATAGAGCCGGCGCAGCAGGCGCGCCAGCACGTCGAACACCACAACCGGCCGCGCATTGCCGATATGCGCGAAGTCGTAGACGGTCGGTCCGCACACGTACATGCGCACATGCGCGGGATCGAGGGGCTCGAAGGCCTCCTTGCGGCGGGTCAGCGAGTTGTGGAGTTGCAGGGTCATGTCGGCCGGAAACCGTTGGTGATCGGATAGCGGCGATCGCGGCCGAAGGCGCGGCGCGTGATCTTGACGCCCGGCGGCGCCTGGCGGCGTTTGTACTCCGCGAGGTCGAGCATGCGCCACACGCGCTTCACATAGGCCTCGTCGTGGCCGCGCGCCACGATGTCCGCCACCGGCATTTCCCTCTCGACCAGGCAGGTGAGGATGTCGTCCAGTTTCGCATAGGGGCCGAGCGAGGCCTCGTCGGTCTGGTCGGGCTTGAGCTCCGCGGTCGGCGGCTTGGTGATGACGCGCTCGGGCATCACCTCCCCCACCGGTCCGCGCAGCGCCGCGAGGCTGGCAGCGTTGCGCCAGCGCGACAGCTCGAAGACGGTCGTCTTGTAGACGTCCTTCAGCACGGCGTAGCCGCCGCACATGTCGCCGTAGAGCGTCGCGTAGCCGACCGACATCTCCGACTTGTTGCCGGTGGAGACGACCATGTGGCCGAACTTGTTGGACAGCGCCATCAGGGTGATGCCGCGGGCGCGCGACTGGATGTTCTCCTCGGTGATGTCGGCGTTGGTGCCCGTGAAGAGCGGCCCGAGCATCGCGCCGAACGCCTTCATCGCCGGCTCGATCGACACGGTGTCGAGGCGGATGCCGAGGCGCTTGGCGCAGCCCTCGGCGTCGTCGAGGCTTTCGCGCGAGGTGTAGGGCGACGGCATCATGAAGGCACGCACCGCGTCTGCGCCCAGCGCGTCCACCGCGATCGCCGCCGTCAGGGCCGAGTCGATGCCGCCGGACAGGCCGAGGATGACGCCGGGAAAGCGGTTCTTGGTCACGTAGTCGCGCAGGCCCGTGACCAGCGCCCGGTAGATCTCCTCGATGCGCGGCAGCGGCTTCACCGTCTCGCCCGCCGCGCACCACCACTGGCCGTTCCCGCCGCGCGTCCACCTGGTCAGCCGCACCGCCTCTTCCCAGGACGGGAGTTGGGCCGCGAGCTTGCAGTCGGCATTGAGCACGAAGGACGCGCCGTCGAAGACCAGCTCGTCCTGGCCGCCGACCTGGTTGACGTAGACGATCGGCAGGCCGTTCTCGGTGACCCGCTTGACTGACAGGTTGAGGCGCTCGTCGACCTTGTCCGATTCGTACGGGCTGCCGTTCGGCACGATCAGCATCTCGGCGCCGGATTCGGCGAGGCACTCGGCCGTGTCGGGCGTCCACATATCCTCGCAGACCATCACGCCCAGCCGCACGCCGCGGAAGGCGATCGGCCCCGGCAGCGGGCCGGCCGCGAACACCCGCTTCTCGTCGAACACGCCGTAATTGGGCAGGTCGTGCTTGAAGCGCGTCGCGGCGATCTTGCCGCCGTCGAGCAGCAGCGCCGCGTTGTACAGCTTGCCCTGGCTCAGCCACGGCGCCCCGACCAGCAGCGCCGGCCCGCCGTCGCCCGTCTCGGCCGCGAGCGCGTTAATGGTCGATTCGACCGCCTGCTGGAAGGCCGGCTTGAGCACGAGGTCCTCCGGCGGGTAGCCAGTGACGATCAGCTCCGGAAAAATGACGATATCGGCCTTCTCGCTCGCGGCCCGGGCGCGGGCGGCGCGGATCTTCGCGGCATTGCCGGCGAGATCGCCCACCGTGGGGTTGATCTGGGCCAGCGCCATGGCGAGCGTATCGGTCATGCGCAAGTGACTATCAGGTCGGATGTTTTGGGTCCACGCGCATCCCGCCGCGCCACGGTGAAGCAGCCCCCTGAAGCAGGTATGGCCGCATAAGTCATTGTTTTACATGAGAAACAGTGAGTGCTTCACTGCTTCACGCTAGTTTGCAACGGATTCCGCCGCCCTCCCGGCCGGACAAATGAAAAGCCCGCGCACTCGGTGAGGAGAGCGCGGGCGTATTTTCCCCGACGGGATTTAGGCAGGATTTGCGGCCGCCGTGAAGCCGGTTTCTGCCTGGCCGGTCAGTCGGACGGGCGACCGGTCGCGCTGATCTCCGGATTGCCGGACACGGCGCCTACAGCATCCGGCACAGCGGCGCCGGACATGGCCTCCCAGAGGATGCAGGCGATCAGCAGGACCATGGCGAGCACGCCGCCCAGTACCAGGTCGCCGGTCCGTTTCGCGGAGCGCGACGGGACAGGCTGGCGACTGGCGGGCTCACGTGACGGCATGGTGACCTCCGGCGTTGCTCTGAGCGGAACCTGCGGCAGCCGGACGACCACGCCCGGGCCGGATTTGTGGAGGGAAGCTCCCCGCCCTGCGGCGGGAGCGGTGTTCTCATTGGCGAGACGCGTTGTTGCTTGTTTCACTTGGGGGGTCGAAAGCTGGTGGTGGACGATTCGGTTCGACATGGCCGCCACCATCGCGATGGATGATGTCGTTTGCCTGCTTCGGCGGCGGACAGATTTGTTGCGGCGCGCGCGACAACCGGTCCAGCCGAAGGTAAGAACTCGTATAGAGGGTGAATTCATCCCTCGGATGTGACGCCTGTCACAGAACCGGTGATAAGCGCACGCTTTTGGTTGCGCCGTTAACGATTGGACCTACAACAAGGGGAAGACGCGTCATGATCTACGAGTTACGGGTGTACCACTGCGTTCCGGGACGGCTGCCGGCCCTGCTCAAGCGCTTCGAGGGCGTCACGCTCGAGTTGTGGAAGCGCCACGGAATCCGCCAGGCCGGGTTCTGGACGGTCCAGATCGGCGAGTCGAACCAGGCGCTCTATTACATGCTGCAGTGGGATTCGCTGGCGGAGCGCGAGCGCATCTGGAACGGCTTCATGAGCGACCCCGAATGGCTCGCCAAGCGCGCCGAGTCCGAAAAGGACGGCGCCATCGTCGCCAAGATCACCAACACGATCCTGCAGCCGACGGCGTTCTCGTCGGTGAAGTAGCCGGCGCTCTCATGCCCGCTGCGCTATGGCTGGCGCCGCGGTCCTTGCTGCGGCGCCGCGCCCGCAGCGGCTTGATCGGCCACCGGCTGGCCGCTCGGGGTCACGCGCCAGATTGTGTTCGAAAGGTCGTCGGCGACGATCAGGGCACCGCGCGGGTCCACGCTGACTCCGACCGGCCGGCCGCGAGTCTTGCCATCCGCCCCCAGGAAGCCGGTGACGAAGTCGATCGGCGGCTCGGCTGGGCGGCCATCGCGGAAGGGAACGAAGATGACCTTGTAGCCGACGGGCACGCTGCGGTTCCAGCTACCATGCTCCCCGATGAAAACGCCGTCGGCGAACCGGGTGCCCATCGCCGGCGTGGAGAAGGCCAGGCCGAGCGCAGCGGTATGTGATCCAAGGCTGTAGTCGGGACGGATTGCCGAGGCGACCTTCTCCGGATCCCCGGGTCGGACGCGTGTGTCCACGTTCTGCCCCCAATAGCTATAGGGCCATCCATAGAACCCGCCTTCCTGGACGGCCGTGAGATAGTCGGGAACAAGGTTCGGACCGATTTCGTCGCGCTCGTTCACCGCCGCCCACAGCTGGCCGCTCCCTGATTGGACGGCGAGCGCGGTGGGGTTGCGGAGTCCGGTGGCATAGGGCCTGCGCGCGCCGGTCTGAGCATCCACCTGCCACACCATGGCCCGGTCGACTTCGGCCATCATCCCGCGTTCAGTGATGTTGCTGTTGGAGCCGATCCCGACATACAGGAAGCGCCCGTCGAGGCTGGCGGTCAGCGCCTTCGTCCAGTGATGGTTGATCTCCGAAGGCAGGTCCGTGATCGTGACCGGCGGTCCGCTTGCCCGGGTCTGACCCTCGCGATACTCGAAACGCACAAGCGCATCCTGATTGGCCACGTAGATGTGGTCGCCGACCAGCGCAAGGCCGTAAGGCGCATTGAGATTGTCGGCAAAAACCATCCGATCGTAGGTGCCGTCGCCATCGGCGTCCCGCAGCAAGGTCAGGCGGTCGCCACTCGCGACCGGGCTTGTCCCCCGCGCCTTGATGAGACCGGCAATGACGTCCTTCGGTGTCAGTCGTGGCGCCGCTCCGCCTCTGCCTTCGGCAACCAGGATGTCGCCATTGGGGAGGATGAGCGTCTGGCGCGGGATCTGAAGATCGGTGGCGATCGCCGCGATGGTGTAGCCTTGCGGCACCGTGGGCCGCTGATCGCCCCATTCCGCCGGGTCCGCAACCTTCATGGAGGGGAGCAGCCCGCGCTTCGGATCCGGAAGCTGCGGATCAGGCCCGTATTGCGGTGCCTCCGGATCGCCGCAGGCGGTCAGTAGGGCCGCGAGCGCGGCGAGCGGGAGTAAATTTGCGTACTTCATTTCAGCGATGCCGCGCGAAGGGTGGAGAAGCCGAACCCCGTGGCCGCGATCGCGAGCGCGGCAACGATCGCGGAAAGAACGAGGGCAGTTGGCATGCTCGCCCAGGCGTCCTTGGCGTGAACCAACGCGTTGATAAAGCCAAGGACCCAGATCGCCAGCAGAAGAAGAAAGTAAATGATCGGACCCTGTCGGCGTTGACCGGCGCGAAGCAGCCCGATGAGCGCCCACAGCAGCGCGAAGCCGCCGAATACGAGACCACCCACAATCAGCCAGGAAGAGAAGTTCTTCCACTGTATCTCGTAGCTCGAGGAGTAAGCGATGTCGCTGAGCAGCACGCCCAGGAACAGCGGCACGGTTCCCGCGAGCAAGACCGCGTGAAGAGGGTGAAGCGGCTTTTGGTACGTTCGCTCCAGAGCGGCAAGCACGGCGATCTTCTCCCTGCGGCGGGCCAGATGGCCGGTGAATTGGCGCAACCGGAGCGCTATTTGAACGTCATCAGGACCAGCGCACCACCGGTGCGTACGCGGATTGAATGCGAGCGAAGGCCAAATGTTCCGGGTTAGCTGAAGACCCTGGAGACGAACCTGACGCCGCTGAAGCAAGCTGGGCGTGGCTCAGGCTCATGGCGAAGCAGGCTCGAGCTACCGCCCGTCTCTGTCGGCCGATGTGTGTCTCAACAGCGAAGATGCGGCGCCTTGTGTGCTCCGCCGGTTCTGCCGGGATTTCCCGCGCTTACGCGCCCGCCACGCGACAGGTCATGCCCGGCAACCAGCCGGTCATGCCACCGCGATGCGAATCTCTCCGGACGCTTGAACAGCGGGGCCGGCCGAAGCGTGCGCGGCGAGCACGACCACGTCCTCGGGTTCGAACGTCAGATGCGCCGGGCTGCCCACGACGTTGGAATGGGTCGGCGCCCCCGTGTTCTGGACCGCGACCTTGAGGATTTCCCCGGTTGCGAGGCGCACGCGGACCTGAATGAGCCCGCCCAGATAGGTCACGTGGTCGACGACGCAGGCCAGATGCCCGGTCGACGCCGTCGCCGGTCGCGGCCGCGACGCGAAAAGCTTCAGCCGCTCCGAGCGGAGCGACAGCAGGACCTCCTCCCCGGTCCGGAGCGGTGCGTCCGTCGGCGCGGCAACGACGTCGCCGGTCGAGATACGGAAGCGCGATGCCCCCTGGCCGCTGTCGACCACCGTTGCCTGCAGGAGATTCGACTGCCCCATGAACTCCGCCACGAAGCGGTTGGTGGGGCGCTCGTATATGTCCGCCGTCGGTCCGATCTGCTGGATCTCGCCATGGTTCATCACGGCGATCCGGTCGGCGAGCGACAGCGCCTCCTCCTGGTCGTGCGTGACGAAGATGGTGGTGATGCCGACGCTTCTCTGGAGTTGGCGAAGCTCGACCTGCATTTCCTCCCGGAGCTTCTTGTCGAGCGCACCCAGCGGCTCGTCCAGCAACAGCACGCGCGGCCTGATCGCGATCGCGCGCGCGAGCGCGACGCGCTGCTGCTGGCCGCCGGAAAGCTGCCCCGGATAGCGGTCGCCGAGCCCGCCCAGATGCAGGAGCGCGATCATCTCCTCCACCCGGGTCCTGATGTCCGCGGCCGGCGCCTTGCGCATCTTCAGGCCGAACGCGATGTTGTCGCGCACCGTCTTGTGCGGGAACAAGGCGTAGTCCTGGAAGACAATCCCGATGTCGCGACGGTGGGCGGGCAAGGCGTCGACCGGCTGGCCGTCGAACAGGACGCTTCCCTCATAGGACACGAAGCCGCCGAGCACGCGCAGCAACGTGGTCTTGCCGCAGCCGCTGGGCCCGAGCAGCGCCAGGAACTCCCCCGGCTGCACCTCCAGCGACAGGCGACGCAGCGCATGGACCGCTCCGTAGCGAACGACGACGTCTCTGAATTCGATTCGTTGCATGGCTGCCTGCTAGCGGTGGTTCAGGGCGTCGACGCTGATGTAGCGATGGAGCGCGACCACGAAGATGGCCACGAAAAGCACGACCAGCGCCGACATGGCCGCGCCGGTCGGGTCATTCTCGGTCTGCACATAGCTGAAGATCTCGACCGGCAGCGTCGTGCGGTCCCAGATCAGGAACTGCGTCGCCGTGAAATTCTCGAACGAAGCCACGAACGCGAACACACCGGCGGAGACGATGCCCGGCCGGATGACCGGAAGGGTGACGAGGAAGAACGCTTTCCACGGCGGCGCTCCGAGCGAGCGCGCTGCGTCCTCGAGCGAGACCTTGAACCGGGTCAGGCTGGCCACCACCACCCGGATGGCGAATGGCAGCCCGAGGATGACATGCATGACCAGCAGGGCGACGAACGAGCTGTGGATGCGCGCCGCCGAGAAGGCCATCAGGAACGCCATGCCGACCACGACCTGGGGAACGATCAGCGGCGACATGAACAGCGTCATCAGGAAGTCGCGGCCGAAGAAGCGGTAACGGACGATCGCGATACCCGCCAGCATGCCCAAGATCAGGCTCACGACCGTCGCCAGGATGGCGAGCTGGACGCTGAACACGATGGCGTCGATGAACCCGTCGCGGGCGAAGATGTTCATGAACCAGCGCAGGGAGAAGCCCTGCGGGGGAAACATCTGCTGCGGCCCCGCGTTGACGGAGACGCCAAAGAGGACGATCAGGGGCGCGCACATGAAGGCCAGCACGGCGATGGTCATCGCCGTGACCGTGATATGGCGATTGCGCTGCATCACCGCTCGGCACCCCTTATCGTCACGGCAAACATCTTCTGCAGCGCATAGACGATCGCGACGGTGAGGACGAGCGCGATCACCGACGTCGCGGCCGCCAGCGGGTATTCCTGCGTGTTCATCGCCTGGTCGTAGATCAGGTTGGCGATCATGTCGAAATAGCCGCCGCCCAGCAGGCTTGGCGTGATGAAGGACGTGAAGTTGAACAGATAGACGATGACGACGCCCGCTGCGACGCCGGGCATGCTCATGGGCAGGATCACCTCGAAGAATGTCTTGAGGCGCGTCGCGCCGAGCGATTCCGCCGCGGTCAGCAGATTCGGCGGGATCGCGGCGATGCTGCTGTAGATCGGAAAGACCATGAACGGGATGGCGACGAGCACGATGCCCAGCGCCACCGCGAACTCGTTGAAGAGAAGCCTGAGCGGCTCCGCCGTGATGCCCAGCGCCATCAGCGTCTCGTTGACGACGCCGTAGCGGCCGAGGACGAGCACGATGGCATAGGTGCGGACCACGTAAGACGTGAAGAACTGGACAAGCAGCAGAACGCTGATGAGAAGCCGCATCCGCGGACTGCAGAAGCTCATGTAGTAGGCGACCGCATACCCCAGGACGAGAACGATGACGGTCGTGTACGTCGCGACCCGGAGCGAGCGCCAGAGATAGGCCCGGTTGAAGGAGTCGCCGATGAACTCCCCGTAATTGTCCAGGGTGAAGCCGCTGCCGACCTGCGCCATGCCGAGGCTCGGCAGGAAGCTGTAGTACGCCATGAGGCCGAGGCAGCTGAAAAACAGCGCAACCGCGGCGACGCCAGGCGCCATCAGGCGCCCGGCGATATGTGCGGACCCTTTCCTCACGTCGTCGTCTTCGCCAATGCCGGTCGGCTAGCGACTGTTCGCCTGCGATCGGAGCCCATCAGCGCGTCTGGATGTCCCGGTTCCAGCGCCGGTTCCAGTCGGCGTAGTTCTTGTTCACGACCTCCCAGTCGACGTTGTAGACGTCGGTGAGCGGCAGCGGCGGAATGATCTCCGCCAGCGCGGTGGGCAGTTTCGCCGACGGGTTGGCGGGCACCTGGCCGAAACGGCCGGTGATGAATTCCTGCGACTTGGGTGCCAGCAGGTAGTCGACGAACCGCGCTGCCGCCTTCTCGCGCTCCGCCCCGCGCCCCTTGACGATCGCGGCGGGAATGGGCGCCAGGAACTTCGGCTTGTCCGGCATCACGAACTTGATGTTCGAATCGGGGCCGAGCTTCAGATAGAAGTTGGCGAGGATCGCGTAGCCGATGACCGCGAATTCCCCGGATTCGAGGAACTTCACGGACTCGCTGTCCGTCTTGAAGAAGCCCGCGAGATTGGGCTTCAGCGCCGTCATCTTGGCGAAGCCGGGTTCGATGTTCTGCTCGTTGCCGCCGTTGAGCAGCGCCGCCAGGATCAGCGGGCTGCCCGTGTCGATGACGAAGCTCATCCCGACCTTGTTCTTGAGGCGGCTGTCCCAGATATCTTCCCAGCTCTTGATCGGAAACGGGACGAGGTCCTTGCGGTAGGCAATGCCGCGCGGCGACATGCTCATGACCACGGAGTGCTTGGTGACCAGCTCCTTGGGCAGGACCTTGAGGTTGGGAATCTGCTCCGGATTCAGCTCGGCCAGAAGCCCCGCGTCCGCCGCCGCCTGCGCCGTGCTCTGGATCGACAGCCAGACGTCGACCTGCGGGTCGTTCTTCTGCGCCGTGATCTTGGTCAAGCCGTCCTTGGCGCCGCTTTGCACGACGAGATTGACGCGGATGCCGGTTTCCTTCTCGAACTCCTTGGCGACGGGGCCGAACGTGTCGAGATAGTGGCCGCCCCAGGTCAGGAGGTTGATCTCATTCGCCTGCGCCGCCGCCGAACCCGGCTGCAGCAGGGCAAGCGCAAAGCCGATTGCGAGGACCGACACCGCTTTCAATCGCATCACTAGCCTCCTGATCTTTCTGTTTGTCTGGATGGTAGCCGGAGCCGCTCAACGCCTGGCGCCGCCATAGGCCTCGCTCACCGGCAGGGCGCTGCCCTGGAAAACGTTGCGCGCGCGCTTCTCGACGACGCGCTGCCAGGCGGCACGCTCCTCCGGGCCGAATTCCGCCTTCGGTCGCGGCTCGTCGTCGTAGTTCCGGTAGCGGTCGGTGCCGCGCACCAGCATGGCGGAATCGCGATGCGCGCGCTGCTCCACGCAGGCCGGCATCATCTCGACCAGCAGCAGGACGCGCCGCTCGTCGGAGAAATTGGGCTGCGAGCCGTGGATGATGTCCGCATTGAACAGCCCGATCTCACCCGGCTTCAACACGAGGTCGACCGCGGTCGACTTGTCGAAATCGACGGAGATGTACTGCTCGCGCGCGAGGATGCTGGCCGAGCCGCTGCTTTCGGCATGCGGCAGCATGCCGGTCTTGTGGCTGCCCGGAATGACGCTCAGACAGCCATGCCGGACGGTGCATTCGGAGAGCGCCAGCCCGCCGATCACCATGATGGGCTTGATCGGGCTATAGGCCGTGTCCTGGTGCCACCCGGCGAAGGTCTTCCCGTCGGCGTTCTTGATGCGGAACGCCATGCTGTAGCAGAGGATGTCCGGCCCGATGAGGTCCTCGTAGACGTCGAGGATGCGCGGGTGGCGGGCGATCTCGTCGACCCAGGGGCACAGCAGATGCGCCTTGGTCTTGAGCTTCTTCACGTCGTCCGGATGGTTGCGCTCGAAGGCTTCGAGGCAGCCGCGGAAGTAGGCGACCTCCT
>JAESGS010000160.1_pt1 | contig 100239 bp, 88 predicted proteins | sample 9269761 | NCBI WGS metagenome assembly JAESGS01 (sample SAMN15741799, study PRJNA653493) | algae metagenome | isolation source: Cyanosarcina radialis HA8281-LM2 and co-occurring heterotrophs from damp... | place: USA: Makauwahi cave, Hawaii | collected 2011-01-06 | reverse complement strand
ATGAGCAAGGGCGTGATCGAGCAGGTCGGCACCCCCGACGAGATCTACGACCATCCGGTCTCGCCCTTCGTCTACGGCTTTATCGGCCAGTCGAACTGCCTCAATGTTACGCTGCAGAACGGCGAGATCTGGTTCGAGGACCGGCCGATCGGGCTGCGCGCCCCGTCCGAACCCGACGGTCCGGCAAAACTGCACTTCCGCCCGCACGACATCGAGCTGGTCGACGGCTCCGGCGGTTGCCTCGCCGGTCTTGTCGCCGCCAGCCGCCGCGTTGCCGGCACCCGCCATCTCGAACTCGACCTTGGCCGCAACCATCCGCATGTCGAGATCGAACTCTCGCCCGAACGCGCCGCGGCCGGCGACCACAGCCGCATCGCCTTCCGACCGACAAAGTGGAAGATCTTCAGGGAAGGCCGACCGGAGACGAAGATCGCTCCGGCCGGAACCACGGAACCCCAGCGCCAGACGGCCAATGAGGCGGAATCCATGCTCGCCGCGCAGGTCTCCTGGGCGGCTCCCTAGGAAAGTTCAAGCGGCCAGACTTCGACCACGCCGTGGGCAACGGCGCAGGGTGTCTGCGAAACCATGGCGATGGCTTCATCGAGATCGGCAGCTTCGATCACCGCGAAACCGGCCACCGGCAACGGGGATGACAGGAACGGACCATTCTTGGTTTCGACCCGCGCCGCATCCGCATTGCGCACCTGCACCGGCGCGCCGGCAATCCCCATCAACACGCCATCGGCCTGAAGTCGCGCGTCATGTGCATGTGCCGCATCGCGCACCGCTGCCGTGGTGCGATCGTAGCCGGCGCGATCGCCATATCCGATGGTGATGAATTTCGGCATGAACCTCTTCCTTCAAGTTGCCAGAGAAGAAACGCGCCTACCTCTGACGGGCTAATTGACAGCCCGGCCTGCAGGCCGTTCCGTTGAGGGAACGCGGATGGGCCGGGAAAGTTGCCACGCCAGTGCACCGCGTCAAAAGAGGGAGGATCCGATGCCGACCATTATCGCCCATCACAACATTACCAAAGGCGCCGATCACTGGCTGAAATCGCCGAGACGCAAGGAGCTCTTCGGCGCGCTCGGCATCACCAACATCCGGACCTTCGTCGACCCGAAAGATCCGACGCAGGTAGCCGTCATGATGGATGTGCCCGATATCGGCGCCCTCTCGCAGGCAATGCAAAGCCAGGCTGCGGCGGACGCCATGGCCTATGACGGGGTTGTGCCGTCGTCGCTTGTGATCCTGGTTGAATCGTAGCGCGCCTTGGCGCGGCGTGCCTCTGTGCTGGGCCATGCAGGGTGAAAGACCGCGCTTCGGCCTTTCGCCATGGCGGCGAGATTGAGCCGCTACAATGCGGTACATATTGCGGCGAAGACCGACACATCCGGGATACCTCGCCTGAACAGATTGCGATCGTAGCCTCACGAACAGAAGAAGGAACGATCGCATGAGCCACCGCATCCTCCCGACCATCGCGCTTGCCTTGGCGACAAGCGTCGTCGCGTTCACAGCGCAGGCAGCCGAGATCAGGAACATCGTCATCGTTCACGGCGCTTTCGCCGACGGTTCCGGCTGGAGAGAGGCCTCCGAAATCCTCGAGCGCCGCGGCTTCAATGTGACCGTCGTCCAGGAGCCGCTGACGTCGCTCGGCGCGGACATCGAGGCGACGAACCGCATCCTCGATCTGCAGGACGGCCCGACCCTGCTCGTCGGCCACAGCTATGGCGGCATGGTCATCACCGAGGCCGGGCACCATAGCAAGGTCGAGGGGCTGGTCTATGTGGCCGCCTTTCAGCCCGACAAGGGCGAAAACCTTGCGACACTCGCCGGATCAAAACCTGCGGCCGCCATGAGCGTGCGGGAAACCCCGGACGGCAATTACCTCTATCTCGACCCAAAGGCATTTCCGGCCGACTTCGCCGCCGATTTGCCTGCAGCCGAGGCGGCCTTTGCGGCAAAATCGCAGGTCCTTGCCGCCAAGGAGGTCTTCACCGCCAAGGTCGGCGACCCCGCCTGGCGCACCAAGAAAAGCTGGTCGATCGTCGCGACCGATGACCGCGCCATCAACCCGGACCTGGAGAGAAGCATGGCCAAGCGCGCCGGCAGCCGGGTGACCGAAATCAAGGCGAGCCATGCTGTCTTTGCCTCGCAACCGGAGAAGGTGGCGGGCGTCATCGAGGCCGCAGCCAAGGAGACCGGCAAATAGCCCAAGTGCCGTCCTCCGCGACCTGAGTGTGACCTTCGGCACTCAGGTCGCTTCCTCGACGGGAGCCGACATCTGCCGCCAAAGACCTGTAACAATCCTTCGGTAGTTTGCCTGGGATCACGCCTCAGAACGAAGCGCTTTCGCCATGTCCCGTAGTCACCGCCGAAGCGCGGCTTGACAGCGTGCGGCCAACGGCGGCAAACTTTGCTGATGGGGGTGCGATCACCCCATGAGGCGCCAGCCGAAGCATCGCGTCCATAGAACCGCTCATCCGGAGGACGCGTCATGTCGTCGTATCTCGAAATATCATCGGAAAAACTCGCTCGCCTCATCGGCACGCCGAACTGTCCCGCGCTGATCGACGTTCGCGTCGACGAGGACTTCGACGCCGATCCACGTCTCGTCCCGGGATCCGTCCGGCGCGACTATCGCACTGTGCAGGACTGGACACATGACGTCGACAAGGCGTCGGCGATCATCATCTGCCAGCAGGGCAAGAAACTCAGCCACGGCGTTGCCGCCTGGTTGCGCAACGCCGGCATCTCCGCCGATGTGCTCGAAGGCGGGTTCGAGGCGTGGGTCGAAGGCGGCAGCCCGGCCGTGCCATCATCGGCTCTACCGGAACGGAACGCCCAAGGGCACACGGTCTGGGTCACCCGGGCGCGGCCGAAGATCGACCGCATTGCCTGCCCCTGGCTGATCCGGCGCTTCGTCGATCCGCATGCCGTTTTCCTTTATGTCGCGCCGTCGGAAGTGGAGATGGTCGGCGAGCGCTTCCGCGCGACACCGTTCGACATCGACGCGCCCGTGCGCTGGAGCCACCGCGGCGAGCGCTGCACCTTCGACGTCATGGTCGAGGAATTCGGGCTTGCCACCGCCCCGTTGCTGCGGCTCGCCACGATCGTGCGGGCTGCCGATACCGCCCGCCTCGAACTCGCGCCGGAGGCATCCGGCCTGCTTGCCGCCTCGCTCGGGCTTTCGCGCATGTATGCGGACGATCTGGAACAACTGGACGCCGGCATGCTGCTCTACGACGCCTTCTATCGCTGGTGCCGGGATGCTACCAACGAGACCCACAACTGGCCTTCGGCCAAGAAGGACGCCTGAGATGACCGACATTGCGGACAAGGCCGCGCCGGAACCGGCGCGGCAACGGGAAAGCCACGGCATCTCCTTCGGCGAAGCGGTGCAGGTCTGGGCGCGGATTGCGGCGCTGAGCTTCGGCGGGCCGGCGGGACAGATCGCAGTCATGCACCGCATCCTGGTCGATGAAAAGCGCTGGATCGGCGAACACCGTTTCCTGCACGCGCTCAACTACTGCATGCTTCTGCCGGGACCCGAGGCGCAACAGCTTGCCGTCTATATCGGCTGGCTCCTGCATCGCACCGCCGGCGGCCTCGTCGCCGGCATCCTCTTCGTGCTTCCGGGGTTCCTGGCGATCCTTGGCCTGAGCTACATCTACGCAGCCTTCGGCAATGTCACGGTCGTCGAGGGCCTGTTCTTCGGTCTGAAGGCCGCGGTGCTCGCAGTCGTCGTTCAGGCTGTCTTCCGCATCGGCGGGCGAGCGCTGAAGAACAAGGTGATGATCGGCATTGCCGCGGCGGCGTTCATCGCCATCTTCGTTTTCCGGGTCCCCTTTCCGCTCATCATTCTTGCAGCCGGGGTGCTTGGCTATGTCGGTGCGCGTTCCGGCTCGGATTTCTTTCGCATCGGCGGAGGCCACAAGCCCGGCACGGGTCCGGTACTCAAGGACGAAGACTCCGTGCTCGGCGACGAAATTCCCGCGCATGCGCGCCCGAACCTCGCCTGGTCGCTGCGAATCTCCGCGATCCTGCTCGCCCTGTGGCTGGTGCCGCTGGCGCTGCTGGTCGCCATTCTCGGCACGGACAACGTCTTCAGCCAGATCGGCCTCTTCTTCAGCCAGATGGCGGTGGTGACCTTCGGTGGCGCCTATGCCGTACTTGCTTATGTCGCCCAAGAAGCGGTGCAGCATTACGGCTGGCTGAAGCCGGGCGAGATGCTCGACGGCCTCGGCATGGCCGAGACGACGCCGGGTCCGCTGATCATGGTCGTCCAGTTCGTCGGCTTCATGGGTGCCTTTCGCGATCCCGGCACGCTTTCCCCCATGGCGGCCGCAACCCTCGGAGCGATGCTGACGACCTGGGTCACCTTCGTTCCCTGCTTTCTGTGGATCTTCCTGGGCGCGCCCTTCATCGAGCGGCTGCGTAACAACGTCGCGCTGACCGGCGCCATGTCGGCGATCACCGCCGCTGTCGTCGGGGTCATCCTCAACCTTGCGGTCTGGTTTGGCCTGCACACGCTGTTTGCCGAAGTCGCCCCTTGGACGCTCGGGCCATTGGCGCTCGATATTCCGGTTCTACGGTCGCTCGTGCTGCCGTCGCTGCTGCTGACGCTCGCGGCGGGCGTGGCGATCTTCCGCTTCAATGTGTCGGTCATTACGACGCTGCTTGCCTGCGCGCTCGCCGGCATGGCCTGGACGCTGGCAACGAGCTGACGGCGGAGCCGGCGCTCAGTCGTCGTACACAGATTGCGGCAGGTGAAATCCCTCCGGCAATTGCGCTCCGTAGTGGCGCTCCTCCGGCAATGGCGGCGGAGGCTCGCGGTGCTTTATCGCGCGAGCCGCAAGCACGGCCTTCAGCTGCACGGGCCGGTAGTGTTCGACAAGGCTCGGAAGTGTCTCTTGCTTGTCCGTCTGTCGCGACATCGCGGGCTCCTTGGAAAGGTCTTTCGCCACCGAGCCACAGTGCCAGTCAACCAACTGCGTTGCAACAGTTGCCGAGCGATAGCGATCGGCAGTCCCGGGGGGGTGTTGCCTCCGCATACCTGCCGCGAGCGACCCACAAGATATTCGGGTGAACTCCCCTTGCGTCCGTAACCGCTCACCCTACCTCTGCAGCGCTGCCAGATGGCACGCAACACGCAGCGAGAACACGACTATGCAGGGCACCCTTTCGAAACTCGGCCTGAGACATCCCCTGATCGTCGCGCCGATGGCCGGAGGCCCCTCGTCGCCGGCGCTCGTGGCAGCCTCTTCGGCCGCCGGCGCGCTGGGCTCGATCGGTGCGGCCTATTCGAGCCCGCCGGCGATCGCGGAGTTCGCCCAGACCGTGCGTGCCCGGACAGATCGTCCCTTCGCCATAAACCTCTTCATCCAGCATCCGCAGCCGAAGGTGGATGCCGCGGCGCTCGAGCGCGCCTTGCGCGCGACGGCGGGATACCGCGCCGAACTCGGCCTGCCCACGCCGGAATTTGCAGCGCCCTATGAAGAGGATTTCGACGGGCAGTTCGAGGCGGTGCTGCGGGCAAAGCCTGCAGTGCTGAGCTTCGTCTTCGGCATCCTGCCCGCCGAGCACATGCGCGCTGCTCGTGACGCGGGAATACTGATCATCGGCACGGCAACGACGCCCGAGGAAGCCCTGGCTCTCGACGAGAGCGGCGTCGATGCCATTACGCTGCAGGGATACGAGGCCGGCGGGCATCGCGGCATCTTCGACCCGTCCGCCGAAGACTGCGAAATCGGTCTTGAAGACCTGCTCGCCCGGAGCCTGGAGAAGGTCAAGGTGCCGCTCATCGCCGCGGGCGGGATCATGACGGGTTTCGACATCCAGGCCGTTCTCGCAAAAGGCGCCAGCGCCGTGCAGATGGGTACGGCCTTCCTCGCGACCGCCGAAGCTGGGACGTCGGGCCCCTATCGCGCGGCGCTGGAGGGCACCGAGCGGAAGACGCGTACGACGCGGGCCTTTTCCGGCCGGTTTGCGCGCGGCGTCGAAAACCGCTTCATGAACGAGGTGGATGCCGCCGCCGTGATGCCCTTCCCGGCACAGAACAAGTTCACGCGTGACATCAGGGCTGCGTCCACGGCGAAGGGGTCACCAGACTTTCTCTCTTTGTGGTCGGGAACCGGCAAGGGCGAGCTTTGGCAGGGCTCCGCATCCGATTTGATCGCTCGCCTCTTTCCGGCGTAACCCAGAAGAGACAGCACTTCCCGGCGCAATGCTGTCACCCCTTTACTTCTGCCGTTTTGCAGGCGAATTCTTGCTGATTGACGGCATCTCTTGCGAAAGTCGGCGGAATGGATCGTATCGATGCGATGAAGGTCTTCGTCACGGCGATTGACGAAGGCAGCCTTGCGGGTGCGGCCCGTCGGCTGAAGCGATCGCCAACGGCCGTCAGCCGCGCGCTGAACCTGCTCGAAGCCCATGTCGGTGTCGAACTGCTGCACCGGACGACCCGCTCGCTGAAACTCAGCGAAGCCGGCCAGCGCTATGCCGCCGCCTGTCGGCGGGTCCTGGTCGATCTCGAAGAGGCCGATATGCTCGCAGGCGGCGAGCGCGCGGCTCCGCGCGGCACGGTGACGATCTCAGCGCCGCCTGTCCTCGGCGAAGAGATCCTGCGCCCGATCCTCGACGACTTCCTCAATCTCTACCCGGCGGTTTCGGCCCGGTTGCTGCTGCTCGACCGCTTCGTGAACCTTGTCGACGAAGGCGTCGATATCGCGCTACGCATCGGACACCTCGCGGATTCTTCGCTGATCTCGACACGCATCGGCGGCGATATCCGGCGCGTCGTTGTCGCTTCCCCACGCTATCTCGCCAGTCATCCCCGCATTGACGAGCCGGCCGACCTCGCCAAGCACCAGATCGTCGCCTTCACCAATTTCGGCCTTGATTCCTGGGCCTTTACGCCGGCCGAGGGCTCGCTGATTCCGCGCACGGTGCAGTTTACGCCGCGCTACATCGTCAACAGCGTGCGCGCAGCGGTCGATTCCGCCGTTGCGGGCACCGGCATTACCCGGCTCTACTCCTACCATGTCGCGCGCCATGTCCGCGACGGACAGTTGAAAATCGTTCTGGCCGATGCCGAGCATCCGCCGATGCCGGTTCATCTTCTGGCACCGCAGGGCCGCATGTCGGTTCCCAAGGTTCGAGCCTTCGCGGATTTCGCCTTGCCACGTCTCAGGACCGAGTTCGCACGGATGGCAATGGAAGCTGGTACGCTTGGCTAATTATTCCGAATTTCGGTTGATTGACTGCCGAGTAGCGTCAATTCTCCCGTGGATCGGATGGGTCTAAATCTGATTGCACCAACGCCGAGGGCGAAGGACGGGCTGAACGAAACGCCCGTTGCAATCGAAGAAGGATCACATCCATGAGCAACGAACAGAAGGTCGCCATTATCACCGGTGCATCGCAGGGTATCGGCGCCGCCCTGGTACAGGCCTACCGCGATCGCAACTACCGCGTCATCGCCACGTCGCGCTCGATTAAGGAGAGCGCGGATGCGGGCATCCTCGCCGTTGCAGGCGACATCGGCGATCCCGAGACCGCCGAGCGCGTCGTGCGCCAGGGCCTCGAACGGTTCGGCCGCATCGACACCCTGGTCAACAATGCCGGCGTCTTCACCGCCAAGCCGTTCACAGATTTCACCCAGGAAGACTACGACCTGAACATGAGCGTCAATGTCGCCGGCTTCTTCCATATCACCCAGCGCGCCGCCCGCGAGATGCTGAAGCAGGGCTCCGGCCACATCGTCAGCATCACCACCAGCCTCGTCAACCAGCCGATTGCTGGCGTGCCCGCCGCGCTCGCCTCCATCACCAAGGGCGGCCTGAATTCGGTAACCCAGGCGCTCGCGATCGAATTCGCGACTTCAGGCGTTCGCGTCAACGCGGTTTCGCCTGGCATCATCAAGACGCCGATGCACGCGCCGGAAACGCATGCGGCGCTTTCGACGCTTCACCCTGTCGGTCGCATGGGCGAGATCCGCGATATCGTCGACGCCGTTCTCTACCTGGAGGGTGCGGGCTTCGTGACCGGCGAGATCCTGCATGTAGACGGCGGCCAGAACGCCGGGCGCTGGTAGGCCCGTACCTCTCCAAACAAACACGGCGCCTTGGGTGCCATCAAATTCCAGAAAGGAAGACGGCAATGCCGATCGTAACAGTTCAGGTGACCCGCGAGGGCACCACGCCGGAGCGTCAAACAGTGACGGCGGAGGAAAAGGCCGAGATCATCAAGGGCGTCAGCCAGGTGCTGCTTGACGTGCTCAACAAGCCGCTGGAATCGACCTATGTGGTCATCGAGGAAGTCGACCTCGACAATTGGGGCTGGGGCGGCCTGCCCACCGCCCAGTATCGCGCACAGCTTGCTGCAAAAGCTAAAGCCTGACGCCATCAGCCACAGTTCCCGCGACCCGCCGCTTAACACCAAGCGGCGGGTTTCCTTTGTGAAATTGTGTCGAAATGTATCCGCAGGCGCTTGCATTACGATCGCATGCAAGTCTGGATGTTGCGAACACACCGACGACATATCCAGAGCGTCAACCAGACAGAGCAAGTGGCGCAGCCCCTCGCCCAGCGGCAACGGCACGATGCGAAGACCCAACCGACTTGAGGAGTTTGCTCGATGGAGCATATCGACCATGTGCTGATTGTCGACGACGACCGAGAGATCCGGGAACTCGTGTCAAGCTACCTGAAGAAAAACGGCCTACGCGCGACCGCCGTCGCCGACGGGCGACAGATGCGCAGCTTCCTCGAAGGCGATACCGTCGATCTGATCGTCCTCGATGTGATGATGCCGGGCGACGACGGGTTGGTGCTCAGCCGCGAGCTGCGCGCCGGCAAGCATAAAGCGATCCCGATCATCATGCTAACCGCCCGCTCGGACGAGATGGATCGCATTCTTGGGCTCGAAATGGGTGCCGACGACTATCTCTCCAAGCCATTTTCCGCGCGCGAACTGCTGGCCCGCATCAAGGCCGTGCTTCGGCGCGCGCGCATGCTGCCGCCCAACCTGCAGATTTCGGAGGCCGGGCAGTTGCTGCGCTTCGGCCGATGGAAGCTCGACACGACGGCGCGACACCTGATCGATGCCGATGGCACCGTGATCGCGCTGAGCGGCGCGGAGTATCGGCTGCTGAAGGTGTTTATCGACCACCCCCAGCGCGTGCTCAACCGCGACCAGTTGCTCAATCTCACGCAAGGCCGCGAGGCCGATCTCTTCGACCGCTCGATCGACCTGCTCGTCAGCCGGGTCCGCCAGCGGCTCGGCGACGACGCCCGCGAGCCGGCCTACATCAAGACTGTGCGCAGCGAAGGCTATGTCTTCTCGGTACCGATCGAGATCGTGGAGGCGCGTGAATGACCGTGAACGCTGCTGAAAGAGGCTTTCGACTATGGCCGCGCACGCTCAGGGCGCGGCTCTTTGTTATTCTGCTGGCCGGCCTCGCCATCGCACATGTGATGTCGTTCACAGTTCTGTTCTTCGAGCGCTACATGTCAGCCAAGTCTGTCATGTTCAACACGCTCGAAAACGACATAGCGACCTCGATCGCAATCCTCGACCGCCTGCCCGCGGACGAGCGTGCCTCCTGGCTCAATCGCCTCAGCCGCGACAACTACGGCTTCATTCTCGGAGCGGGCGTGCCTGGCAACCCCTCGGTCGATCCGGCCACAGCGGAGCTCTCCGCCAACATCCAGCGCGCGACCGGCCCGAAATATCCGGTCACCGTCGAGACGATCCCCGGCGATCGCCGCCACGTGCAGGCGCATCTGACATTGAGCGACGGCTCGCCGCTGACGATCGACGTCTATCCCAAGGGCGTCATGCCGCTCGCCGACTGGCTGCCTTACGTGCTGCTCGCGCAACTTGCGCTGCTGCTTTTCTGCAGCTGGTTTGCCATGCGCCAGGCCGTCCGCCCGCTCGTCAACCTCGCTGCCGCGGCCGACACACTCGACCCGAACCGCAACACGCCGCGGCTCAGTGAAACCGGCCCGACGGAGGTCGCCTATGCGGCAACCGCGTTCAATGCCATGCGCGACCGCATCGCCCAGTATCTTGAAGAACGCGTCCAGATCCTTGCAGCCATTTCCCACGACCTGCAGACGCCGATCACCCGCATGAAACTGCGCGCGGAGATGGCCGAGGATTTCGTCGATCGGGAGAAGCTGATCCAGGACCTCGGCCAGATCGAGAGCCTTGTGAAGGAGGGGGTCGCCTATGCCCGTAGCGCCCACGGCAATGTCGAGAAATCGACGCGCGTGGATCTCGCCTCATTTATCGAAAGCCTCGTCTACGATTATCAGGACACCGGCAAGTCGGTCAGCGCCAGCGACATCGATGGCGGCACGGTCACGACCCGGCCGCAGGCGCTCAGGCGCATTCTCACCAACCTCGTCGACAACGCGCTCAAATTCGCAGGCAGCGCGGAGATCGAGGCCCGGCGGCTTGCCGACAATACGGTGGTCATCAGCGTGCTCGACCGCGGGCCGGGCATCCCGGACGATCAACTGGGCGCCGTCTTGAAACCCTTCGTCCGGCTGGAGGATTCCCGCAATCGCGAGACCGGCGGGACCGGGCTTGGTCTCGCCATCGCCCAGCAGTTGGCAGCTTCCATCAACGCGTCTCTGACCTTGCGCAATCGTGACGGCGGCGGCCTATTGGGCGAGTTGGTGATCCGCCCTCAGTAGAGGGGAGCTTCAGAAAACGCCAGACAATTCGTGATAAAACAATAGCATATCTCAATTTTCTAATGTCACGATTGAGATCAAAAGCCCCAAGAAGAGGAGGCTTGCCAGGCTCGGGCCGGGGCTCGGCCACGCCCATGGCCGATGCAAAAGAGCGGCGACCCTGATGGTCGCCGCTCCGGAGCTGACAAGAGCTAGTGCTGATCAGACGAGATTGATCGTCACGTCGATGTTCCCACGGGTCGCCTTGGAATAGGGGCAGGTCTGGTGCGCGGCATCGACGAGCCGACGCGCAACGTCGGCGTCGATCCCCGGCAGGCTGACATTCAGCCGGGCCTTCAGGAAGTAGCCGCCGTCGCGGTTCAGCAGATCCACTTCGGCATCGACGGCGACGTCGGCGGGAAGCGCGACCTTCGACTGGCCGGCCGCCAGACCGATCGCGCCGATGAAACACGCGGACCAGCCGGCGGCAAAAAGCTGCTCCGGGTTCGTCCCCGGCCGCGAACTGCCGGGCGAGGAAAGCTTGGTGTCCAGGCGTCCGTCGTCGCTGCGGGCAGCGCCGTCGCGGCCGCCGGTCGTGTGGGTCTTGCCGGTGTAGAGTACCTTTTCAGCTGCGCTCATGGTGTTTTCCTTTCGACAGGTTTTCCGTCCGGGCCCGATTGCCCTGCGACTGTCGAGACACATCTAGCGCCCTCAAGATGTATCGGATGTTTCACCGATGGCCCGGAAATGTACGGAAACCCGCCCAGGTGCCGGCGCCGATACACGCTGATACGAAAGTACCTTGTCGCCCATTGCGCCTCACCGGCATGGCGCGGCGCCGCATCCGACAGCCATGTATCTAATCACCGCGCACAAAAAAACGCGGGGCCGGCGAACCGAGCCCCGCGCCTCCACGCAATCTGCGGGAGAAAAACTAGAAACGATCGACAGCGACAATTGCCTCGGCAAAAGCGAGTGGCGCCTCCTGCGGCAGGTTATGCCCGATGCCGCCGGTAATCAGCCGATGCTCGTATCTGCCGGAAAAACGCTTGGCGTAGGCGGCGGGATCGGGATGCGGCGCGCCATTGGCATCGCCCTCAAGCGTGATGGTCGGGACGGCAATGGTGGGGAACTGCGCCAGCCGCTTTTCGAGGTCGTCGTACTGTGCTTCCCCTTCGGCCAGGCTGAGCCGCCAACGGTAGTTGTGGATCGAGATATCGACATGATCGGGGTTTTCAAGCGCCTCGGCGCTCCTGTCGAAAGTGGCGTCGTCGAAGTTCCACTTGGGCGAGGCAAGTTTCCAGATCAGCCGGGCGAACTCCTTGCGGTTCTGCTTGTAGCCCTCATAGCCTCGCTCGGTGGCGAAGTAGAACTGGTACCACCAGGCAAGCTCGCCCTGCGGCGAAAGCGGCTTCCTGTTCACCTCCTGGCTGCCGATGAGATAGCCGCTGACGGAGACCAGCGCCTTGCAGCGCTCAGGCCACAGGGCCGCGATGATGTTGGCAGTTCGTGCACCCCAGTCGCAGCCGCCGATGACCGCCTTTTCGATCTTGAGCGCATCCATCAGGGCAATAATATCGGTTGCGATCACAGCCTGCTGGCCGTTCCTCGGAGTGTCGGCGGACAGGAACCGGGTCGTGCCATAGCCGCGCAGATAGGGAACGATAACACGATAGCCGGCATTGGCGAGCACTGGCGCCACGTCCACATAGGTGTGAATGTCATAGGGCCAGCCGTGCAGCAGTATGACGACCGGAGCATCGCTGGCGCCAAGTTCGGCGTAGCCGACGTTGAGTACGCCGGCATCGATCTGCTTGAGGACGGGGAAGGACTTGTTCGTGCCCGGGGCGACGGCCGGTAGGCGCGGCGCCTCACCGGCTGCCGCTTGCGCTCTCACTGCGCCGGCCGATGCGAACTGCGTCGCCGCCAACGAGAGTGCGATTGCGCCGATGAAACGGCGGCGCGGGTGGTTGATTTCGTCCGACATTGACTACCCTCCGGGGAACTGAACTGGCATCAGGAATGGAGTGCTGGTGTATCTGAGGCGTGTGCTTGGCGCCGTTCTATTGAAAGCACGTGTAGAAGCGGCAGGGGCGGGATACACGGTGATACAATCGCATTTTCAAGGCAGGTTATTGCCTTTAGGCAACGCCTTCACGTGCATTGCGGCGGATCGTCTGGGGCGGCTGCCCGAGCGTGCGCAGGAAGGCCCGGCGCATACGGTCGCTATCGGCAAAACCGGTCTGCTCGGCAATCACGTCCATCGAGTGGCGGCCCTGCTCCATCAGCAGGCGCGCGGCTTCCACCCGCAGATGCTCGACCGCTTTTGCCGGCGATTGGCCGGTCTCGGAACGGAAGGCACGACTGAACTGGCGCGCACTCAAGCCTGCGGCGTCCGCGAGTTCGTCTACCGAGAGGAGGTTTCGCAGGTTGGCTTTGGCGTAATTGACCGACTTTTGAATGCGGTCCGACTTCGGATCGAGTTCCAGCAAGGCGGAAAACTGCGACTGGCCGCCGGCGCGCCGGTGATAGACGACGAGCTTGCGCGCCACCTGACGGGCGACATCCTCGCCATGGTCCTTCTCGATCATCGCCAACGCCAGATCGATGCTTGCCGTCATGCCGGCCGAGGTCCACACGCTTCCGTCGACGATGAAGATGCGATCCTCCTCGACCTTGACCTCGGGAAATCGCTCGCGCAGCTGACGGGCGAACACCCAATGGGTGGTGGCGCGACGACCGTCGAGCAGTCCGGACTCGGCGAGGATGAAGGCGCCTGTGCAAGGGGCCGCCACCCGGCGCGAGACCTCCAAGGCATGGCGCGCGAAGGCGGCGAGTCCCGGTGTTACCGGCTCGATCGCGGTGCCCGCGCCGAACATGACGGTGTCATAGACCGCGTCGTCGAAGGCTTTCGTGAGCACGCCGAAGCCGGCGGACGCCTTGACCTCGCCTCCGGCCTCCGACAGCAACTCGATCGCATAGGCTGGTTCGCCAAGCGTCAGGTTGGCGATCTCGAAGGCGGTGACCGCCGCGAACCCCATGAGCTGAAATCCCGGAAAGACGACGTAGCCGATCCTGTGCATCTCACACCACCCCTGTCCGACCCTGTCTGGAATGGCCGCTTATAGCAGATTTGCGCCATCGAAGAAACGCGACGGTCATGGCCATCGCTCATTCGGGAAGCGGCTTGCCCGCATGTTCGGCCACCATGTAGGTCGCATACCAATCCGGCCAGTTATGGTCGTGCTCACCACCGTTGCGCTTCTCGTGCTCACCATGGGCGGCAGCCGCGCGACGCAGGGCCGCCGCAAGGTCTCCGACGGAAGCAAAGTCCGTCACGTCGGCATCCACGCGCCCGGGCAGACGTTCGGTCACCTCCTGCAGCAGCCAGCCGTTGCCGTCGGGGTCGCTGAAGGTGGCATAGGAACGGTAGCTGCGGCCCGCGGGATCGCGCCCGCTGATCGGCGGCTTTCCGGGGCCCTCGCGGTGGAAGATCTCGCTGACTTCGGCGCCCCGTTCGACGAGTTCCGCACGCGCGACTTCGATATCCGAAACGATGAGATAGAGGCCGCTCGCGGACCCGGGCGTAGCCGAGGTCAGCCCGGTGCCGAAGTGGATCGATGCCGGCGAGCCCGGGGGCGTGAACTGCACGACACGAAACGCATCGCCGACGGGAAAGTCGGCATCGAGCCGCCAGCCGAGGCGACCGTAGAAATTTTTGGCGCGATCGACATCCGCGACCGGGATGACGGCGACCTCGAACTTCAGATCGACCGATGGTGCTCTGTTGTTGCTATCTGCACCTGTCATGACACTTCTCCTTTGTTGCGACGGTGGGGCGCGCTTTCGCACGCCCCTTCCTGTCAGCTCGGTTGACGCAGTGACTTGAATGAGGCCCTCAACTCGTCGACTAGGGCTTGCGGCTGCTCCCAGGCTGCAAAGTGCCCGCCCTTGGGGAGACGATTATAATGGATGAGCTTGGGGAATGCCTTCTCCGCCCAGGATTTTGGTGCCTGATAAAGCTCGTCCGGGAAGGCGCTGACGGCCACCGGGATCTGCACGCCCTTCGGCTGGAAGAAGGCAAGCTTGTTTTCCCAATAGAGCCGTGCCGACGACACGGCCGTATTGGTCAGCCAGTAGAGCGTGACATTGTCGAGCACGTCATCGCGCGTCAGCCCTTCCGGCTTGCCATCGAAGACGCGGGCGATCAGTTCGTAGCTGCGGGCATCATGGTCGAGCATCCAGCTCGCAAGCCCGATCGGCGAATCCTCAATCGCATAAAGTGTTTGCGGACGTTTGCTCATCTCCTGCGCATAGGAAAGCCCGTTCCGGTAGAAGAAGTCGAGCTGCTCATAGGCGCGACGCTCGTCGGCCGAAAGGTTCGCTGGTGCCGGCTGGCCGGCATCCAGACTCTTCTGGATCTCGTCAGGCACGGTCGCCGGCATGTTGGTGTGGATCCCGAGCAAGCCCACCGGCCGCTGCAGCGCCATCTGCTCGGTAACGGCGTCGCCCCAGTCGCCGCCCTGCGCGACGTAATGTGAATAGCCGAGACGCTGCATCAGCACTGCCCAGGCGCGCGAGATCCGGACAGGATCCCAGCCGCGCTCCGTCGGCTTGCCGGAGAAGCCGTAGCCGGGAAGCGAGGGGATGACCACGTCGAAAGCATCGGCTTCCGTGCCCCCATGGACGGTCGGATTGGTCAGGGGATCGATGATCTTCAACTGCTCGATGATCGAGCCCGGCCAGCCGTGGGTGACGATGAGCGGCATCGCGTTCTTATGCCTGGAGCGCACGTGAATGAAGTGGATGTCGACGCCGTCGATGTTGGTCACGAACTGCGGCAGGTCGTTGAGTGTCTTCTCCACCCGGCGCCAATCGTAGTTTGTTGCCCAATAGTCGGCGAGCTTCCGCATGGTGGCAAGCTGCACGCCCTGGGTGCCGTCCGCCACCAGTTCGCGATCCGGCCACTTGGTCGCCGCGATGCGCTGTTTGAGGTCGGCAAGTGCGGCATCGCTGGCATGAAACTGGAAGGGGCGGATCGATTCGTCCGTGGCCGGTTTGGCAGCCGAGGTGATTTGGACGTCGCCGCCGGCGGACACGCCCGCCGCTTTAGCGGCGAGCGGAGGAAGCAGGATCGCGATCGCACCCGACAATGCCAAGGCGGCCAGGCGGCGGTTTTGGACAATGGGCATAGAACGTCTGAACATCATCATTCTCCTGGTTCGATTGGCGAGGCGAGGAACCGCCTCGAAAGTCCGGGTTGGGAGGTTCCCGGATGGTGAGCGGGCGCTAGCTGCCGATACGGTAGCGAGCGGCCGGAGTTTTCCTGGAAAGGTTCGGCAACAGTTTCTGCCGTGCGGCCTCATAGGCTGCCCAGTCAGCGGCATCCGGCAGCGCCGGGATAGTGATCACTTCGCCCTGGTCGAGGCCGGCAAGTGCCGCGTCCACCATGTCTTCGGCGCGCATGACGATCTCGCTCGGTACGTGTTCGATGGGGGTGCCGGCAATGCCCCAAAAGTCGGTGGCGGTCGCACCCGGCAACACGGCCTGGATGCGGACATTCTTGTCGGCAAGTTCCTTTTGCAACGACAGGGTAAAGGCCAGGACGAAGGCCTTGGTGCCACCATAGACGCCGTTCAGAACTTCCGGCGCGACGCCGACGATCGAAGCGATGTTGATGATCGTGCCCGTGCTGCGCGCCGCAAATCCGGGTGCCACCGCATAGGTCAGCCGCGTCAGCGCGCTGACGTTGAGCGTGATCATCTCGTCCATTTTGTCGACATCGGAGGCGAGCAGCGGCGCCGTCGCGCCGACCCCGGCATTGTTGATCAGCATCGTGATGCTCGCATCGCTTTCGAGGATCTTCTCGACCCGCCTGACATCATCCTTGTTGCCGAGGTCCGCGGCGACGACTTCGATGGCGCGGCCGGTTTCGTCCGCCAGCCGGCGGGCGAGATCGTCGAGGCGTACGCGGTTGCGCGCGACGAGAATGAGGTCATATCCGCGATGCGCCAGGCGGTCAGCATAGATCGCGCCGATACCGGACGAAGCACCGGTGATCAGTGCAGTGCCTTTTGAATTGCTCATTTCAAGCTCCTTTCCTTGGGTTGGAGCCTCGATGGTACGGCCGAAAGGCTTCGTCTTAAATGTCGTAATTCCGTCTTTTCAGGACATCGGCGCTTGGGCGGACGCGAACCAAACTTCGGCGTGACCATGCGTGTGCGGTGTATCCGCGATGTGTTCGGAAGCGGCGTCTGTGTATCGCAATGTTTGAACGGCCGCGGGCGGCGGCAAACCGATACGAAATACCCTGGGGTTTCTGCCGCTGCGCCGTAGCGTCAGAAAATGAAACGGGGCCGACATGACGCCGGCCCCGCTATCGTCTGCAAGCAACTCCCTGAAAATACAGGAGGCTCAGAGATTGTAGAGACTGCGCGCGAACGCGCCGATGCCCTTTGCGTCGAGCAGGCTGAGCGGGGCGCGGAACGTCACCCGCGCGACGCCCGGATGGCGGCCGATCTCGATGGCACCTGCGATCGTTGCCCGGTTCATCACTTCGGGAACGCTAAGGCCGATCAGGCCTGCCGCCCGCTCCAGCCCGTTCGTGGTCGCATCATTGAGGTTCGCGCCCGTGCCGATGAAGGTGACCGGGGCGTCGGCTTCGACCTCTCGGACACCGTGCTTGCGGGCAAGTGCCGCCACCCGCGTGCGTTCCGCCTCGTCGAGCGGCCGCGCAAGGAACGGTACATCATCCAGCACCGGCAGGAGGATCGGCCCGTCGATCTTGAGCCCCTTGATGACATGGACCTCCAGCGTCACCGTGCCGGCGACGTCGCAGGTATGGCCCGCAATTTCGCCGTCGCCCTGCAGGGCATGCATATCCCCCATATAGATGCCGCCACCCGGCACCTTGACCGGGCAGATCAGGATCGCGCCTTCCCGCACGGTGTTCACGTCCATGTGGCCGTCAGTCTTATGCTGGACGAGTTCGTCCTCGGTCAGGGAATAAGCATGTGGTGCGTCGGTCAGAAACTGGCCGAAATCACCGGCATTGTGCGAGTCCGGCATCGCCTTCGACGGCGTCGTGCCCAATTGGCCGAGGAATGGCCGAAGCCTTGTGGCAACACCGACGAGGTCCGCCGGCGCGAAGGTCAGGATCGGATGCTGGATCGAGCCGTCCGGCAGGGCCAGCAACCGCTCCGCATCCGCGGCGAAGGCTTCGGCAGTCGCCTTGCCGACGGTCAAGCCCACCTGGCGCTCATCGTCGAAGGCGATCGTGTAGCCGTTTGTGAAGATGAAGGGCGTCGCGTCCGCGCCGCATTTCTCGCAGCGGATCGCAGTCTGCCCGATGCCCTCCACGCGCGTGCGCGGCCATTCCGTGCCGCAGCCCGGGCAAACGGCAGCGCAGAAGGGATCACCGTTGAAGCGACCAGCCACCACCTCGTCGTTGCCCGAGGCCGTCGCCGCGGACGTGACGATCAGCGATCGGATCCGAATGGCAATGGCGTCGCCGACTTCAGCGCCCACGACCGCCACAGGGCGCGTCACCTCATGTCCGCCGCGGATCTCCGGCGTGATCATCGGCCCCCAACATCCCGGCGCCGTGTTCGCGATGATGACACCGCCATCGGCGACAGGCCCCAGCATCGGCTCGGCGGGGTCGAGTATCCCGTTGGTCAACTCGTTGACAAATACTGTTCGAGCCCCGGTCGTCTGGCGCTCTCTCGTTTTCTCCAGCATGCGACTTTCCTCCAGGTTGATTGGCATCAAAGGTTCAGGCCGCCCGTCTCGGCGGTACTATCGTCAGTCGAAGAACGGATCGGCAAGCTCCTCGTGCGGCGCCTCTTGCAGCAATCCCGCTCCCTTCTCGGCAACCGTTGCGGATCCGGAACCCGAGACGAGTGCGGCAAGAAGCGAGGGTTCTCCCGGGTCGCTATCCCAGGCGCATGGTGCCGCCGCGAGCGCGGCGATGGCGAAAACTGTCGCGAAGATACGCATGATGGCTCCTTCCGTTATTGATGTCAGCAGCGGCGTTTCGTCGCCGAAGGCTCGAACGTGCTCGCGGCCAGAGTGGCTCTTGGGCGTATCGCGGGTGTGTGCAGCCGGCCGCGAAACTGTATTCTTGTGTAAAAGGCCGAACTGGCTCAGCCCTTCGGGAGGCCTCACGGCACCTCATCAGCTAAGAAGCGCTGTCCGCCACAAGCACCGGATTCTGGCGATAGAGGCCCGGAAACAGACGATGCAGCGCGCCGATCTTCGGTTTCTCGTAGATGACCACATAGGGCTGACCGGGATTGTTGTAGACGTAATCCTGGTGATACGCCTCTGCCGGGTAGAAGGTCTTGCCATCCTCGATGGTCGTCGCAATCGGGCGGCTGAAAACGCCGCTCGCATCCAGTTGCGCGATATACTCCGCGGCAACCTTCGCCTGCTCTTCATTGCGCGGAAAAATCGCTGATCGGTATTGATGTCCGCTATCGGGTCCCTGCCCACCGCGCTGCGTCGGATCATGAGCGACGGAGAAGTAGATCTCGAGCAACTTGCCGTAGCTCACCTGCTTCGGGTCGAACGTGATCTCCACCGCTTCGGCATGCCCGGTGGTGCCGGTCTCCGTCTTTTCGTAGGTCGCCGTCGCGGCACTGCCGCCCGCGTATCCTGACATGACGCTCGCGACGCCAGCCACGTGCTGGAAAACGGCCTGCACGCCCCAGAAGCAACCGCCGGCAAAGACCGCCGTCTGGCGGCCGTCCGTCGGCGCGATATCGTGGAGGGCATTCGGCACAGGCCTGGTCTCCTGTGCCGCCGACGACGGCCCGTTGAGAACGAAGGTCAATCCGCCACCGACCATGGTTGCGGCGACGAGAAGGCGTCGCGTGAAGGCGGACCAGGTACGCCCGCGCTGTTTTTCATTGTCGCTCATGGCAAACTCTCATCCAAAGGTGAAAACGAAGGCTTCTGCGCCGGCTGCGAGAAAGCGGATCTCGAATGTCCGCTCCCGAGCTTCTCCGGACTGGCGGACCAGTTGGTAAAGACGCGTCCCCGTAACGGTACCTTTGCCGGCCGCATCGATATCCGCGCCATGGTCCGCGCCGGGCGCCACCCCATCGATGGTTATCTGAAACGGGACCGGCTTGCCGCCGGCGCCCGTGCCGAGCACCAGGTGCAGGTCCCGCGCGCGGAACCGGTAGGTGATGCCGCCGCCGGCCTCGTTGAGGCGCGCCTCTTCGGCGCCGACCGTCCAGTTGCCGGTCAGCCCCCATTCATTGAGCCCCGGTTTGCCGACCGTGTACCGCGCGGACGTGTTGGCCGAAACGCCCTGAGGCGAGACGAAGTTTGCGGCGCGCGCATAACCGACATAGGTCTCGCCGGATCCGAGACGTGCCAGGTCCGGCGAGGCTTCGGCACCCCTCGCGTCCGGTTTGACCAGATCGCCTTCGGCCTTTTTCTTGCCGGCGGCTTCCGCCAGCAGCTCCTGGATCACCCGCTCGGACCCTTCATAGTCGCCCTCGCCGAAATGGGTGTAGCGAATCTGCCCCTCGGCATCGATGAAGTAGTGGGCCGGCCAGTAGCTGTTGTCGAAGGCGCGCCAGATGGCGAAATCGTTGTCGATCGCCACCGGATAGGTGATCTCGAAATCGCGTACGGCCTTTTCGACGTTGCCGATCTGCTTTTCGAAGGCGAATTCGGGGGCGTGCACGCCAATAACGACCAAACCCTGGTCCCGGTACTTCTCCGCCCAGGCCCGAACGTAAGGGATGGTGCGGATGCAGTTGATGCAGGAATAGGTCCAGAAATCGACGAGAACGACCTTGCCGCGGAGCTCGGCCGGCGTCAGCGGCTTCGAATTCAGCCACTGAACCGCGCCGTCGAGCGACGGAAATTGCCCTTCGACCGGAAGGTCGCTGCGATAGGCCGCCTGTCGCGTATCCTTTGCGGCAAGGGTCATGCGGATGCTTGCGACGCCCACGGGCGAAGTATTGCTGCGCAGGCGATCGAGGATCGACTGTTCGACGCCCGAGGTGCTCGCATAGGAGAGCTGCGCCAAAAGACCGGTGTCGAGGCCAAGCGCGATCGCGCCAACGCCGGCGAGCACCGCGACGCCGAGAGCCTGGCGGATGCGATCGCCAAGGCCGAGGAAGCGCTTCATCGCCGCGAATACTCGGGCACCGGCCAGAACGGCGAGCGCCAGCGAGGTCGCAGCACCGGCCGCATAGGCGACAAGCAGCAGCGTCGTCTGCGCATTCGCGCCGTTCAGCGCCGCCCCGGTCAGCACCAGGCCGAGCACCGGCCCGGCACAGGGCGCCCAGAGCAATCCCGTCGCAACGCCAAGGAGGATCGAGCCGCCGACGCTGCCCTTCTCCCCGATCGCAGCCTTCCTCGACAATCGGTTGCCGAGTTCCACGAACGGACCGGTCACAAAGGCGGCAGCCCGCGTCGAGAGCAGTGTCACGCCGAAGACGGCGAGCATCGCGATCGCTGCGTAGCGGCCGTAGGCGTTCGCCTGCACCGCCCAGTTGCCGCCGAGTGCCGCGAGCGAAGCGATGCCCGCAAAGGTCACGATCTTGGCGAGCAGCATCGGTAGAATGCTGGTTGAAAAGGGCTGGCCGGCCCGCACAAACACGAATGGCAGCACCGGCAGGATGCACGGGCTGACGATCGTCAGCACGCCGGCAAGATAGGCTACAACAAAGAGGATCATCACCGTCTCTCCGCATGGGATCGATGCTCGAGGCACAGATCGCTTGTCACGTGCGGCAAAGGACCATCGCGACGTATCGCGGATGTTTCCGACAAGATCGGATTTGTATCTCAGTGCATCAGGGTGCCCCTGACCATCGCAAATCGCGTAATCAATATATTCCATGAGATATAACGCTGTGCCATAGTACGGCCCGACCGATCCCTCTCGCTATCGTGGCCTCCATGTTGAAATCTCTTGCGATAATCTTTTCCGCCGTGCTCGGCCTTGCCTCAGGCGTAGCCGAGGCGCGTACGATCACCGATGCCGCCGGGCGGACGGTCGAGGTTCCCGATACCATCACCCGCGTGCTTGCTGCCGGCCCGCCGGCCTCGGTGCTCACTTATGTTTTGGCGCCGGGCAAGCTCGCCGGCTGGGTGCGCGAGCCTACGGAAGAGCAAAAAGCATATCTGCTACCGTCGGTCCGGGAGCTTCCGACCTATGGCCAACTCACGGGCAAGGGCGGCAGCGCCAATGTCGAGGCGGTGCTTGCCGCCAAGCCGGACATCATTCTCGACGTCGGCACCGTCAACGACACCTACCGCTCGCTGGCCGACAAGGTGCAGGCGCAGACCGGCATTCCCTACGTGCTGATCGATGGACGCTTCGCCGATAGCGGCAAGACGCTGCGCGACGTCGGCGCGCTGCTTGGCGTGGCCGAACGCGCCGAAACGCTCGCAACCTATGCCGACCAGAGGATCAAGGGTCTGAACGACAGTCTCGCCAAGATACCGGCCGATCAAAGGCCGCGCGTTTATTATGGCCGCGGCCCGGAAGGGCTGGAAACGGGGCTTTCCGGCTCGATCAATGTCGAGATCCTGGAAGCCGTCGGCGCCGAAAACGTCGCGGCGGCAGCCGGCAAGGGCAGCCTGACCCAGGTGTCGCTCGAACAGATCCTCTCCTGGAACCCGGACGTCATCATCGCGGCAAGCGGAAAGTTCGCAGCCTCGGCCAAGAAGGACCCACTCTGGGCTGACGTGAAGGCAATCACGACTGGTCGGGTGTTCACCGCGCCATCCCTGCCCTACGGCTGGTTCGACTCGCCGCCTGCGATCAACCGACTGATCGGCGTCGTCTGGCTGCAGAAGCTGTTTTATCCCAATAGCTTCAACGGTGACCTGAAGGCTGAGACCAGCGATTTCTACAAGCTGTTCTACCAGGTCGACCTGACGGACGAACAAGTGGCCACGCTCCTGAAGGGGGCGGTGCCTGCTTCGAAATGAACCGGAGGCAGGAAACATCAGACATGCTGGCCGACGGGCGCAAGGGTAATCTCTGGCTCCTCGTCGGCCCCCTCCTCCTGCTCGCCTTGGTGTCGATGTCGATCGGCAAATATGCCGGCCCGTCGGAGATCGCCGGGGCGCTGCACGCGGCCCTATGGGGACAGCCGAGCGACCCCGTTCTTTCAACCGTGCTCTGGAACCTGCGGCTGCCTCGGGTGGCGGGTGCGATCCTGATCGGCGCAGCACTTGCCGCAGCCGGCGCCACCTATCAGGGGCTTTTCCGCAATCCCCTCGTCTCGCCGGATATCCTTGGCGTTTCCGGCGGCGCCAGTCTCGGCGCCGTCATCGGCATCTTTCTGTCGCTGCCGGTCCTGGCAATCCAGGCGATCAGCTTCGTCGGCGGGTTGCTTGCGGTCGCCGCAGTCTATGCCGTCGGCATGGCAATCCGCGGACGCGATCCGGCCCTGACGCTCGTTCTGGCGGGGATCGCCATCGGCGCCCTCGTCGGTGCCGGCATATCGCTGATCAAGATCCTCGCCGATCCTTATGACCAGCTCCCGGCGATCACCTATTGGCTGCTCGGCAGCCTCACAGCGATCACGCGTCTCGACGTCGTTTCGATCCTGCCGGCGCTTTTGATAGGACTGGTGCCGCTGGTGCTTTTTCGCTGGCGCATGAACCTGATGACGCTCGGCGACGAGGAAGCCCAGACCTTGGGCGTCGACACGCGTCTTACCCGCGCATTGCTGATCGCGGCGGCAACGCTGATCACCGCGGCGGCCGTCTCCGTCAGCGGCGTCATCGGCTGGATCGGCCTCGTGATCCCGCACATCGCGCGTATGCTGGTCGGCCCGGACTTCCGCCGCCTGCTGCCGGCCTCGATGATATCTGGTGCTGCCTATCTGCTTGTTGTCGACATGCTGGCGCGCAGCATCGCGCTCATCGAAGTGCCGCTCGGCATCCTGACCGCTGCCGTTGGCGCGCCCTTCTTCCTGTGGCTGCTTGCCTCCGGCCGGAGGGCCTGGCAATGACGCTGGTCATCAGGGATCTCGCCTTCGGCTATGGCGGACGCACGGTGGGCGAGAATGTCTCCCTGTCGCTTGAGTCCGGCGAGGTGCTGGCCCTGCTCGGCCCCAACGGCGCCGGCAAGACGACGCTGTTCAAGACCGTCCTCGGCCTTCTGCCAGTTAAGGCTGGAGACATTATCCTCGACGGGCGACCGCTTTCCGCCTGGCCACGACGCGAACGCGCCAGGCAGATCGCCTATGTTCCGCAGGCGCATGCGGCACTTTTCCCGTTTACAGTGCTGGAGGTGGTGTTGATGGGGCGAGCACCTCACCTCGCGCCGTTCTCATCGCCTGGCGCCCGCGACCGTCGGATTGCCATGGAAGCGCTTGGCGGCCTCGGCATGGCCCACCTTGCCATGCGCCCCTATACCGAGATCAGCGGTGGCGAACGCCAGATGGCGTTGATCGCCCGCGCACTGACGCAGGGACCCGCCATCCTCGTCATGGACGAGCCGACCGCAAATCTCGACTATGGCAACCAGATGCGGGTCCTTTCGCATGTCCGAGCGTTGGCCGCGCGCGGGCTGTCGGTCGTGCTTTCGACGCACAATCCGGATCACGCCTTCCTCGTCGCGGACCGCGTCGCCCTTCTCCACGCCTCAAAGCTCATCGCGCTCGGCCCGCCCAAGGACGTGTTGACGCCCGCCGCTCTCAAACAACTCTACGACATCGATGTGGTGATCGGTTCGATCGACGGCAGCGAGGCCCGTCTCTGTGCGCCGCGCCTCACCACCCACTCTGCAAGGAAAGGAACTGACCATGGTCCGCCAGAACGAAATCCGTGAGAACGAGGTGGCCGTGGCACCGCCCGCGGCAACCGACGCCGGTCTCGTCTTTATCGGCCGCATTTCGACGCCCTGGACCTCGCGCATGGAAACCCCGCGCCAGGGTCGGCATGACGGCCCGGTCTGCCTTATCGAAATCTTCGAACCCTGGGTCCTGGCGCTGAAAGGCGTGGAGGCGTTCGAGCGGCTGGAAATCCTCTACTGGCTCGACCGCTCGCGGCGTGACTTGGTGCTGCAGAGCCCGGCCAGCAACGGCGAAGTGCACGGAACATTTTCACTGCGCTCGCCGGTTCGGCCGAACCCGATCGGCACCTCGATCGTGAAGCTCGAAGCTGTGGAAGGCTCGAGCCTTCTCGTGCGCGGTCTCGATTGCCTCGACGATACGCCACTCATCGATCTGAAGCCCGACCGAACGCTGTTCAAGCCGATCGCGCCGCCTCAGCGCGGCGACTCCGAGACCGGCGACGGCAACGCGCATTACTGCCAGAAGGCGTGATCCGGGCGCGATTTGGCAGGGCGCGACGGTCGATCCGCGCGCCCTTGCCGCAAGCGTATCAGTCGATGCCGACCATGACATCCGAGGCCTTGATGACCGCGTAGGCTTCGCCGCCGACCTTCAGGCCGAGTTCGTCGACCGACTCGTTGGTGATCGCTGCCGTCACGATCGAGCCACCGACGTCGATCCGGACATGGGCGGTGGTTGCGCCCTTGACGACTTCGACAATCTTGCCCTTGAGGCGGTTGCGCGCGCTGATTTTCATGCGGTTCTCCTTCGTGTTGACCAGGCTGACTGTCGCGGTCGCAACATTCAGCCGCTAGGCCGGACGGGGTTTACCCCGGATCGCGGCTGGAAATAGCGGCGTTCGAGGCGAAACAGTATCACTGTCGGGCATGGCGTGCAGTCTCCCCGCAGCATTGCCGGGTCAATCGCGAAGCGTGATCCACACCGGCGCATGATCGCTCGCACCCTCCATGCCACGAACCTCCCGGTCGACGCCGGCACCGGTAAGTTTGCGGGAAAGCTTGCGGCTGAGCAGCATATGGTCGAGTCGAAGCCCCGCGTCGCGCTGCCAACGGTTCCGGCGATAGTCCCAGAAGGTGAAAAGCTGGTCCTTCGGGTGGATCTTGCGCAGCCCATCGAGCCAGCCCTGGTCGAGAAGTTCGCCGAACGCGGCGCGGCTTTCGGGCTGGACCAGCGCATTGTCGTCGTAGGAGGTTGTCGGGTAGATGTCGCGCGGCTCTGGAACGATGTTGTAGTCGCCGGCAAGCACGACAGGCAGACCGAGCGCGTAGAGTTCGGCGGCATGTTTGGCCAGACGCGCGTGCCAGGCAAGCTTGTAGACGAACTTGGGGCCTGGCTGCGGGTTGCCATTGGGCGCGTAGAGACAGGCGACCAGGATGCCGCTGACGGCAGCCTCGATGTAACGCGCCTCGGCATCCGACGGGTCGCCGTCGAGCCCGACACGGGTCAGCACCGGCTCGCTGTCGCGGGCGAGGATCGCCACACCGTTCCAAGCGGATTGTCCCTGCCACACGGCGCCGTAGCCGGCCGCTTCGATCGCCGAGCGCGGGAACTGCCGATCGGTCGCCTTCAACTCTTGCAGACAGACGATGTCCGGTTCCGCCTCGCCCAACCACTCGATCAGGTTGTCGAGCCGCCTGTTGATGCCGTTGATGTTGAAGGTGGCGATCTTCATTCCGGCGATCGGATCAGCGTGTCAGCCGGGCAGCCCAGGCTGCCACTGCATCGGCAAGGGTCCTTAAATGATCGGCGGTCGAAAAGCCGGAAATGCTCTTGCGCGGTTTGAGATCATGGTCTCCGTCCTCGAGCCACAGGACTTCGATCGCATCGGAAAGCACGTAGTTCTGCACTTCTTCGCGCGTGCCGAATTCGTCGCGGGTTCCCTGGCAGATCAGCGTCGGCGTCTTGAGGCCGGCCAGGTGCTTGGTGCGCAGTTGCTCGGGCTTGGCCGGCGGATGGAAGGGATAACCGAGGCAGAGGAGCCCGGTGATCCTGCCGACCGCATGCAGCGGATCGGCGACCATGCTCGCGACGCGTCCCCCCATCGACTTGCCGCCGATGATAAGTGGGCCCTTGACGTCCAGATCCTCGATGGCGGCGAGGTACTCCGGATTGAGCGTGTCGGCGCGGGGCGGCGGTTTGCGCCCCGCAACGGTACGCCTCGCCGCCATGTAGCCGAACTCGAAGCGTGCAACCCGAAAGCCTGCCGTCGCAAGCGCCCCTGCGGTCGCGGTCATCGAAACCGAATCCATCGGCGCGCCGGCGCCATGGGCAAGAAGGATGGTGACCGCGGCATCGTCCGGTCCGTCGAAGAGAAACTTGTCGCCCATATCAGCCTGCTGTTCTCGGACGACCCTGCAGGTCGACATATTGCACGCCGCGCTCCGCCGTTCGCGCCCATTCGCTATCGCTATCGAGTTCGAGATAGCGGCTCCACCAGCGTCTTGCCTCCACGAGATCGCCGGCATCGAATTCGAGTTTCGCCAGATTGAAGACGGCGTCGGCATAGTCGCCGTCGATCTCGATCGCCTTCCCGAGATGCCTGCGCGCAGTGTCGATCCGCCCCCGTTCGTTCATCAACCCTGCGAGGTTGAACCATGCCTCGACGAAGGATGGGTCGAGCTTGATGGCGCGGGCGTAATCATGGGCCGCATCAAGCTCCAGTCCCGCTGCCTTCAGGCAATTGGCACGGTTGAAGGCCGCGACCGAATCCGTCCGGTCCATGGCAAGATAGCGCTGATAGAAGGCCGCAGCCTCCAGGTAGTCGCCATTGGCTTCCGCTTCCTCGGCCATATCGAAGAGATCTTCCAGGGCGGCATCGTCGGGTGTGTCGAGATCGAAGAGCAATTGCCCATTCAGCTCGCTCAGGCCCTCGGCGCTGCGGGCATAGATCGCATCGGTGCCACCGTGGTGCAGCGAAAGCGCCGTTAACGAGGCGACCGGTCCGGAGCGATGAACGGACCGGGCGATCGCGCTCCAACTCGCGCCGCTGGCAATCAACTCGGCATACTTCCTGGCGAGGATGAGGTCGCGGAACGAGTAAGGCTCGCTGTCATGCTCGAAAGCGTCGAACAGGGAGAGCAGGTCGAAGATGCGCGGCGAGAGCTTCGCCTGATCGATCAGCGACTGGCGACTGAGCGCGGACGCAACCGGCACCGACATCAACCCCAGAAGGCGAAGAAAGCCGTTCTCGCTGATAAGCCACCGCCCGGACGAATGTTCGGCATCGAAGCGGGCTTCGATCTCCGCCTCGCTCGATTTGGCAAGCAGGCTGCGGCCGAACACAAGATAGGTCGTCTGGCGCGTGACGCCGCGACGCACGTGGCCGTGCTGGCGCTCGACCTCGCGCGCCACCAGCCGGCGCGGGAAGGCCGACAACGCCCCGACGATACCGAATGTCTGGCCTGCAACAGCCATCAGGCTTTCTTCTTTGCGGCCGGTTTTGCCGCCGTCCGCCTGGCTGGCGCTGCCGCCTTCGTGGTTTGCTTGGCTGCCGGCTCGGCCTTGGGCTTGCTCTTTGCAGGCGGCTTCGACTGCGACAGGCTCGCCTTCAGTGCATCCATAAGGTTGATGACATTGCCGCGCTCAGGGGCTGCCGCAATGATCGGCTTATGACCTTTGAGCTTCTCGCGGATCATCTTCATCAGCGCGATCTCGTAGCGATCCTCATAGTTCTTCGGATCGAAGACCGTCATCTTCTGCTGGATCAAGGCTTCGGCAAGCTGCAGCATTTCCGGGTCCGGATGCCCAACGGGTACATTGCCGAAATATTCAGCGGTTCCGCGCACTTCGCTCGGGTTTCTCAGTGTACACACGAACATGCCGGTTTCCCGCGCGCCAATGGTCACGACGCGTTCGCGGCTCGAAAGCACGAGGCGCGCGATCGCCACCTTGCCGCTCTTTTTCAGCGCTTCGCGCAGGACGACGAAGGTTTCCTCCGCCATCGCGCCGTCGGGCGCGAGATAATAGGGCGCGTCCTGGTAGATCACGTCGACGGAGCCTTCATCGACGAAGGCCTCGATGTTCATCGTGTGATTGGACTCGATCCTGACGCTGTCGAGATCGCTGTCCTCGATGATGATGTACTTCTTGTCTTCGTATTCATAACCCTTGACCAGATCCGAGCGCTCGACGAGCCCGAGTTCCGGGTCGACCGGCTTCATGTTGATCCGGTTGTGGGTGTCCTTATGCAGCTGGTTGAAGCTGATGCGTTCGCTCGAACTGGTCGCCGGATAGAGCCTGACGGGGCAACTGACGAGACTGAGTTTGAGATAACCTTTCCAACTTGCCCTGGGCGCCATTGATGTCTCCTACGCGGCCAAACGCACTACGTCCTCGTTTCGGACAGAAGCGGCAGATCCTTGGCAAAGTCGTCGATATCCGCCCAGGGATCGCCGAAAGTATCCAGAAGTCCAGGCAGCGAAGAATAGTTCAAATCCTCCGGAGCGTCGATAGTCTCCAGATCCGCCCACTGAAGCGGCGCCGAGGCCGGCAGATTTGTGCGCGCCCGCAGCGAATAGGGAGCGGCCGCCGTATGGCTGCGGGCATTGCGGTGGAAGTCGATGAAGATCCGCTTGACGCGGTTTTCCTTGCCCATGGTCGTGGTGAAGGTCTGGGGTGCAGTCGCCGCCAGCCGCGTCGCGATCGCGCTCGTTGCCTGGTGTGTCCTTTTCCAGTCCAGCTTCGGCTTGACCGGCACCACGACGTGGATGCCGCTGCCGCCAGACGTCTTGACGAAAGGAACGAGGCCGAGCGCTTCGAGCTCGCCGCGAATATGGACCGCTGCCTCGACCACGTCGCGCCACGAAATACCCTGGCCGGGATCGAGATCGAAGACGACGCGATCGGGCTTCTCCAAGCGCGTGCGCCGCGAACCCCAGCTATGAAGCTCGATCACCCCGAACTGGGCGAGCGCCAGATAACCCTTCGTGCCCTCGATCGAGAGGAAGGACTTGCTCTCGCCCTCGGAATTGGTCGCGTTGAAGCCGACGATGGAGGGCGGCATGCCGGTGAAGGGATGGCGCTGGAAGAAGCAATCGGTCTGCTTTCCCGTCGGGCAGCGGAAAAGCGACACCGGACGGCCGAGGATGTGGGGCAGCATGAAATCGCCGACGAGCGCGTAATAGACGGCAATGTCGAGTTTGGTCGGCCCGGATTTTCCGAACACCCGGCGGTCGGCATTGGTCACCTGGATCGTCGCAAGGTCGGCGTCCGTGATCAGCCGCTTGCGCAGCGCGGTCGCCGGGGCCGAAAGCTCGACATCGCGAAGCCCCTTGAACACCGCATGCCGCAGCACGTTGTCGGTCGTGCGGTTGGAGTAATGGATGCGGGCGGATAACACCGGCCGCACCCACAGGATTTCCTTGGGCGCACCGTCCAGCGCGGTCTCACCACCGCGCAAGGCCTCAAGCCGGGCGAGCAACTGCTTGGCTGTCGCCGCATCGAAGCCGGTCCCGACCTTGCCGCGGTAGTGCAGTTCGCCGTCCACCCACTCCCCGAGCGCCAGTGCCGCCAACCCCTCGGCCGCCTCGGAGACGGTGTAGCCCGCAATCACGAAGTCTTCGCTTTTGAGCGCTTTGGTCTTGGTCCAGGTCTGGGTGCGTCCGCTGCGGTAGGGCGCGGAGGCACGCTTTGATACGATCCCTTCCAGCCCGAGCTCGGCCGCCTGATCGTAGAGCCCGCGCCCATCGCCTTCCACATGGTCGCTGAACTGAATGGCGGAGCGGCTCGATATCTGCCCTTCAAGCAGCTGCGCCAGCAGACCTTTGCGCTTTTCCAGCGGAACTTCGGCGAGGTTCCAGCCGTCGAGATGGAGGATGTCGAAGGCATAGAAGACGAGCTTGCCGTCGGTCCCGGACGAAAGAGCCTCCTGCAACAGCGAGAAACGGCTGATGCCCTTGTCGTCGAGAGCGACGATCTCACCATCGATCATCGCTTCCCGACACGGCAACTTGCGGAATGCATCTGGCAGATCGCCGTAGCGTTTCGTCCAGTCGAGCCCGCTGCGCGTGATCAGCCGTACTGAACCATCCGAGATATCCGCCATCGTGCGGTAGCCATCGAACTTGATTTCGTGCAGCCAGGTCTGTTCTCCCGGTGAGCCCCCGGGCGGTTTCGGGGTCGGGCTGGCGAGCTGCGGCTCGATCCGCTGCGGCTTCGGACCTTTCACTGCGCCCGGCAGAGAACCAGGCTTGAGGACGGCCGGCTTCGCCGCTTTCGCCGGTTTCTTTGGCGGCTCGACCAACTCTTCGATCCGTCGCCCACTTTTCACGCTCTCCGGCCGTGCCGTCAGAATATCGACATCAGGATCGGCGGCTGGATCATGCTCCTTGAACAGCAGCCAGTTGCGCTTGTCGTCGTCGCCCGGTTTCGGCTTCAGCCGCGTCAGCATCCATCCGCCATTGAGCTTTTCGCCGGCCAGGCGGAACTTGAACGCGCCGGTTCTCAGGCTCTTTTCGATGTCGTCCATCGGCGCCCAGACGCCGGTGTCCCAGACGATCATCGGCCCACCGCCATATTCGCCTTCCGGGATGACGCCCTCGAAGTCGATATAGTCGAGCGGATGATCCTCGGTCTCGACAGCCAGCCGTTTGTCGGCGGGGTTGAGCGACGGTCCCCTGGGGACCGCCCAGCTTTTCAGAACGTCGCCGACCTGCAATCTGAGATCATAGTGATCGGCGGTGGCATGGTGCTTGTGCACGACGAAACGATTGCCCTCCCCGCCAGTTCTTCCGGCAGGCTCCGGCGTCCGGGAAAAGTCCCGCTTCGCACGATAGGTCGTGAGTTTCGACGTCGCCATGCGGCAAAGCTAGAGCGTGTTCGCAAAGGTCGCAATATGCGCCACGGCCAGGACACGCGGTGCAGAAATTTCGGAAAATAATTGCTTTCTCAACTCGGCTAACCTAAAAATTCGATGAATTTGGAAAGCCGTCATGATCGAAAAGAAGAAGAATACGCCACGCTCCCGCGGCCGTCCCCAGGTCCGACCCGACGACGAGACGCGCCAGGTGATCATCCTGGCCGCTGAACGGCAATTCTGCGACTTCGGCTACGAGGCGGCGAACATCAACGTCATAGCTCAGAATGCCGGCGTTTCCACCAAGACGCTCTATCGGCTGTTTCCGACCAAGGCCGATCTGTTCGAGCGCGTCATCTCCCTCAGGATCGCGGAGTTCGTGCTGGAAGCAGATGAAGAGAACCTCGAAGATCTGGGCGTAAGGGGTGGCCTGGTGCACTTGCTTGCCGCCTACGGGCATCTCGTGCTCTCGCGCGACACGATCGCGATCATCCGCCTGGTGCTAGCCGAGGCAGAACGCTTTCCGGAAGTTGCTGCCACCTTCTGGGAACAGGCGATCCAGCGCACAAGTGCCACCTTGGAGCGATGGCTGAGGACGCAGGTGGCCCACGGGCGGCTCGCGGTGGCCGACCCGCGCCTGACCGCAGGCATGCTGCGCGGCATGATGGCGATGGAACCGCAACGCGCCGTCATGATGGGTTGCCTTGGCACCATCGACGAGGCGACGATCACGGCAAGAGCAGAAAGCTGCGCCGACATTTTCCTGACGGGCGCCTTGCCGCGATAGAGCGCCCGCTCTGCACGGCAAACTTTGGCGATGTCATCCAGCTGTCATCAAGCTGTAACGTGAGGCCGTATAACTCTCCGCGCGGAAGCCCTTCCGCCGGACGCATGAGGCGTCGCGACCAGCCTTCGGCATGGCCTCCTCCCCCTCGCACGTCCGGTGATTGTTATGCGTTTGTCCGCGAAGCTTCCTCTCGCTGCGGCGGCTCTGGCCGCCTTTTCCATTGCCGCCACCAGCCTTGCCAGCCTGACGGTCAGCGGCAATCTCTCGTCACGCGCGGCGATCGAAAAGCTGGAGGCGCTCGCCGATGCTCGCCGCAACGAGCTACGCCATTACCTCACAACCGTGGAAAACGACCTGCGCAATCTGCAGGCCCAGAAGTCCGTCGCCAAGGCGCTAACCGACCTCAATGGCGCAGCCGCCAAGTTCGGGGAAAAGACCGAAAGCGAATTGCAGCGCCGCTATCTCGCGGAAAACCCCAACTCCGAAGACAAGCGCGCCCTCTACAGCTCCGCCGGCGTCGACGACTACGACGCGCTGCATGCGCGCTATCACCCGTTTTTCCGGCGCTTTGCGGAAGCCCACGGCTATCGCGACGTGCTGCTCGCCAATCTCAGCGGTGACGTCGTCTACGCCCTGAACAAGAAGGGCAGTTTTGGCGTCAACCTCGAGGACGTGGCCTGGAAGGACACCGGGCTAGGCCGAGTCTTCCGGGAAACGGCCGAGGGAACGGATAAGAGCAAGCTCGCCTTTGCGTCCTACGAGGCCTATGCGCTGCTCGGCGGCAGCCCCGCCGCGTTCATCGCCATTCCCCTGGAATCGATCGACGGCAAGATCGGCACGCTGATCCTTGAAATGCCGGACGGGCGCATCGGCGAGATCGTCGGCAACCGCACGGGCCTTGGCGAAACCGGCGAAACGATTTTGCTCGACGGTAACGGGTTCTTCCTTGCCGACAGCGCCGCCACACCCGACAACGATATGCTCAAGGCCCGGATCGTGGCCGACCAGCCGGCGGAAGACGGCATCGTCAGCAGCAGTCTTGCGGATTTCCGCGGCGAGGAAGCGCAGGTGGCGGCAACCAATCTTGATGTTTTCGGGACGCGCTGGACCATTGCTGCAGTCATGACCACGCGGGAGGCCTTTTCCGCGGTTACCGCCTTGCGCAACTGGACGCTCGCGACCGCGCTTGCCGTCCTTTCGGCTGCGCTGGTGATCTCCATCTGGTACTCGCGCCGACTGACGCACCCGATTACCGGTCTCGTCCGCGACATGAGCCGGCTCGCCGATGGCGACACGACGATCAGCGGCGTTGGCGGCACCCGCAAGGACGAGATCGGTGACATGGCCCGCTCAGTCCTTGTATTCCGCGACGCTCTTCGCGACCGTGCCCGCCTCGAAACCGAGGCTACCGAGACGCGAACCATGATCGAAGAGGAACGGCACGGCCGCGAGACGACCCAGGCCGAGGTATCGCGCCAGATCAACGAGGCCGTCGAAATGCTGGCCTCGGGGCTCGAACGCTTGTCCCACGGCGATCTGACGGCCCGCATCGACCGCCCCTTCGGCGCCGGCTTCGATCGGCTGCGCTCGGACTTCAACCTGTCGCTGGAGAGCCTGGCGGTCACGCTCGGTGACGTGAAGGCGAGAAGCGCCGAGATCGACGGCGAAACCGGCGAGATGCGCGACGCCATCGGCCAACTCGCCAAGCGCACCGAACATCAGGCGGCGACGTTGGAAGAAGCAACCGCGGCGCTCGGCGCAATCACCGCCACCATCGGCCGCACCGCTGAGCACGCCACATCGGCGACGACGATCGCGGCCGCCGCCAAGGCGAGTTCCGACCGTTCGGGTCAGGTGGTGATGAACGCCGTCGGCGCCATGGCCCAGATCGAGATGGGATCGGTCGCCATCTCCCAGATCATCGGCACGATCAACGATATCGCCTTCCAGACCAACCTTCTGGCGCTGAACGCAGGGGTCGAGGCGGCGCGTGCCGGCGAAGCGGGTAAGGGCTTTGCGGTCGTTGCCCATGAGGTACGGGAACTGGCGCAGAAGTCAGCGCAGGCCGCCCGGGAGATCAAGGCGATCATCACGACTTCGGCCGAAGAGGTGGCGAAGGGCGTTTCGCTCGTCCGGGCCGCTGGCGACGCGCTCGACGAGATCTCCGGTCAAATCCACGCAATCAACGAGCAGACGCTGCAGATCGCCGGCGACGCGCGCGACCAGGCAACCGACCTGCAGCACATCAACCAGACCATGCTTTCGCTGGACGCCGTGACCCAGCAGAACAATGCGATGGTCGAGGGCAGCACCGCCATGACCCACAGGCTCTCAGGCCAGGCATCCGGCCTGTTTGATCTGGTCGAGCGCTTCCGCACCACATCCGGCGGACGTCGATCGGAAACCGGTGCACCGGAACTGGCAGGCTTTCGCCGCTCAGCCTGACCTCTGCCACGCTGAAAGACTTCGCTTCTCTGTCGGATGCGGATTATGAGCCTGTGGCCGAGCTGGCGCGCTTCGCACATCGTCTCAGCTACCCCGAGATCGCCTGAGCGCGTACCTGCGATAGGCCTCAGGTTCGTCAACCTGCCTTTGCCAGCGCCACCGCATCGGCGCCGGCCGGGAAATGGAGCTGGCCGGACAAATCGTTCGCCGCTTGCCAAACGGCCTCCGCAACGTCGGCCTCGGTCGTCACAATAGGCGGTGCTGCAAACTGCGCGAAGATCGGCGCTGCAAATTCGGCATAGGCCTCGGGGATCAGGTCCTCGACCCGCATCGTCGTGTTGTGAGCAAAGCGCGTGGTTGGCGCGTAACCCGGCTCGACCAGTTTGACGCGGATATCGAAGGCGGCAAGCTCGTGGGCAAGCGAGCCGGTGAAGCCGGTGATCGCCGTCTTGCTGGCGGTATAGGCCGCGGCCAGCGGCATGGAAGCAAGCGTCACGCTGGAGGTGACGTTGACGACGACGCCGGACCGGCGAGCACGGAACTGGGGGATCGCCGCCTGGGTCATCGCCATCACACCGAAGGTGTTGGTGTCGAAAACTTTGCGGATATGGGACATCGGGGTCGCCTCGAAGGCGCCCACCACGCCGATGCCCGCATTGTTGACGAGCGCATCGATCGGACCGCTTTCCGCAATGGTTGCTGAGACGCTGTCGGGATCGGTGACATCGAGTGCGAGCAGGCGAAGCCGCTCCGAATTCGGCAGAATATCATGTCGGGGCGAGCGCATCGTGGCAATCACGCTCCAGCCTTCGGCATGAAAGCGGCGCGCAGTCTCCAGCCCGTAGCCGGAAGAGCAGCCAGTGATCAGTACGGTTTTCATAGCGGTATCCTTCGTGATTGCGATGGAACCGGAATACCTCGAGAAGATCGGATGATATACGAGTTGAAGTCCGGATTTTGTTTGCTATCGTCCTGACATGCTAGATCCCCTCTCTCAGCTCATTGAGCTTCTCCGCCCACGCACGGTGTTCACCAAAGGCATCAGCGGTGCCGGCCGCTGGGCGGTTCGCTACTCCGAATTCGGTCATCCGAGCTTTTGTACCGTCATCGAGGGATCGTGCCGGCTGGCAGTCGATGGCGAGGCGCCGGTGACACTGCAGGCAGGCGACTTCGTGTTGTTGTCTCGAACGCCCGGCTTCACCATCTCGAGCTTCGATCCGGTTCAGCCTACCTACATCGATCCCAAGGCGGCGCCGTCACCGGTCGGCGAAGTTCGCCATGGCAAGCAGGACGGCGAACCGGACGTGCGCCTGCTCGGCGGCTATTTCGTTCTCGACTCGCCCGACGCCGGACTGTTGGTCTCGCTGCTGCCTGCATTGATGCATCTGCGCGGGATAGAACGGCTTTCGACACTCGTCCGCATCGTGGGCGACGAGGCACGCGACGAACGATCGGGCCGCGATCTGGTTCTGACGCGGCTTGTGGAAGTGATGCTTGTCGAGGCGCTTCGATCAATTGAAGGGGAGAGCGCTGCACCCGGCCTGTTGCGCGGATTGGGAGATGCGCGGCTGGCGGCGGCCCTTCGCCAGATCCACGCCGATCCGGCCCATGCCTGGACCGTGGCGGAACTGGCGCACGAGGCCGCCCTGTCCCGTTCCGTATTCTTCGAGCGCTTCACGCGCGCCGTCGGCATGCCACCGATGGAGTATCTGCTCGTCTGGCGCATGGCGATCGCCAAGGACCTGCTGCGGCAACGCGAACTGGATCTTGCCGCCGTCGCCGAACATGTCGGCTACAGCTCGGCAAGCACCTTCAGCACGGCCTTCAGCCGCCATGTCGGGCAGCCGCCGGGGCGCTACGCGCGCATGGCCGTGACCGCCCAATAGCGCCGGCACGGCTTTTCGTGAGAATTGTCTCAGATACAGAAGTCAGCCACATTTACACCCTGCTCTCTGGCCTATAGACGAGCCTTGGGGGCCTTAGACCGACCCCGGGCCAACAGAGAACCGAACCTCATGCTCCGACGCCTGTACGATTGGACAATGTCGCTCGCGACACGAGAGACCGCCATTGTCTGGCTCGGCATTATTGCCTTTGTCGAAAGCTCGATCTTTCCGGTTCCGGCCGATCTTCTCTTGATCCCGATGGCGCTGGCGCGCCCGGAACGCGCCTGGCGCTATGCGCTGGTAGCGACGGTCTGTTCGGTACTTGGCGGCATCGCCGGCTGGTATCTCGGCCATTATGCCTTCGACACCATCGCAAGGCCGTTGCTCGAATTCTACGGCAAGCTCGACACGTTCGAGCACCTGAAGGCCTCGGTCGACAGCGAGATGCTGGCATTGCTGCTCGTCACCTCGGGCCTGGCGCATCTGCCGCCGATCAAGGTCGTGACCATCCTTTCGGGTGCCGCCAACATCAATCTCGGCCTGTTCATCGTCTCGGCAATCATTGCCCGCGGCGCGCGATTCTTCCTGCTCGCCTGGCTGCTGCGCCGTTTCGGCGAAGAGATCCGGGATTTCCTCGAAAGGCGTCTTGGCGCACTGGCGGGCGCGGCGGCGACAGTCCTGATCTGCCTCTTCGCCGCACACCGCTTTCTGTCCTGACGGGCCGCGGCCGGAATTACCTGCGCGGCAGTGAGAGCGGCGCAAGTGTCCCCATAGCACGCCCCTTCGTGTCGTTCTCAGCCGCCTTGCGGCAAGCGTAGTCCTGCGCTTCCTGGAGCTTTGCGAGCGCGCCGTCATAATCGATCAAGGTCGGGCGGCCATCACTGACGACGCAAGTGCCGTCCACGTGGACACGCTCGATCGCCCGCTCGGCCGCGCAATGCAGCAGGTTGCGCAAGGGGTCGTAAACCGGCTGCATCGCGTGGTGCCTGAGATCGACCACCAGGAAATCTGCCTTCGCGCCGACGGCGATCCGGCCGATGTCGTTACGGCCGAGCGCCCGGGCGCCGGCGGTTGTCGCCGCCTCGAAGATGTCGCCGGTCGATACGTCGAAGACGGACTTGCCCGACAGCCGCGCGCAGATCATTGCCTGCCGCATTTCTTCGAGCATGTTGAACGGATAGCTGTCGGTTCCGAGCGCGACGTTGACGCCGGCGCGGCGGTAGCGGCCGACCGATTCCAGCGCCATGCCGCTGCGCGAGAAGGTGACCGGGCAATGGGCGACCGTCGTCTGGCGATCGGCGAGCAGATGCAAGTCGATCGCCGTGCGCTGTCGCGTCCAGGAATGGCTGTCGACGAAGATGCAATGGCCAAGGATCAGGTCCTTGCCGAGCAGACCCAGTTTTTCGAGATATTGTACGGCCGTCAGCCCGTGCCGGCGCAAGAGCTCTTCGTGCTCGGTCATGGTCTGGGCGGCATGGATCGTGATCGGCATGCCGCGCTGATGCGCCGCCGCCACCGCATCCTGCAGCAGTTCGGGCGAGCAGGTCTCGATCTGCGACGGCGCGACGACCCCACCGAGGCGGCCGGACGGATGGGCGACGGCGGCATCGACGGTTTCGAGCGCCCGCGCAAAAGCTTCACGTCCCCGCGCCCTGTCCCAGCGGAAGTCAAGACGATGGCTGTCTTCGACGTGCCATTGCGCTTCGCGGAAACCCGGCGCGACGAAGGCGCGCGCACCACTTTTGGCAAGCGTCGGCAGCCAGCTCGCATGCGGGCCGGCAATATCGAGCAGCGTGGTGACACCGCTGCGCATCAGGTCGCCGACCATGACCGTCAGCGACGCTTCGATCGCGTCGTCATCGATTTCCAGAAGGTTGGAGTATTCGTAGAGCGCGTTGCCCCAGAGCGCTGCCGTCCCCATGTCCTCGAAGATGCCCTTGGAGATCGGCTCTTCGCCGGAATGGCAATGCACGTTGACGAAGCCCGGCAGGATCATCCGCTCGCGGCCGGAGCTCTCGCTGGCGAACGGACCGTCATAATGGCCGCCGACGTGCACGAAGCCCTTCTCGTCATAGGCGACGTCGGCGTCGTTGAGATAGACATGGCCATTAAGCTCACGGTCGAAGGCGACGAGCGTGTGCGCTTTGCGGATGACGTGGATATCTTTAGTCATGCGTGGTCCTGAAATACTGCTCGAGGAAACGGCTGTAAGCCCCCATGAGAGCGCTGAAAACAAAGTATACGACAGCGGCGAAGACATAGCCCTCCAGCACCGCGATGCCCTGCCATTGCGGGTCGCGCATGGCGGTACGGACGGTGTCGAGGAAGTCGAGCAGACCGACGATCGTCACCAGCGTCGTATCCTGGAAGAAGCCGATGAACAGGCTGACCAAGGGCGGAATGACCTTCTTCAGCGCCTGCGGAAGCACGATCTTGCGCATGATCTGCCAGTAGTGCAGACCGAGCGAATGGCCGGCCTCGACCTGCCCCGTTGGAACCGCCTGCAGGCCGCCGCGCACGATCTCGGCGATATAGGCGGCGGCAAAGAGGATGATCGCCACCTGCGCTCGGACGAGCTTGTCGATGGTGATGCCATTGGGCATGAACAGGGGCAGCATGACCGTCGCCATGAACAGGATGCTGATCAGTGGCACCCCGCGCACGATCTCGATGAAGCCGACGCCGAGGACGCGGATGGCCGGAAGGTTCGATGCGCGGGCGAGCGCCAGCGCAATGCCAAGAGGGAGCGCGCAGGCAAGCCCGATGAACGAGAGCATGAAGGAAAGCGGCAGCCCGCCCCATTGCGTCGTGGGCACGACCGCGAGGCCGAAATAGCCGCCCGCCATCAGCACATAGAGCACCGGCAGGACGGCGGCGACCCAGGCGATCAGCAGTCCCCGCCCCCAGACCTTCGGCACCATCGAGACGAGGCAAGCGCCGAGAAACAGAAGCATCGCCGTCAGCGGTCGCCATTGCTCTTCAAAGGGATAAAAGCCGAAGAAGATGTAGCGCATCTTTGCCGACAGGAACGGCCAGCAAGCGCCGCTCGTCGCCTTGCATTCCGCCGGCGTACCGACGAAGGTGGCATCGACGAAAAGCCAGCCGATCGCGAGCTTGGCGAGCGCAAAGACCGTGCCGAGGCAGAGGATGGTGATCAGCGCATTGCCGGGCGTGCCGAAATAGGCGCTGAACCAGCGGCTGCGCGCCGCCGGCGGCGCTTGGCGGCTCGGCGCAAGTGCTGCGTTACTCACGAGGGTGTCGACCTGTGTCATGGCTCAACGCTCCCTCAGCGCGACCCGCGCATTGTACCAGTTCATCACCAGCGAGATCAGGATCGACAGGCCGAGATAGACGCCCATGAAAATGGCAATGGCTTCAATCGCCTGACCCGTCTGGTTCATAATCGTGTTTGAGACCATCACCAGGTCCGGATAGCCGATAGCGATCGCGAGCGAGCTGTTCTTGAACACGGTCAGATAGGTGTTGGTGAGCGGTGGAATGATGATGCGCAGCGCCTGCGGCAGGATCACGAGCTTCAGCGTGCGTGCCCGCGACAGGCCAAGCGCCGTCGCCGCCTCCCACTGCCCCTTGCTGACCGCCTGGATGCCGGCGCGAACGATTTCCGCGACATTGGCAGACACGCTGAGCGTCAGCCCGAGCAGAAGCGCCACGAATTCAGGGCGCAGATGGTAGCCGCCGCTCAGGCGAAAGCGGCCGAGTTGCGGCACATCCCAGGTGACCGAGATGTTGGCGAACAGGAGGGTTGCCACGAGTGGCAGCAGAAACGCGATCGTCGCGATCAAGGCGATTGGCCGGTCCTTGCCGGTTGCGATGCGTCGGCGACCGAGAACGCGCGCGGTAGCGAAGGCGGCAGCGACGCCCACAACAAAGGCCGTGACCAGCGCAGCGAAACCGCTCTGCCAGTGCAGCGCCGGCGTGACCAGACCGCTGTTTGAGAGAAAGACGCCGGGAAGCATCTCGATCGCCTGCTTGACCGGCGGAAAGACGGAGATGATCAGCGAATACCAGAGCAACAGGTAAAGCAGCAGCGGCACGTTGCGCAGCGCTTCCACATAGGCAAGCATCAGCCGCGACAGCACCGGATTGTGCGACAGCCGCCCGATGCCAACCAAGAGCCCGAGAACGGTGCCGAACAGGGCGGCGAGCAGCGAAACCTTGACCGTGTTGGTGATGCCGACGAGGATCGCGCGGCCGATCGTATCCGTCGGCTCATAGGCGATGGCAGATTCGGTAATGACAAACCCGGCCTGGCGCGCCAGGAAGCCGAAACCGGTCGCAATATCCTGCTTGGCAAGATTGGCGCTTGCAGTGCTGAACATCACCCAGGCGATGAGCAGCACGACGCCGACGGCGATCACTTGATAGAGATAGGCGCGAATGCGCGCGTCATAAAACAGGGGCATCGGCACCCGTCCCTTGGAGCACAATGATCTCGGGCCTGCGCGACCCAAGATCTTAACCTGATCGATATCCATCGTTTATAGTACGGCGGCATACCGCGCGCACTCTCCAAAGGCCGATTGGGGCACCATGTGGAGTGGACCCGCGCGAAACGCGCGGGCCCGTCAATTCTCAACGGAACGGCGGTGCGTAGAGCAGGCCACCTTCGCTCCAGCGCGTGTTCGGGCCACGCGTCAGGCCAAGCGCCGTCTTGGTGCCGAGGTTGCGCTCGAACACTTCGCCGTAGTTCCCGACGCCCTTGATGATGTTGTAGCCCCACTTGTTGTCGAGGTTCAGCATCTTGCCGAGTTCTTCGCTGACGCCGAGCATGCGCTGGATTTCCGGATCCTCGCTCTTGGCCATCTCGTCGACATTGGCCTGGGTGATGCCGCGCTCTTCGGCCGCCATCAACATCCAGGCAGACCAGGAGACGATGTCACGCCAGTTGGAATCGTTCTGGCGAACGGCCGGCGCCAGCGGCTCCTTGGAGATCGTTTCCGGCAGCACGACGTAATCATCCGGGTTATTGGCAACGGCGCGGATCGAGGCAAGGTCCGAACGGTCGGACGAGATCGCCTCGCAGCGGCCAGAGAAGAAGGCGTTGCGGTTTTCGTCCGGGCTTTCGAAGACGACCAGCTCGAACTTGCCGCCGATCGTACGGAAGAAGTCACTGAGGTTCTGGGCGGTCGTGGTGCCCGGCAGCGTGCAGATCGCCGCGTCGGTCAGTTCCTTGGCGCTGCTGACGCCGAGCGACTTCGGCACCATCAGACCCTGGCCGTCGTAGAACACGGTCGGACCGAAATCGAGCCCGAGTGATGTTTCGCGCGAAAAGGTCATGGTCGTCTGGCGCGACAGCATGTCGATCTCGCCGGACTGAAGCGCCTGGAAGCGCGTATTGATGTTGGTCAGGACGAAGTCGACCTTTTCCGGATCGCCGAATACGGCAGCCGCCACGGCGCGGCAGACATCGACGTCGAAGCCCTCCATGTGACCCTTGGCATCGGCCGTCGCAAAGCCCGGCGTGCTCATCGAGACGCCACAGATCAGCTTGCCGCGGGCCTTGACGGTTTCCAGCGTCGTCGCGGCGTTAGCAGTGGTCGCCGCCACCAGGCCGACGGCGATGCCGGCAACTGTCGCACAGAGCTGCAGAATCCTGCTGTTCATGAATTCCCTCCCATTGGCTGTTCCCTTTCAGGCCTTCTCAGGTCGCGCGGTCCTCTCCGCACGCCTCCTCCCGAACCGACCGGCACCGGTCTTGTTTGTCGGCGCCTGCAATTGCATACGACAAGAGAATACAAACATCAACATTATTGTATACAATATTGACGACCATTTGGACGGGCGCTATCGAAGACAAGGGACATGTTCGGCCGGTCCCCGATCGGCCCGTTGGGGGAGGCAACCTTGTCTGAGAAATCTAGCCGCAGCGAAGTGGTCTACAAGCTCTTGCGCCAAGCGATCCTGGAGCAGGCGCTGAGGCCCGGAACGAAACTTTCCGAAGACACGATCGCCGACCATTTCAAGGTCAGCCGTACCAGCGTTCGGGCGGCCTTAGTCCGGCTCAACGCAGAAGGCATCGTCGATTTACGCGCCAATAAGGGCGCCTGCGTGGCCGAGCCGACATTGGAGGAAGCCCGCGACATCTTCGCGCTGAGACGCATGCTCGAAGCCGAGGTGATCCGGCGGCTCGTCGCCGATCTCGACGCCGCCGGCGTCAAACGGCTGCAGCAGCATGTCCGGCAGGAGGAGACGGCGCTTACAGATCACGGCCCGCTTTCGATCCGGCTCGCTGGCGAGTTTCACATCCTGCTCGCAGAGCTTACGGGCTCCCAGGCGCTGACGCGGTTCGTCCGCGAGATCGTCTCACGCTGTTCGCTGATCCTGGCCCGGTTCGCGCGGCTGCATTCGCCGGAATGTGCGGTCGACGAGCATGTCCAGATCATCCGAGCCCTGCAATCGCGCGACACCGCCACGGCGGAGCGGATCATGCTCGAACACCTCGACGCGGTCGAGCTTCGCGCCGAACTCGACACCGACAAGACCGAGCCGGATATCTCCGCAATCCTGCAACGCTACGCCCGCAAGGGCTGACTGCGACACCGCCTTCGCCGGCACAAGCCAGCGAGGATACGACTTTCTTTCGCCGATCTGCGGCATCAACTGTCGCGCCGCAACGGACCAGACGCGGCATCTGCCTCCAATATCTGCAACGATACCGGTCATGCCGGGTGGGTCTTGCAAGAGAGGGAGTAAGACATGCCAATTGAACTGGAATTCATGAGCAAGCAGGTCGCCGCGGGTCGGCTGTCGCGGCGGGAGTTTCTGGGACGCGCCGCGGCACTCGGAATAACCGCCGCCTCGGCGAACCTGCTGCTTGGCCAGGCGGCCCGCGCCGCAGGGCCGGTCAAGGGCGGAACACTCAAGGCGGGCCTCGTCGGCGGGGAATCGACGAACAGCCTGGACCCGGCAACCTGGGCAAGTCAGGTCCCCTATACGCTCGGGCGCTGCTGGGGCGAACAGCTCGTCGAAGTGTCGCCGACGGGCGAGATCGAGTACCGGCTTGCCGAAGCCTATGAGGCGACGCCGGACGCCAAGACCTGGCGCTTCAAGATCCGCAAAGACGTCACCTTTCACAATGGCAAGGAATTGACCCCGGCCGACGTGGTGGCGACGTTCGAGCGTCATGGCGACGCGGACTCCAAGTCTGCGGCCCTGCCCTTCGTTCAGGACTTCGAGACGATCAAGGTCGATGGCGACAGCGTCGTCATTACGCTGCGCGCGCCCAATGCCGACCTGCCCTATATCGTCAGCGATTACCACCTGATGATCCAGCCGAACGGCGGGAAGGACGACCCGACAGCGGGCATCGGCACCGGCCCCTACAAGGTCGTTTCCAACGAACCGGGCGTCAAACACATCGCCGAGCGGCACGAGGGCTATTGGGGCTCGGCCGAGCGCGGCCATGCCGATCAGATCGAAATCGCTGTCATCAACGATTCGACCGCTCGGACAGCGGCCCTCCAGAGCGGCCAGATCCACATGATCAACCGCATCGAGCCCAAGATCGTCGCCCTGATCAGTCGCCTTCCCGGCGTTGTCATCCGCAATGTGCCGGGCAAGGGCCACTATGTCTTCATCGCCCATTGCAATACGGCGCCCTTCGATAACAACGACCTGCGCCTGGCGCTGAAATATGCCGTCGACCGCGAGGAGATGGTGGCAAAGGTGCTTGCCGGCTACGGCACCGTCGGCAACGACACGCCGATGATCAAGGGCTATCCGCTGTTCGACAACGATATCGAACAGCGCGTCTTCGATCCGGACAAGGCAAAGTTCCACTACAAGAAATCCGGGCACAGCGGCTCAGTTCTGCTTCGGACCTCCGATGTCGCCTTCCCCGGGGCTGTCGATGCGGCGCAGCTCTTCCAGATGAGCGCCGCCAAATGCGGGATCACCATCGACCTCAAGCGCGAACCGGGTGACGGCTACTGGTCGGACGTCTGGAACAAGCAACCCTTCAGCATGTCCTATTGGACAGGGCGGCCGACGCAAGACCAGGTCTATTCGATCGCCTATCTCTCCAAGGCCGAGTGGAACGATACCCGCTTCCTCCGGGAAGACTTCGACAAGCTGATCTTTGCGGCGCGTGGTGAACTCGACAACACCAAGCGCAAGGCGCTCTATCGCCAGGCGGCGATGATGCTGCGCGACGAAGGCGGCGTCATCGTACCGATGTTCAACAACTACATCGACGCGACCAATGACAAGGTCGGCGGTTGGATCGACGATCCGAACGGCGAACTGATGGGCGGGCACGCGCTGACGAAATGCTGGCTCAACGCCTAAACCAGCGATGCAAAAGACGGGAGGTCGGCACGCGGCCTCCCGTTCTCATCGACGGTGTTTTCAAGCGGTCCGGCGCAGCGAAACCGTGCCGTCTGTTGCGCGCTCCACCGCGATGTCGTGGTAGCGGGCAAGCGTCATGTGCGGCGTGCCCTCGGCGGCCGCGTGCGCACCGGTGACGACGACGACATCCGCCCCGGCTGCGAGCCCGGCCAGAATTCCGGCCGGTGCGTCCTCGAACACCAGGCAATCCTCTGCACGCACGCCCAGCCGCTCGGCCGCCATCCGGTAGCCCTGCGGATCGGGCTTGCCGATGGAAACATCCTCACCGGTGATCATCAGTTGCGGCGTCGGAATGCCGGCGGCGGCGAGACGGCGCACGGCGAGATCCAGCGGCGCGGACGTCACGATCGCCCACCTTTCCGGCGGCAGAGAATTCAGGAAGTCAACCGCACCGGGGATCTCGACAATACCTTCAACGTCGGCGATCTCGGCCAGCGCCAGATCGTAGGCTTCCTTCTCCGGATCGATGTCCGGCAGCTCGAGATTGCGGATCGTATCGACGGCGCGCACACCATGTACGGTTTTCGTAAACTCGACCGGGTCGAGACCATTGCGCTCCGCCCATGCGCCCCAGACACGCTCCACCACGGCCATGGAGTTCAGCAACGTGCCATCCATATCGAACAGGAGGGCAGCAAAATTCTTCGTGAAAACGGATGAAGGCGCGGCGTCCAAGGCAATCCCCTGAGATGATGAGGCGGGCGGCAAAGGCTTCGCCCAGCGGAGAAGCCACACCTACTACCGGAGAGCCGCCCGCACAATGCCATTTACGCCACCGATGCTAACGCTCAGTCGACGCGCCAGGCGGCCTTGCTCGCCGTCAGGAAGTCGATCGGTCCGCCCGGCTGATCGTCGTCGAAGATGGCGCAGGAGAGGATGCCGCTGAACACCGCACCGGAATCGACATTGGTGCGGTTTCCGACCGTGCGCGGGTTGGCCGTGCTCGGCGTGTGGCCATGACAAAGATGCCGGCCCCAGTACTCGCCCGAATAATCTTCGGGCGGCCGGATCCAGAGGAAGACCCCGTCGTCCTGCTGTTCCAGCGGCCGCGTGTCGTCGACGCCGGCATGAACGAAAATACGAAAGCGCTCGACCAGGATCGTCGGCAGCTCCTTGATCCATTTCAGGTGCCGCCCGGGAACCGTGCCGTCATAGGAGATCAGCGTCTCGCGACCACCGTTGACCAGCCACCAGTCGACGTCGCTTTCACCGCTGCTTGCACCCCAAAGCATTTCCTCGTGGTTGCCCTTGAGGGTCAGCCAGGTCCAGCCGGGCTTGGTCGGGCCGGCCATGATCAGTTCAATGACGGCGCGGCTGTCCGGCCCCCTGTCGATCAGGTCGCCGAGAAAGATCACCCGCCCCGTTGGCGCATAGTCTTCGATTTCGTCCAGCAGCGCGCGCAGCTGGTCGAGGCAGCCGTGAATATCGCCGACGGCGAACGTCAGATGCCGGACGGCCATGCATTCACTCTCCACATTCCGATAGCGGGCTCCGACCGGAGCGAGGCCGAAAATATCGCCAGATCAAGGCCCTATAACATGCCTTTTGCGGAAAGGATGCAAGATGCGGCGGCCGCGACTCGGACCCGTGCGACAATTAAGAATGTGGGCCACCGTGTCAGCAGCGACGGGCGAGATGCCCGCACGCGGCAGCCATTATTGTGCCGCCCTGATGTCAGCGTCGGGAATGGCCCTTGGCGATGGTTGAGCTGGCGATCGACACCGGGTCACTTGCCGGAAAAGTATCCTCGAGCCCTTCGTCGAGTTGCTCTTCCATCGCATCTCGATCATGCGCCTGGCGCGCGTTCGGCAGGGTGCCGCGACGCACCCCCGGCTGGTCGCCGGCGGCCGCGACCGTTTCGTCGGCCGCAATGGCCGCATGCAGAATTTCCTTTGCCTTGGCGATCGCGTTCAGCCGGTTGAGGGACCCGGCCTTGTCCTGGGGGCACACCACTGTCACCACCTCATCGCCGTCGCCTATGAATTCGACGGTGAAACCTGAGCGACCGGCTCTTTCGGCAGTGACCTGCAGGCCGACGATGCGCATCGAACCTCTCCTTCCTTGGGCTGTCCCGAAGGGCCGAGGCCGCGTTGGCGGTCTCGGCCGTGGCGGGAGCGGAATCGGGGTGTGTTTTCAAGGAAGCGTCGAGGCCGGGTTTTGTTCCGACCGTGGCCAAATTTACAGACTTCTAAAGGGCGCCTGGAAACCCTGATGAACGCACGGGGCTTGCCGGCAAGTCATTGGTCGTATCCGCGGCCTGGAACGCCGCCCCGCCGCCCGGCTTCTTCGTGCAGCTCGCAAAGGCATCAAGGCCCGGCTTGTAGACCTTGGTCTCGACATTCATCATGCCGAGCACGGTATGAAAGAGGTTGTCGTGGGATTTCGGCTGCGCCGTATCCTTGGCGAGGCACGCCGTATCGACACCCATTGCCGCCTGGTAGGGCTTCGAGAACCAGGCGATAAACGGCACCTGCGTTTGTTCGCGCGGGGCGATGGAATAGGGCGCGCCGTGCAGATAGATGCCGTTCTCGCCGAGCGACTCGCCGTGATCGGACATATAGATCATCGCGCCCGCGATCTCGTCCTGATGCTTTTCCAGCAACCGGGCGACACTCGCCACCACGTAGTCGGTGTAGAGGATCGTGTTGTCATAGGCGTTCGTGATTTCTTCAACCGAACACTTCATCAGTTCGGGCGTGCGGCAATCGGGCGTGAAACGCCGGAACTTCTCGGGATAGCGCAGGTAGTAGGAAGGTCCGTGGCTTCCCAGTTGGTGGAGAACGATCACGCTGTTCTTCTTGGTCACCGAGAGCTTTTTGTCGAGCTCGCCGAGGAAGATCTCGTCCAGGCATTCCCCGTTCTTGCAGAGCGGGCTGTTCTTCTGGTCGGTCATGCTGGCGAAGTTGATGAGGTCGGCAATGCCCTTGCTGCCGGTGTTGTTGTCCCACCAGGTGGTCGAAACGCCGGCGCGCGTCAGCACGTTCATGAGGTTTTCCGTCGAGCGCGCCTTCCAGTCGCTGTACTCATCGCGCGGGTAGACGGAGAACATGCAGGGGAGCGACGTTGCCGTCGCCGTGCCGCAGCTCGTGGTGTCGGTGTAGTTGACGACGCCCAGAGCCTTGAGTTCCGGATTGGTCTCGCGCCCATAGCCGTTCAGCGAGAAGTTCATCGCTCGTGCAGTTTCGCCGGCGACGACGACGACGACGACGGGTTTGCCGGCAGCGGCAATCCGCGCACCCTGTCGGGCGTCGGTTGCGAGTGGCTGCACGACGATGTTGCGCTGCTTATAGGTCGAGGATGCGTATCGAACGGCAGCCGAAACCGGCCCCGTCGGGTTGAACCGCTTCATCAGGTCCTTGTGTTCGCGGATCACGTAGGCGACGTTTGCAAAGTTCGCGTAGACCAGCCCCCCGCTGACGAGGAGGCACGGAATGATCACCGCCAGGTTGACCGCAGCATTCGGCAGGAAGCGCCGGTAGCGGAGCTTGAACCAGATCACCAGCAGCGACGGAAGTACCCCGTAAAGCAGCAGATGCGTCGCCAGACTGCCCGTCAGGAGGTGGCTGGCTTCGGCCTGCGTCGTCACCGCCGCATTGCCGATCATGTCCTTATCGACGATGACGCCGAAAGTATCGATGAAGTAGGAGGCGGCGGCCGATACCATGATCAGGAAGATCATCACCGGCTTCATCACATATTTGACGGAGGCGAGCGTCAGGCCTGCGAAGGTCAGCAAACACAGGGCCGCGCTGAAAGACAGAAGCGCCGTGAGGGAATCGTCGAAATAGGCGACCGTGTGCGTCCAGAAGGATTTGTTGGTGGCAAGGAGCAGATAGGCGCTGACAAGAGCGCTGAGCGCAATACTGCCGATTTCGGGGCGGCGAATACCTGAAAATCTCAAAACTGTAGTCTCCTGCGGTGACTGCAAGAGCGCCTGGGAGGGGCGTTGCAGGCACGGGCATTCAATCGAGATGGAGACCGCGTGGCGGCCACCTGCTAGGCTGCAGCCTCTCCCTCAGCCGTTGAGATACGACGGACAAGCTGTCCAAACCCCGTCAAGATTGCTCATTGTTCCGCCGATACGCGCGCTGGTAGGTGTCGTGCAGGCAGTTGGCAGTCCCGGCGAAAGCCCATATGGTCGGTGGCGGCCCCTGTAATATCGAGACGAATCAATGCGCCTGCTCCTGGTCGAAGACAGTCCGCGACTGGTTGAACTGGTCGGTGAAACCATGCGGGATGCGGGCTGGCGCCTCGATGCGGTTTCAAGTGTGGCCGACGCCGAAACGGCGATCGCGGCGCGCGAGCATGACCTGGTGCTGCTTGACCTCGGACTGCCCGACGGCGACGGCCTGTCGCTGCTTCGTCGCGTCCGCCAGGAGCATCCCGGGCTACCGGTGCTGATCATCACGGCCAAGGGCTCCGTCGATGAGCGCATCGCCGGGCTCGACGCCGGGGCCGACGACTATCTCGTAAAACCGTTCCACCATCGCGAACTGCTGTCGCGCTGTCGCGCGATGCTGCGGCGCAATCCCCAGGCCGTACAGCCGGTACTGGAAGCCGGGACATTGCGCTACGACCCGGCAACCGCCGACCTTACCTGCGATGGCACGGTGGTGCCTTTGCCGCCGCGCGAGCGGTCGTTGATCGAGATCCTGATGCGCGAGGTCGGTCGCGTCGTGCCGAAACGGAAGCTCGAAACGGCCCTTTCGGAATATGGCCAGGAAGTCACGCCCAATGCCCTGGAACTGGCTGTTTCAAGGGTGCGAAAACGCCTGCAGCCGCTCGATACCGGCGTTCAGATCGAGACGGTGCGCGGCATCGGCTACCTGCTCAGGCAAGCTCCATGAGGAGCCGAAACCCTTCCCTGATCGGTCTCGTAGCCCGCCGCATCGTCGCCTTCTCGCTGCTGGCGATGGCGATCCAGATCGGCGTCGTCTTCGCCGACTACTGGTTCGACGACGACAAGCTGAGCGTACTCATGCTGCAGCAGGAAACCGAAAACCTGATCAAGTATGTCCAGGTGCGCGACGGCGTGGCGCGTTACGAGCCCAATCGCGACGTGCGCGAACGCTACCTCGACCGGTCCGACGACAACGGCGCGATTTTCCTGCGTATCCGCACTGCGTCCGGTGAGATGATCCATTCAAACTGCACGGCCGAATGTGCCCAGCACTTCCTGCCGCTCAACGTCGACGCGCCGCAATTCTGGAAACGCCTGATCGCGCCGGGCAAACCTTTCAGCGTTGCCGGCGGCCAGACTTTCGAACGGGGCGGCTTGGTCGTCCTTGTCGAACTTGCGATCCTCAACGATCCGAACGGCTTCATGTACGGCGCCCTGCTGCACGAGATGGTCGATTCGATGATCGTGCCGATGACGCTGATGTTCTGCCTGGTGATCGGCGCGACGATCTGGTCGGTCCGCAGCGCCCTGCGGCCGGTCGCCATGGCCGCCCGGGCTGCCGACGCCCTCGACCCCCGAGACAGCAATGCGCGCCTGCCGTTGACGCGAATGCCGCAGGAAATCGCCCGTCTCGTCACCGCAGTCAATCGGATGCTGACCCGGGTTGCCGATCTCATACAGTCGCAAAAGCTGTTCTCGTCGTCGATCGCCCATGAAATCCGCACGCCGGTGTCGATCGCCAAGATGGAACTGAGCCGCATCGACGACCCGCGGGCGCGCAATGCGGAGCGCGACCTGGACGCACTCACCCATATTCTGGAGCAGTTGACCTCGCTTGCGCGCGCCGATGCCGTCGATCCCTCCGCCTACCAGCGCACCAGCCTGTCTCAGATCGGCGCCGCCGTTGCGGAGGCGATTGCACCTTTCGTCTTCGACCACGACAAGTCGCTCGAGTTCGTAGACGAAGGCACGCCACAGATAACCGCCATTCCGGCGCTCGTCGAAAACATGCTGCGCAACCTCATCGAGAACGCCGTCAAGCATAACCCGCCAGGAACCCGGATCGTGCTGACCTGTGGCCCCGGCCCGGTCGTCTCCGTCGAGGACGATGGCAAGGGGCTGATCGACCTTCCGGAGCACAACGAAGACCTCGGCTACATAAAGAGCTCCGGCCAGCTCGGCCTCGGCCTGAAGATCGTGCGGCGCATCAGCGAATTGCACCAGGCAACCGTCGCGGTCGATACGACGCCCGGCCGCGGCACCCGGTTCTCGATCGATTTTTCCGCCGCCTTGTCGGCCTGACGATAAGACAGCACGCGCCTGCGTGTGAAGTGCACATTTTTTAGGCGCGATGCATATATTTCAATCCAACGACGGTTTTTGGATGCGGATTTCATGCCCAACGCTGCGCCATGTGCTAATGGCGTGGCCAAGTCCGTACCTCCCCTCCCGAGAGGCTCCATGTCGAAGGCCCGCGCGTACATCAAGCGTTTCATCCCATCGCTCGTTCCGATCAGCCATCTGGAACGCCTGCGTGCTTCTTTGGGCGCGCTTCTTGGCATCCTGCTTACCGGCCTGATCAGCAGCTATGCGCTGGACGCCGGCGCCAGCCTGCCGCTGCTGATCGCGCCGATGGGCGCCTCGGCCGTCCTTCTCTTTGCCGCCCCGGCAAGCCCGCTCGCCCAGCCCTGGTCGATCGTCGGCGGCAACACCGTCTCATCGCTGATCGGTGTGACCGCGGCGTTGCTGATCCCGGATCCGGTCATTGCTGCCGCAGTCGCCGTCGGGCTCGCCATCGCGATCATGCTACTGCTCGGCTGCCTTCATCCGCCGAGCGGGGCGGTTGCGCTCACCGCCGTACTCGGTGGGCCGGCGATCCACGAGGCGGGCTACTGGTTCGTCCTGTCGCCGGTCGCCATCAACTCGGTCGTCATCCTCTTGATCGCGCTGGCGTTCAACAACGTGACCGGTCGCCGCTACCCGCATCTGGCGCAGGCGCCGACGCTGCATGGAACGAGCGACCCCGCACCGACGCACAGGCTCGGCATCGTCCCCGAAGACCTGCAGGCCGTTCTCGCCCAATATGGTGAAGTGGTCGACGTCAGTCCCGAAGAGCTCGATGCGTTGATCCACCAGGCGCAGATCCGCGCCTTCAACCGCCGTTCCGGCGAAATCACCTGCGCCGAGATCATGTCACGCGACGTCGCGACGGCCACGCCGGAGACGACCCTGCGCCAGGCCTGGCAGACCCTGATCAAGCATCACATCAAGGCGCTGCCGGTCGTGACCGAAAAGGATGGGCTCGTCGGTATCGTCACGCAAACCGATTTCATGAAACACGCAATGCTCACACCGCAGGGCGGCATCCGCCAGCGGCTTGGAAACGTCATCGGCTTCGGGCCGAAAACGCCACGGCTCGTATCCGACATCATGACCCGCAAGGTGCAATCCGCCCTGCCGGAAACCATGATCGCCAAACTCGTACCGCCGATGTCCGACATGGGGCTGCATCATATGCCGGTGGTCGATCCGGATAACCGACTGCTCGGCGTTGTCACCCAATCAGATCTCATCGCCGCCCTCTTTCAGCGCCGCCTCGAACGGGGCGAAGAGCGCGACGTCGCTTAGACCAAAAGGTCACCGGCGGTCCCTCACCCGAAGAATAGAGCGCTACAGCAAAACCGCTGTGCGCCTTTGCGCAACTTGCGTTCTGCAACGCGACCTCATCGATCCAAAGGGCATGTCGACATTCGTCGCTAAAATTCATTCGATTGACTTAATCAATGGAATGATGTAATTTCAGTATGTCATGAAAAAAGAAACCTCGCCCCGCCCGACGAAGCAGGACCGCGGAGATGTCACCCGCGAGAAACTGCTGACCAGTTCCATCGACGTCTTTGGCCGCTACGGCTTTGACGGCGCAACCACTCGCATGCTCGCCGAAACGGCAGGCGTGAACCTCCAGGCAATCCCCTATTACTTCGGCGGCAAGGAAGGCCTCTATATCGCCGCAGCAGAGCACCTTGCCTCGATCATCATCGACTACGTCGCAGACCTTCGAAACGCGGTTCTTGCTCGCCTCGCTCACCTCGACAGCCAAGGCCAGCCGTTGGAAGCTCGGGAAGCCCGCGACATGCTCACCCAGCTGGCGCAGCACATGGTCGCCCTCTTCGTCAGCCGTCAGTCCGAAAGCTGGGCGCGCTTCATCATCCGCGAACAGATGGAGCCGACGGAAGCCTTTGAGCGCGTCTATGCCAACGTCATGGGCCCGATGATCGGCATGGCCGGCAGGCTGGTTGCCACCATCCTTGGCGAGCCTCCGCAATCGGAACAGGTCCGGCTGAAAACCCTGTCCTTCGTCGGCAGTATTCTCGTCTTCCGTATGGCCCACGCAGCCGTGCTTCGGCAGATGAAATGGCAGGCGGTCGGTCCTGACGAGCTCGACCTCTTGCGCCGACATGCCGCCGAACTGGTCGCGGCCATTGGAAGCAAGCGGGAGGGCCGGTCATGAACAAGCCAGCAGTAGCCCTTGTATTGCTTGCCGGCGCCGCGGCCGGTGCCTGGTGGTTCGACGTCCCCACGCGGCTCGGCTGGATCGGCACGGAGCAGACCTCCGCGCTCTACGGCAATGTCGACATCCGGCAGGTTTCGCTCGGCTTCCGCGTCAGCGGCCGCATCGCAAGCCTTGGCGTCGATGAGGGCGACATGGTCAAGCCCGGAGACGTTCTGGCGACGCTGGACGCCGTTCCGTTCGAGCAGGCGGTCGCTGCGGCACAGGCCGATCTCGGAGCGCTCAGGGCCAACCTTGCAAAGCTGAGGGCGGGTGCACGTCCGACCGAGATCGCCCAGGCGCGCGCGACCCATGAGGAACGTCTGGCCGATCTCGAAAACGCCAATCTCGCTTATGAACGCGCCCGGCAATTGCGCCCGAACGGAACCATCTCCCAGGCCAACCTCGACGAGGCGAATGCCAACAGGGCGGCGGCCGCAGCGCGCGCCACCTCCGCCCGCGAGGCCTTGGCGCTCATTGAAGAGGGAAGCCGGATCGAGGATATCGAGGCGGCGCAGGCACAGGTGCTCGCCGCCGAATCCAAGCTCGAAAGCGCCCGCACCTCGCTTGCCGATACCCAACTGTTCGCGCCGAGCGCCGGCACGGTCCTGTCGCGGGTGCGCGAGGCTGGTGCCATCGTCGCACCTTCCGACACCGTCTACGTCGTCTCGCTGAACGAACCCGTCTGGGTGCGCGCCTATGTGGCGGAACCGGACCTCGGCCGGGTGCATCCCGGCATGGCCCTCGAGGTCACGTCCGACAGCGCCCCGGATCACCGCTATAAGGCGACGGTCGGGTTCATCTCGCCGGTCGCCGAATTCACGCCCAAGTCGGTGGAAACGCCGGAACTGCGCACCGATCTCGTCTACCGCCTGCGCATCGTGGTCGACAAGCCGGGCCCCGATCTCCGGCAGGGCATGCCGGTGACCGTGCATCTGCCGGAAAAGGCGGGAGCCGCGCAATGAGCGAAGAGGCGCCGTTCGTTCGCATCGCGGATGTGGTCAAGCGCTTCGGCGAGGCCCCGCCGGCGCTTAACCACATCGCTGGCGAAATCTTGGGCGGGCGGATCACCGGGCTCGTCGGCCCGGATGGCGCCGGAAAGACCACGCTGATCCGCCTGATGACCGGGCTGATGGTGCCGGACGAAGGCGAGGTCGAGGTTCACGGTTTCGATACGGTGACGAACGCCGCCGATATCCAGGCGGCCATCGGCTACATGCCGCAACGCTTCGGCCTTTATGAGGACCTTTCCGTTCAGGAGAACCTCAATCTCTATGCCGATCTGCGCGGCCTGCCGCTTGGCGAGCGCGTAGCGACCTTCGACGAACTGCTCGAATTCACGGACCTCAAGCGCTTCACAACCCGCCTTGCCGGCAAGCTCTCCGGCGGCATGAAGCAGAAGCTTGGCCTTGCCTGCGCCCTGCTGCGCAAGCCGAGGCTGCTACTCCTCGACGAACCGGGCGTCGGCGTCGACCCGATCTCGCGCCGCGACCTCTGGAAGATGGTCGAGAACCTGACGAAGGAAGGCATCGGCGTCGTCTGGTCCACGGCCTATCTGGACGAGGCGGAGGCCTGCGACAGCGTTCTGCTCCTGAACGAAGGCAAGCTCCTGTTCACGGGCAGTCCCGCCGAATTGACCGCAAGGGTCGCTGATCGCGTCTTTAAGGTTTCCGGCATTACCCATGGGCGGCGCCAGAAGCTCGCAAGCTATCTCGACGACGACGATGTCGTCGACGGGGTCATCCAGGGCGAAGCGATCCGCCTGGTCATGAAGCCAGGGACCAAACCGCCAACCCCGGACGGACATTCTTCCGCAGCGGGCGTAGCGACCACCACGCCACGTTTCGAGGATGCGTTCATCGACATGCTCGGCGGCGGTCCCGGTGGCCGCTCCAAACTCGCAGAAACCCAGACGCCCTTCCCGACCGACAACGAACGCCCGGTCATCGAGGCGCGCGGACTGACCAAGCGCTTCGGCGATTTCACCGCCGCGGATGCGATCACCTTCGACATACCGCGCGGTCAGATCTTCGGACTCTTAGGCCCGAACGGCGCCGGCAAATCCACGACCTTCAAGATGCTGTGCGGGCTGTTGAAGCCCACGGCCGGCGAAGGCCGCGTCGCCGGTTTCGATCTACGGCGAGACGCCGCAGAAGCACGCAACCGGCTCGGCTACATGGCGCAAAAATTCTCGCTCTACGGCGATTTGAGCGTCGGCCAGAACCTTAGCTTCTTTGCCGGCGTCTACGGTCTCTCGGGCGCGCGCAAGCGCGAACGCATCCAGTTGATGACGGAAATCTTCGGCTTCGCCCGCCTGCTCGACATGTCGGCGAAAGATCTGCCGCTCGGCCTCAAGCAGCGGCTGGCGCTCGCCTGCGCCGTGTTGCACGAACCGGAAGCGCTGTTTCTCGACGAACCGACCTCCGGCGTCGACCCCATCACCCGGCGCGAGTTCTGGACCCACATCAACGGCCTTGTCGAGAAGGGCGTCACCGTGCTCGTCACCACCCACTTCATGGACGAAGCCGAATATTGCGACCGCATTTCGCTGATTTATCGCGGCCGGTCGATCGCGCTCGGCTCACCGGACGAATTGAAGGCGCAGGTCGCTAGCCCCGATCTTCCGGACCCGACGATGGAGGATGCCTTCATCGCCCTGGTTCAAGGCTCGGAGGAGAAGGAGGCCGCATGAGCGCGCGCGCCACAACGACCGAGGGCCGGGCCACGAGAGCCAGACGGTTTGCCGCGCTGGTGCGCAAGGAAAGCTATCAGATCGTTCGCGACCCGAGCAGCATCCTGATCGCCTTCGTGCTGCCGCTGATCCTCCTGTTTCTCTTCGGCTATGGTGTTTCGCTCGACACGACGCAGACCCGCATCGGCCTCGTCGTCGAGGAAGAGGCCCCGCTGACGCGCGATCTCGCTGCGGGATTTCGGGCCTCGCGTTATTTCACGGTGGCGGTCGGTCGGGACCGTCGCGAGTTCGAGGAAGATCTGGTGCTTGGCCGGGTCCGCGGCATCGTTGTAATCCCCAAAAGCTTCGTGGCCGACTACGCGGTCGGTCGGCACCCCGCCTTGCAGGTGCTCGTCGATGGCTCCGATCCCAACACCGCGAACTTCGTCCAGAACTATGCGCAGGCGACCGTAGCCAATTGGGAGCGCCAGCGGCTGAGCGACAGCGCCGGCCGGCCACCGGCGATCTCGGCCGAGCAGCGCTTCTGGTTCAATCCGGAACTGACCAGCAGGAACTTCCTGGTGCCCGGCTCGATCGCCATCGTCATGACGCTGGTCGGGACGCTGCTCACCTCGCTCGTCGTTGCACGTGAATGGGAGCGCGGCACGATGGAGGCGATGATGGCGACGCCGGTTTCGGCAGCCGAACTCCTTGCCGGCAAGCTGCTGCCCTATTTTATTCTCGGGCTCACCTCGATGACGCTCTGCGTGCTGCTTGCGGTCTTCCTATTCGGCGTTCCTTTTCGCGGCTCGGTCGCAGCGCTCTACGCACTGTCGGCGACTTTCCTGATGCCGGCGCTCGGCCAGGGCCTGTTGATTTCGGCGGCGACCAAGAACCAGTTCCTCGCCTCGCAGCTCGCGCTGATTTCGGCGTTTCTTCCGGCCTTTCTGCTTTCAGGATTTCTCTTCGAGATCAATTCGATGCCGACGGTCATCCAGTGGATCACCTTCGTCGTGCCGGCGCGCTATCTGATCCCGAGCCTGCAGACTGTGTTTCTGGCCGGTGACATCTGGCCAATGTTCAGCAAGGCCATTGCCGCCATGCTCCTGATCGGCAGCGTGTTCTTTGCGCTTGCCGCGCGCAGCACCCGCAAGAGGATCGGCTGAGATGTGGTGGACGAGACTGAGGGCCCTGATTGTCAAGGAATTGCTGGCGGTGCTGCGCGACCCCAAGGGGCGCACCGTGCTGATCGTGCCGCCGATCCTGCAGCTTCTGGTATTCTCCTACGCTGCGACGCTCGAGGTCACGAATGTCGACGTGCTGGTACTGAACCGCGACAACGGCCACTGGAGCCAAGATCTGATCGAGGGGATCGACGGCTCGCCAACCTTCCGAAGCATCCGCTTAACCGACAGTCCGCAGGCGGTGCGCCTGGCGATCGATACCCAGCAAGTCATTGCAGCAATCGAAATCGGCCCGACTTTCTCGCGCGATATCGAGGCTGGCCGGCCGGCTGAAGTGCAGATCATCCTCGACGGCCGCCGCTCCAATGCGTCGCAGATCGTCTCCGGTTATCTCGGCCGTATCGTCGGCACGCTTGCCGCCAAGACGCCCGCCGGTGAGCGCATGGCATCAGGAGCGGTCACCGTCGTCGCCCGCAACTGGTTCAATCCGAACCTCACCTACCAGTGGTTCATGGTCCCGAACCTCGTCGCCAGCATCGCATTGTTAATCGGTCTTATTGTCACCGCGCTATCGATCGCGCGTGAACGGGAGCTCGGCACTTTCGACCAGTTGATGGTCTCGCCGCTTCGAACCCACGAGATCCTGATCGGCAAGCTGATCCCGCCGATGATGATCGGTCTCTTCCACATCACCATCTATATTCTGGCGGCAGTTTTCATCTTCGGCGTGCCGCTGCGCGGCTCGCTCTTGCTGCTTTATGGAAGTGCGGTGTTCTACCTTGCCTCCGTCGTCGGTCTCGGCCTGTTCATTTCGGCCCTGTCGATGACGCAGCAGCAGGCGATCCTCGGCGCCTTCCTGTTCATGGTGCCGGCGATGCTGCTTTCGGGTTTCGCCACGCCGATAGAGAACATGCCGTCCTGGCTGCAGCCGATCACCTATGTCAATCCGCTGCGCTACTTTCTCGTGATCGTGAAAGGCGTGTTCCTCAAGGACATTCCGGCGGTCGAGGTGGCGCGACAGACGATCCCATTGTTTCTGATCGCCATCGTCACCCTCTCGGCCGCCTCCTGGCTCTTCCGTCGCCGGCTGGAATGATTAGTCCTTCAGGAAGCGCGTGATCGCCGCGATCTCATTCTGGCGGATGTCGTGCCCGCCCGAATGCCACTCGGTCTCGGTTGCCGCACCCTGGCCCTCGAAATAATCCGCGAGCGCCTGGGTCAGCGGTGCCGGGCAGATGGGGTCACGCTCGCCAGCGGTGATCAGGATGCTACGCCCCTTCAGCCCCGCATTGTCCTTCGGGCGGAACGGGATCAGGGGATGCATCAGCACCGCCTTGTCGAAAACACCACCTTCGATCAGCACGTTGGCAAGGATGTTCGCGCCATTGGAATAACCAAGGCCGATCACCTGTGAAGCCTGATGCTCCGCAGCCAGCGCCTTGACGAAGCCCGTCATCTTCTCGGTGGCGCGGGCAAGGTCGGCCATATCGTAGACACCCTCGCCGGTGCGCTTGAAGAAGCGAGCGGCGCCATATTCCGAAACGTCGCCGCGCGGCGAAACGATCGTCGCGTCGGGCAGAAGCTCGGATGCGAAGGTGAAGAACTGGTTCTCGTCACCGCCGGTCCCGTGGAACACGAAGAATATCGGCTGGCCGGGCTTTCCGGCCTTCAGCTTGTGAACATAGCCATGATCTACCATTTTTGTCTCCTGGGGCAGGCTTCCGGCGGGTCAAAGCCTCGTGCGTACCTGCCTGATTTCAAAGCGTTGGCTTCACGGTTTCGACGAAACTGTGAACCGATCTGTGCAAGGTCGGGTAGCGAAGGCTCGCCGTAGCGGCGAGCCTTCGCTGTCTCGGTGTCCTAGTCGATCTTCTGCAGGTGACTTTCGAGGATCGGGCGCAGGTGCTTGTGCTGCTGCGGCAGCTTCAGCGCCTCGCCGAGATGGGCGCGGTCCTCGTCCCGGTCGAAGCCCGGCTCGTTGGTCGCGATCTCGAACAGCACGCCGCCCGGCGTGCGGAAATAGATCGCCCAGAAGTAATCGCGGTCGATGACCGGCGTCACCTGATAGCCTGTGTCCATCAGCGCCTTGCGCACCTCGAGCTGCTTTTCGCGGTTCTCGACAGCAAAGGCGATGTGGTGCACCGAGCCTGCCCCTTGCGAGGCGCGGCCGATATTCGGCATTGTTTCGAGGTCGATGACGCGGGCATCGTTGCCGCCGGGCACGATCAGACGGGTGACACCATCCTTGCGATCGAGTTCTTCGTAGCCCATGAACTTCAGAAGTTCCGCCGTCGCACCTTCGTCACGCAGGCGCAGTGCTGCCGAATGGAACCCGCGGATCGCATGATCAGCGGAAATGCCGCCTTCCGTCCAGGGCGTGCGCCCGTCGTCCCTGACCTCGACAAGCGCAAAGCCGTCGCCATCAGGGCCGGCAAAGTTCAGGCGCTTTTCGCCGAAGGTTTCTTCATCCTTGAGACCCGTGGCGCCGAGCGTCGCCAGCCGCTCTTTCCAGAAACCGAGCGAACCTTCGGGCACGGAGAAGACGGTGGTTCCGACTTCACCAGTACCGGCGCGGCCACGCGGCATCTGCGGGAACGGGAAATAGGTCATGACCGTACCAGGCGTGCCGGCTTCGTCGCCGTAATAGAGGTGGTAGACATCCGGCGAGTCGAAGTTGACCGTCTTCTTGACACGGCGCAGGCCGAGCGACTTGGTGAAGAACAGGTTGTTCTCGCGCGCATCGTCCGCCATCGAGGTGACGTGATGCAGACCCTTGATCTGATTGAGCATTGCCGTGATCCTTTCTCTCCGGCGCCAGCGGGCGCTCCGTTGGGTCTTAGATGCGCCTATCCGCTCCTCAGCGAAAGACGGCCGCAACCAAACGCATTGTCAACATTTCGTTGACGACACCAAAATCTCGTCAACAGAAACGAGTTCCAGCGGCGACTTGTGAGCGCTCGCCCCGATGCTTAAGATCGTGCGGCGGCATTTGCTGCAACGACGCGAGGAGGCGCGCGCATATCTGTGAAACATCGCTTGGTCCTTGCGTTCCTGCTGTTGCCGCTGCTTGCAGCCATGCTGGCATGGAAAGGCTATGCGGTCACGACGGACCGCTATTTGCGCGAGGCAGGTGCTCAGGCGACCACGGCGCTGCGCCTCGCCGTCACCGCGCTCGACGGCCACCTCAACCGCTACCAGGCGCTGCCGGCACTGATCGCAGATCATGACGATGTCCGCGAGCTCGTCACCCGCCCGCGGGACAGGCGACTGCGGGAGGCCGTCGACAGCTACCTCAAGGACATCAACGGCCTGTTGCAGTCCTCGGACATTTACGTGATCACGCCGGATGGCAACACCATCGCCGCCAGCAACTATGACGGGCCGACGAGCTTCGTCGGGCAGAATTTCAGCTACCGGCCCTATTTCCAGGAGGCGCTTCGCGGCGAGCAGTCGCGGTTCTATGCGCTCGGAACCACGTCGTTGAAACGCGGCTACTTTTTCGGCTCCCCGATCCGCGTCGGCAACGAGATCCGCGGCGTCATGGTGTTCAAGGTCGATGTCGAGCGCATCGAAGCCTCCTGGCAGGGCGGCGAGTACAAGATCTTCGTCTCCGACCCGGAAGGCATCGTCTTCATGTCGGGCGATCCGGAATGGCGCTACGCGTCGATCCTGCCGCTGACGTCGGACCGGCTGGCACGAACCGAGGCCTCCAGGCGCTACGCCGATGCGACCGTACATGCCCTTCCCGTGTCGGAGCGCGTTTCGTCCGATCGTCATTTCCTCACCGTCTCGGCCGGAAACTCGAGCCGCGAATACCTGATGCTTTCCCAGCGGATGCCCGACGCCGACTGGACGGTTAATGTACTGGTCGACACTGCGTCGGTGCGAACACAGGCGCTGACGACTGTGATCGCCGCTCTGCTTCTTCTCTGCCTTGCCGGCCTCGGCGTCGCCATCATTTTCCAGCGGCGGGCGCGGCTCAACGAGCGCCTGTCGATGCAGGCGGAAGCGCAAGCCGAGCTGGAACGCCGCGTAGACGAACGCACCGCCGACCTTGCGCGCGTCAACGGCCAGATCGAGGAAGAGATCGCCGAACGGCGGCTGACGGAGAAGCAACTGCGCCGCACGCAGGCCGATCTGATCCAGGCCGGAAAACTGGCAGGGCTCGGGCAGATGTCCGCCGCCCTCTCGCACGAATTCAACCAGCCGCTTGCCGCCGCCAAGACCTATGCCGACAGCGCCGCACTGCTGATCGAGCGGGGTCGGTCCGACGAGGCGACGGACAACATCCGTCGCATCTCCGGGCTTGTCGACCGGATGGCGGCAATCAGCAAGCACCTGCGCAACTTTGCCCGCAAGCCGAACGAGAAACTCGGGCCGGTTCCGGTCGAAGAGGTGGTACGCGACACGATGGAGATCGTGTCGGTTCGGCTGAAGGCGGCGGAGGCGACCATCGACATCGATCTCGGCAACGAACCGCTCGTCGTCCGCGCCGGCTCGGTCCGCCTGCAGCAGGTGCTCGTCAACATCATTTCCAATGCGGCCGATGCCGTCGAGGGCCTTGACGACCGCACCATCCACCTGCGTGCGAGGCGGGAAGACGGCAAAGTCGTGCTGACCGTTAGCGACCCCGGACCGGGCATTGCGCCGGCGATTGCCGAACGTATCTTCGACCCGTTCTTTTCCACAAAGGGCGTCGGCAAGGGGCTGGGCCTTGGCCTTTCAATTTCCTATAACATTATCAAGGATTTCGGCGGAACCCTTGTCGCCACTAACCTTGCGGAAGGCGGCGCCGAGTTCCGCATCGAACTCGCTGCCGAAAACAGCAATGCCCGGGAGGCCGCCGAATGATCGAGAGCCGGATCCTGCTCGTCGATGACGAAGAGGATGTGCGTCATTCGAGTGCCCAGGCGCTGGAGCTGGCCGGTTTCCGCGTCGATACCTTCTCGGCCGCCGAACACGCGCTCGAATTCATCAGCTACAGTTTTCCTGGCGTGGTGATCAGCGATATCCGCATGCCGGGCATGGACGGCATGACCCTCCTGCAGCGCATCCGCGAAATCGATGCGGAGGTACCAGTCATCCTCGTCACCGGCCATGGCGATGTGCAGCTCGCGGTCCGGGCCATGCGCGAAGGCGCCTATGACTTCGTCGAGAAGCCCTTTGCAACGCAGATGCTCGCCGGCACGATCCGCCGGGCACTGGACTGGCGCGCGCTCGTTCTTGAAAACCGCCGGCTGAAGGCGGTTGCCGGCAAGCGCGACGACATCGAGCAGCGGCTGCCCGGTCGAAGCCAGGTCATGGTCGACCTGCGCTACCGCATCCGCGCGCTCGGCGCGGCCGATGCCGATACCTTGATCATCGGCGATACCGGCGTCGGCAAGGAAGTACTGGCCCGCACGCTGCATGATCTGAGCACCCGCGCCAACAGCCCGTTCATCGCCATCAACTGCGCCGCACTGCCGGAGAACCTGATCGAAAGCGAACTCTTCGGCCATGAGCCCGGCGCCTTTCCCGGCGCCATCCGTCCGCGCTACGGCAAGTTCGAACATGGTCGCGGCGGTACGATCCTGCTCGACGAGATTGGGTCGATGCCTTTCGACCTCCAGGCAAAATTTCTGCGGGTGCTGCAGGAGCGCGTCATCACCCGACTCGGATCGAACGAGCAGGTCCCGCTCGATGTCCGTTTCATCGCCACCAGCAAGGTCGATCTCGAAAAGGAAGTTGCCGCCGGGCGCTTCCGGGCGGACCTTCTTTATCGCCTCAACGTCGCGACGCTCCGCGTCCCCTCGCTTGCGCAGCGGCGCGCCGACATTCCGCTGCTCTTTCTGCAACTGATCAGGGAGTCGGCCGCTCGCTACGGCCGGGATGAGGTGGAGATCTCCCAATCGATGCTGGCCGAAATCGCCGAGCGCGACTGGCCGGGCAACGTGCGCGAGTTGCGCAATGCCGCCGAGCGGCTGGTACTCGGGCTCGATGCGGCTCCCGACGACAGCGCGCGATCGGAAAACGGCAACCGCCTCGCCGATAAGGTGGCGGCCTACGAAAAAGGCCTCATCGCCAGCGCCATCGCCGCCCATGGCGGCGCGCTGAAGCCGGTCTACGAGACCCTCGGCATCTCGCGGAAGACGCTCTACGAGAAGATGCAGAAGTTCGGGCTCGACAAGAAACTCGTCGCTTCCGATTTCTCCGCAGAGAACGAGACCTGAGGTTTGCTCCCCGAGAACGGAAACAGGGACGCGATCGCTCGCGTCCCCGCCAAATTTTGAGAATCTGCCCGCTCAGACGTTGAAGGCAGCGCCGATCAGCGTCTTGGTATAGGGCTGCTTCGGCGCCTCGAAGATGGCATCGGTCTCGCCTTCCTCGACGATCTTGCCGTTCTTCATGACGATCACATAGTCCGACATCGCCTTCACCACCGAAAGGTCGTGGCTGATGAAGATGTAGGAGAGCCCGTGCGAGCGCTGCAGGTCGCGCAACAGCTCGATCACCTGCCCCTGGACCGAACGGTCGAGCGCCGACGTCGGCTCATCGAGGATGACGACCTTGGGCTTCAGGATCATGGCACGCGCAATGGCGATGCGCTGGCGCTGGCCGCCCGAGAATTCGTGCGGATAGCGGTTGCGGGAGGCGGGATCGAGCCCCACTTCCTTCAACGCTTCCGACGCCCGCCGGTCGCGGTCGGCGCGGGTGAGCTCGGGCTCGTGCACGTGCAGGCCTTCGGTGATGATTTCGCCGACGGTGCGCCGTGGCGAAAGCGAGCCGTAGGGATCCTGGAAGACGAGCTGCAGGGTGCGCCGCAGCGGCCGCATCTGCCCGCGGTCGAAGCCGGAGATATCAGTCGTGCCGAAGCGATAGTGGCCGCTGCTCGGCAGGAGCCGAAGAAGCGCGCGTCCGAGCGTCGACTTGCCCGAACCGGACTCGCCGACGACACCAATCGTCTGCCCTTCCTTCAGGCGCAGATTGACGCTGTCGACCGCACGGAAGACGGACTTGCCGCCGCGGAAGAGACCGCCACCGATCTGGTAGTCGACGCAGACGTCGCGACCTTCGAGGATGATCGGTGCGCTGTCGGGCGGAGACGCCTTGCGGCCGCTCGGTTCGGCGGCAAGCAGCATCTTCGTATAGTCGGCCTGCGGCCGCCCGAAGATGTCGGCCGTCGTACCCTTTTCCACCACTTCGCCGCGACGCATCACGGCTACACGGTCGGCGAAGTGTTTGACGATGCCGAGGTCGTGGGTGATCAGCACGATCGCCATGCCGAAGCGCTTCTGCAGCGATTTCAGGAGATCGAGGATCTGTGCCTGGATCGTCACGTCGAGCGCCGTCGTCGGCTCGTCCGCAATCAGCAGATCCGGGTCATTGGCAAGTGCCATCGCGATCATCACGCGCTGGCGCTGGCCGCCCGATAGCTCGTGCGGATAGCTGTCGATGCGGCGTGCCGGTTCCGGAATGCCGACGAGTTCCAGCAGTTCGAGCACGCGCGCCCGCGCCTGCTTGAACGTGCCGCCGCGGTGATGAACGATCGGCTCGGCGATCTGACGACCGACCGGATAGAGCGGATCGAGCGAGGTCATCGGCTCCTGGAAGATCATGGTGACCTTCGCGCCGCGGACCTGGTTCAACGCCTTCGGCGGCAGTCCGACGAGCTCCTGCCCGCGGTAGGCTGCCGAGCCGGTCACTGTGCCGTTCTTGGCGAGCAGGCCCATGATGCCCATCATCGTCTGGCTCTTGCCGGAGCCGGACTCGCCGACGACCGCAAGCGTTTCGCCGGTACGCACATCGAGGTCGATGCCCTTGACCGCTTCGACCGTGCCGTCAGGCGTCGAGAAGTTCACCTTGAGACCGCGAACGGCCAGGATGGTTTCCTTGGTATCTGCCATGTCAGCGATCCTTCGGGTCGAGCGCGTCGCGCAGGCCGTCGCCGACGAAGTTCAGCGAGAACAGCGTCAGGACGAAAAAGATGGCCGGGAAGATCAAAAGCCATGGCGCCGACTGGATGTTGTTTGCGCCTTCCGAGATCAGCGCCCCCCAGCTCGTCAGCGGCGCCTGAACGCCGAGGCCGAGGAAGGAGAGGAAGCTCTCGAGCAGGATCACCTTGGGCACGACGACGGTCACGAAAACGATGACCGGACCGATCGTGTTGGGGATGATGTGCCGGCGGATGATCTGCCAGTCGGTCAGGCCGAGCGCCTGCGCGGCGCCGACGAATTCTCGACGTTTCAACGCCAATGTCTGGCCGCGCACGATACGGGCCATGTCGAGCCATTCCACCGCCCCGATCACCAGGAAGATCAGGATGAACGAGCGGCCGAAGAACACGACGAGAACGACGACCAGAAACACGAAGGGCAGAGAGTACATGATCTCCACCAGACGCATCATGACGTTGTCGACGCGACCGCCGATGTAGCCCGACGTCGCGCCGTAGACGACGCCGATGCCGAGCGACACGAGGCTCGCAAGCAGGCCGACGGCAATCGAGATCTGGCCGCCAAGCATGACGCGAACCAGGAGGTCGCGGCCGTTGGAATCCGTGCCGAAGGGGAAATATTCCCGATCGACCTGGCCGGTCACCTTCAGCGTCTTTCCGTCGTTTTCCGTTGCCACCACCTGGGTGTCACGGAATTCGTTGGCGCGGTCGAAGTAGCGCGTGGCACGGGAATCGATCGGCTGTTCGGAGGTAATCGTCGCGGTGAAGGTTTCACCCTCGAGATTGAACTCCTTGAGCGTGACGCGTGCCCGTGTGGCGACGCCTTCCATCACGTCCTGAAGCGTCGACGTATCCGGACGCGGCTCGAGGCTCGGGCTGATCGAGACATAGGACGGGAACACCTGATCATAGGTGTGCGGGACGAAGAACGGACCGAGGAACGAGAACAGCGCGATCAGCGCCAGCATGAAGCAGCCGGCCATGGCGGCGCGGTTGCGCTTGAAGCGCATGGCGGCGAGTTGGAAGAGGCTGCGCCCCTTCGTTTCCGGCGTCGCCGCCGGGGTCTGGGCGATATCAGTCATGGCGAACCCTCGGATCGAGCAGGCCGTAGAGAATGTCGACCAGGAGATTGAAAACGATGACGAAGATGGCAACGAGGATAACCGTGCCCATCACCAGCGTGTAGTCACGGTTGATGGCGCCAAGGACGAAGTAGCGACCGACGCCCGGGATGGTGAAGATCGTCTCGACGACGGCCGAGCCGGTCAGAAGGGCGGCAGCGCAAGGCGCCAGATAGGAGACGACCGGCAGCATCGCGCCACGCATGGCATGGGTAACGACGACCGTTCGCGATGGCAGGCCATAGGCCTTAGCCGTTCGGATATGGTCGGTATGCAGCGCCTCGATCATCGAGCCGCGCGTGAGGCGCGCAAAAACCGCTAGCTGCGGTAATGCCAGCGCGATCATCGGCAGGATCAGGAAGCGCAGCGATCCATCCCCCCAACCACCGGCCGGCAGCCATGCAAGCACGATCGCGAAGACCAGTGTCAGCACCGGGCCGACGACGAAGTTGGGCACGGTGACCCCTATCGTCGAAAACGACATGATGGTGAAATCGAGCACGCTGTTTTGCCGAAGCGCGGCGATCGTTCCGGCGGTGACGCCGCCGATCAGCGCAATCAGCAACGCGTAGAAGCCGAGTTCCATCGAATAGGGCAGACCCTTGCCGATCAGTTCAGCGACGTTGTTGTCCTTGTAGACGTAGCTCGGGCCGAAGTCGCCGGTCACCGCATTGCTGAGATAGTGCGTGTATTGGCGCCAAAGAGGCTGGTCGAGCTGGTACGTCTTCATCAGGTTCGCCATCGTTTGTGGCGGAAGAGGACGCTCGAGGTTGAAGGGGCCACCAGGGGCGAACCGCATCAAGAAAAACGAAATGGTGACGACGATAAACAAGGTCGGCACCGCACTCGCCAATCGGCGAAGGATGAAGGAAATCATGGACGTGCTCCGGAGGCGACGCGCGGCCTTATGACCGCGCGTCGTCTCTGTTCGTTATTCGGCGATGCTCAGGAACTTGCTGAGGTGCTCGTTCGGAGCATTGTCCGCCCAGCCCTTGACGCGGCTGGCAACCAGCCACAGGTCGGCCTGGGTCAGAAGCGGAGCGATCGGCTGTTCCTTCATCAGCAGCGCTTCGGCTTCATGCATCAGCTTCGAGCGAGCGGCCGGATCCTGCTCATCGTAGGACTTCTTCATCAGGCCGTCGAATTCAGCGTTTTCGAAATGGCCGTAGTTGAAGGTCTTGTTGGAGCCGACGCTGAGCGCCAGGAAGTTCTCGGCATCCGCGTAGTCAGCCTGCCAGCCGGCGCGGGCAACGTTGAACTTGCCGCCTTCCTGCAGGTAGGCGTAGTGCGAGGACACGTCGAGGTTCACCAGCGACACCTTGGCGCCGAAGGTGTTCTTCCACATGTCGGCCACAGCCGTTGCGACGCGCTCGTGGTTCGGGTTGGTGTTGTAGCGCAGCTCGATGTCGAGCGGCTTGCCACCTTCACCGTAGCCGGCTTCCTTCATCAGGGCGATGGCCTTGTCTTCGCGGTCGAGCTGCGACAGCGTGCCGAACTCGGCCTTGGACGGCTCACCGTAGCTTTCGATGCCCGGAGGAACCATCGAATAGGCGGGGAGCTGCGAACCGGCGTAGATTTCCTTGGCGAGGAAGTCGCGGTCGACGGCCATGGAGAGAGCCTGGCGGACGCGAACGTCGCTATAGGGCTCCTGGCGGGTGTCGAAGGCGTAGTAATAGGTCGCAAGCGACGGCGAGACATGGACCTGCTCGCCATAGGACGTGCGCAGACGGTCGATCTGGTCAGCCGAGAAGTTGTAGACGAGGTCCATTTCCTTGGCTTCGAAACGACGAACCGAAGCAGCCTGGTCGTCGATCGGGTAGAAGATGACCTTGTCGAGCTTGACGTTGGCCGCATCCCAATAGTTGGCGTTCTTGACGACGGTCAGGCTGTCGTTCGGAACGTGGGCCTGGAGCGTGAAGGCGCCGTTCGATACCATGACGCCCGGCTTGACGAAGTCTGCGCCGTTCTTTTCGACGCTGGCCTTGCTGACCGGAAGTGCCGTCTGGTGTGCGAGCAGCTCCAGGAAGAACGGGGTCGGACGCTCGAGCGTGATTTCGACGGTCTTTTCGTCGATCGCCTTGATGCCGAGCTGATCGGTCGGCAGGTCGCCCTTGTTGACCTTTTCGGCGTTCTTGATCGGGAAGAGAATGTTGGCGTAGCCGGCAGCCGTCTTCGGATCTTCGACGCGGCGGAAGGAGAAGACGAAGTCTTCAGCCGTTACCGGCGAACCGTCCGACCACTTTGCATCGGCGCGCAGCTTGAAGGTGTAGACCGTGCCATCGTCCGAAAGCTCCCACGTCTCAGCAACACCGGGGACGATCTTGGCAGAGGCGTCATAGATCGTCAGGCCTTCATAGAGATCCTTGAGGATGAACGCTTCGATGTTGATCGAGGTGTGGTGCTGGTCGAGCGTCTGCGGCTCACCTGCGTTGCCGCGATGCAGGACAGCTTCGGCAAGTGCCGGGCTTGCTCCGATGAGCAGCGAGCCAATCAGCGCGGCAGCGCGGAGGTTGAGTTTCAGTGATGCCATTTTGTTTCTCTCCTTCCCCTTGTTTTGGGTTTGTGATCGCAGGAGAGAAGTGCAAATCGTTCGCGAACGCAAGGCGGATTCTGCGGCTGTCTGCATCTTTATCTATAGGAGGGGAATCGACCTATCCCATAGGTTGTATTTTGTTTGCGATTCTTTTCGTCGCCTTTGCGACGGGCATATGACGTGAACAGGGCATTTTTGCGAAATCTACTGCAACGTTTTAGGTCCGCGCTTTTTCTCAGCCGGATTGAGCCCCGAATCATCCGCGATGCAAAGTTTGTGAATTTTAGCGGCAGTTTACGTAATCTGCGCAAAGAAAGAGGGGCATTGCCGCAATCTTCTTGCGAGGCGTTCACCTCCTGTCGACAGACTGTTTCCGACGGGGCATCCACCGCTATGGTGTAGCAGACAAAATCAGCGCCCAATGGTTGCATTCGCCACCCTCAACTCCCCCTCCTCTCAGGCACCACCAGAAAGTGAAAACACTTCACACTGAAGGTGTTGCATCCAGTCCACAGTAAAATCGATTGAAGCGAGTTTCGACCTCTGGCAACCTGCCTTTTGCCCGGTTGTCAAACCACTTCGATGAACTATTGTGCGCCTGACTTCGGTGGGCGCGACCAATTCGCGCGCGCCGTCACGCCGCACGAAAAAGCCGGCCATCGACTTTGCCATCGATGCATTTCGTGCGGTTCAACGGCCGAATTGTTTTTGTGGTGCGCCGCATAGGTTGCACCGAGTATCCAAAGGGAGATAGCGAATGGCATTGATCACATTGCGGCAACTGCTCGACCATGCGGCGGAGAACGACTACGCGCTGCCGGCGTTCAATGTGAACAATCTGGAATACATTCAGGCCGTCATGCGCGCCGCCGATGCGACCGACAGTCCGGTCATCCTCCAGGCAAGCCGTGGTGCCCGCTCCTACGCCGGTGACGCGTTCCTGCGCCACCTCATCCTCGGCGCGGCGGAAGAATACCCGCATATCCCGGTCTGTTTGCACCTCGACCACGGCGACCAGCCGTCGACCTGTATTTCGGCCATCACCAACGGCTTCACCTCCGTCATGATGGACGGCTCGCTGGAGAAGGACGGCAAGACCGTTGCCAGCTATGAATACAATGTCGCCGTCACCGCAGAAGTCGTCAAGATCGCGCATGCGGCCGGCGTTTCGGTCGAAGGCGAACTCGGCTGCCTCGGCAACCTCGAAACCGGCGCCGGCGACAAGGAAGACGGCCACGGCTTCGAAGGCAAGCTGTCGCGCGAAGAGCTGCTGACCGATCCGGAGCAGGCGCTCGACTTCGTCACCAAGACGGGCGTCGACGCACTCGCCGTCGCCATCGGCACCAGCCACGGCGCCTACAAGTTCACCCGCGAGCCCGATGGCGACATCCTGTCGATCGAAACGATCGCCAAGATCAACAAGAAGCTGCCGAACACCCACCTCGTCATGCACGGCTCGTCGTCGGTGCCCAAGGATCTGCAGGATCTCTTCAACACCTATGGCGGCAAGATGAAGCCGACCTGGGGCGTTCCGGTCTCTGAAATCCAAAAGGCGATCCCGCTTGGCGTTCGCAAGGTCAACATCGACACCGACCTGCGCCTCGCCATGACCGGCACGATCCGCAAGAACTTCGCCGAGAACCCGGAGAACTTCGACCCGCGCACCTACCTGAAGCCGGCAACTGCGCTGATGACCGAAGTCTGCAAGGAGCGCTTCGAAGCCTTCCGCACCGCCGGCAAGGCCTCGAAGATCCGCACGCTGCGCCTGCCGGAAATGGCAAAGCGCTACGCGGCCGGCTGATCCGACAATCCCTCCCCGTTCCGGGTCACCGGATCGGGGAGCAGACGGCTTGCCTAGGCTCACAACACCAATCGGCGCGCGGTTCTATTCGGACCGCGCGCCGATTGCGTTTCAAATGGGAAATGCCGCGTGATCGTCCGACGATTAGAACGTCGGCGGCGTGTTGACCCAGAGCAGCACGGTTTCGCCGTCATGCCGGTTCGTCCAGGCGTGCCGCCTCTTGCTTTCAAAATAGAGCGAGTCGCCGACGCCGAGGTCGTAGAACTGGTCGCTGTCGAGAATGAACTCGACGCGGCCGGAGAGCACATAGACGAATTCCTCGCCCTCATGCCCGTAGGCGCCTTCGCTGGACGCGCCCGGCTCCAGCACGAAGCGGTGGCAATCCATCTGGTTGCGGCCATCGGCAAGCAGTTGCACGGTGACGCCGGGGGTCGTGCGCGGCCATGTCCGCCATTCGCCGGCCCGAACGACGGCGCGCGTATCCGCCTCCTCTTCACCGGCGAGACTGGAAACGGTGGTTCCGAAGAATTCCGCGATGTTGTGCAGCACGGCGACCGAGACGCCCTGCGACGTGCGCTCCAGCGTCGAGAGCACCGAGGCGGCGATGCCGATCTCGCCGGCGACCTGCTCCAGCGTCTTGCCGGCGGCGTGCCTGAGGCTGCGTAGCTTGCGCCCGATCTGATTTTCAGGCCCGTCGCTCGTCGCCGATGAGGGTTGGTCGTCTGCGGCCCCTTCGGCGTCCAGCGCCTCACGGATCGCCGCCGGATTGAGACCACGCTCGGCCCGGAACCAGGAGATGCGCTTCAACCGGGCAAGATCGTTCTCGGTATACTGCCGATGCCCCGTCGGCGAGCGCTCGGGCACGACGAGACCTTGCGTCTCCCATAGCCTCAGCGTCGAGGCGGAAACTCCCGCCAGTCGCGCCGCCTCGGCGACCTTGTAGCGCACTGCGCCCATTCCAATTTCCCTTTACCGCTCAAGCGGCGCTGCCCGAATCCTTGCAATTCCGGCGTGTCCGCAACCTTAGCCGCCGCGATCGAGATCTGACAAGAACGGCGCATCAGCAACCGTGGTGTCTCGATCACCAAATTTGATTTGCAATCGACAGTGAAAGGTGTACCACTTCCACAATAAACTTGCAGAAAAAATGCAATATATTAACTCCAGACGACAGGAACGCGCCATGACCAGCCTCCCCGACCGCAAGAACGCCGCCATCTCGCGCGGCGTCGGCATGACCACCCAGATCTACGCCGATCGCGCGGAAAATTCGGAAATCTGGGACAAGGAAGGCAATCGCTACATCGACTTCGCCTCCGGCATCGCGGTCGTCAACACTGGCCATCGCCACCCGAAGGTGATTGAGGCGGTCAAGGCGCAGATCGATCGCTTCACCCACACCTGCCACCAGGTCGTTCCCTACGAATCCTACGTGCATCTCGCCGAGCGCCTCAACGCGCTGACGCCCGGCGACTTCGCCAAGAAGACCATCTTCGTGACCACCGGCGCCGAAGCCGTCGAAAACGCCATCAAGATCGCCCGCGCGTCGACCGGCCGCCAGGCGGTCATCGCCTTCAGCGGCGGCTTCCACGGCCGGACCTTCATGGGCATGGCGCTCACCGGCAAGGTCGTTCCCTATAAGGTCGGCTTTGGCGCGATGCCGGGCGACGTCTTCCATGCCCCCTTCCCGATCGAGCTGCACGGCGTCACCACCGAACAGTCGCTTGCAGCACTGAAGAAGCTCTTTGCCGCCGATGTCGATCCGGGTCGCGTCGCGGCGATCATTCTTGAGCCGGTGCAGGGCGAAGGCGGATTCTATCCGGCGCCTGCCGCCTTCATGAAGGCGCTGCGCGAAATCTGCGACCAGCACGGCATTCTCTTGATCGCCGACGAAGTTCAGACCGGCTTTGCCCGTACCGGCAAGATGTTTGCCATGGACCACCATGATGTCGCGCCCGACCTCATCACCATGGCGAAAAGCCTTGCCGGCGGCTTCCCGCTTGCCGCCGTCACCGGCCGCGCCGAAGTCATGGACGCTCCGGCCCCGGGCGGCCTTGGCGGCACCTATGGCGGCAACCCGCTCGGCATCGCCGCAGCGCACGCCGTCCTTGACGTCATCGCCGAGGAGAATCTCTGCGAACGCGCCGAACAGCTCGGCGGCCGCCTCAAGCAGCGCCTTGCCGCAATCCGCGAGCAGGCGCCCGAGATCGTCGATATCCGCGGTCCCGGCTTCATGAACGCTGTCGAGTTCAACGACGTGAAGACCAACCTGCCGAGCGCAGACTTCGCCAACAAGGTACGGCTGAACGCCCTGGAAAAAGGCCTGATCCTCTTGACCTGCGGCGTCCACGGCAACGTCATTCGTTTCCTGGCGCCAATCACCATCCAGGACGAAGTCTTCGCCGAAGCACTCGACATTCTCGAAGCGTCGATCCTCGCAGCGCGTGCTTGACTTTTGACCGGGCGACCGCCTGCGCGGTTGCCCGGTGCATACCTCCTCAAATCGGGATCGACTTGAGGGCAAAATTATGCAGCAATTCAAAGTGCTATGGCGGCCTTAGCGCATCTATGCGCGGCGCTGTAGGTGCCGCGCATCAATTCAGGTGCGTCACGCTCGGGTGCCGGCGTCGATCGGCATCCGCAAGAACAAGCAAAAGCGGGCCTGCCGTCTCGCGGCAGGCCATCGCCGGAGGATGCCCGCCATGACTTTGACCCCCGCCTTGACCAAGCACTTGCGCGACGCCGACCTGTTCGCGTCGCTTCATTCCATCCCCGCGGCCGGCAAGAATTGGGCTGGCGCAACCTTCGACGTATTCAATCCATCGACCGGCGAAAAGCTGGCAACGCTGCCGGATATGGGCATCGACGAAGCCCATGCGGCAATCGAAGCTGCGGCCAAGGCGCAAGTTCTCTGGGCGGCAAAACCTGCCAAAGACCGCAGTGCCGTGCTTCGCCGCTGGTACGACCTGATCGTCGCGCATGCAGACGACCTTGCAGCCATCCTGACGGCCGAGATGGGAAAACCCATCGGCGAATCGAAGGGTGAAGTGCTGCATGCCGCGGCCTATGTCGAGTGGTATGCGGAAGAGGCGAAACGCATCTATGGCGAAACCTTCCCCGCCCCGGCCAACGACCGCCGCATGCTTGTGATCAAGCAGCCCGTCGGGGTCGTCGGCACGATCACGCCATGGAATTTTCCGGCCTCGATGGTCGCCCGCAAGATCTCGCCAGCGCTAGCCGCCGGCTGCGCGATCGTGTTGAAGCCCGCCGAACAAACACCGCTCGTTGCCGGCGCGATGTTCGTGCTCGCCGAAAAGGCAGGATTCCCGACCGGTGTCGTCAACCTGCTCTATGCCGCAGAAGGTGCTGCAATCGGCCGCGAACTTTGCAGTAACCCGAAGGTGCGTAAGATCAGCTTCACCGGCTCGACCGAAGTCGGTCGGCTTTTGATGCGGCAATGCTCCGACCAGATCAAGAAGGTCAGCCTGGAACTCGGCGGCAACGCCCCCTTCATCGTCTTTGACGACGCTGATATCGACGAGGCCGTGGATGGCGCCATTCAGGCGAAATTCCGCAATGCCGGACAGACCTGCGTCTCGGCCAACCGCATCTACGTGCAATCGGGCGTGCATGACGCCTTTGCCGAAAAATTCGTCAGGCGCGTCGCCGAGTTGACTGTCGGCGATGGCTTCACATCCGATATCACCATCGGCCCGATGATCGACAAGCACGCGATCGAGAAGATCGAAGCCCATGTTGCCGACGCCGTTTCGAAGGGTGCCAAGGTACGCGCCGGCGGCCACCGGATCGGCACGTCAGGCACCTTCTTCGAACCGACTGTTCTCACCGGCATTTCGACCGACATGCGCGTCGCTCAGGAGGAAACCTTCGGCCCGATCGCCCCGATCATTCGCTTCGACACCGCCGAGCAGGTGATCGCCGAGGCCAACGACACGATCTACGGTCTTGCCGCCTACTTCTACGCCGAGAACCTGAAGCGCGTCTGGCATGTGGCCGAGGCGCTGGAATACGGGATGGTCGGCATCAACACCGGCCGCATGTCCTCCGAAGCCGCCCCCTTTGGCGGCATCAAGCAATCGGGTATCGGCCGCGAAGGCTCCCGCCACGGGCTCGAAGACTATCTCGAGATGAAGTATCTCTGCATGGGCAATATCTGACCCATGCGGAGACCCGGCTAGTCGATAATGTGGTAGCCGCCGTCGACATAAAGCACCTGGCCTGTGATCAGACGGGCGGCGTCATGCGCAAGGAAGGCGGTGGCCGCGCCGACGTCGTCGATGTCAATCAGTTCGCGGCTCGGCGATTTGACCTTGGTCTTTTCGAGCAGCGCGTCGAATTCGGGAATGCCGGAAGCGGCGCGTGTCGCCAGCGCGCCAGGCGAAATGGCGTGCACGCGGATCCCTTTCGGACCGAGTTCGGAGGCAAGGTAACGCACGGCACTTTCGAGCGCGGCCTTGGCGACGCCCATGATGTTGTAGTTCTCCACCACCACCTGTGAGCCGTGATAGGTCATGGTGAAGAGCGTGCCGCCGTTCTTCATCAGCGGCTCGGCGAGATGCGCCATGCGGATGAAGGACCAGCAGGAGATATCCATGGTTTTCAGGAACCCCTCGCGCGGGACATCGACGACGCGGCCGCCGAGCGTATCCTTCGGCGAAAAGGCGATCGAATGGACGACGAAGTCGAGTTCACCCCAGGTCTTCTCGATCTCCTCGAACACCGCTTCCATTTGCCCTGGCACGGCCACGTCGAGCGGCAGGAAGATCGGCGCTTCGATTTCACGCGCCAGGGGTTCGACATGAAGTTTCGCCTTGTCGTTCAGATAGGTGACCGCCACCTCCGCCCCGAAAGCGCGGAAGGCACGGGCGCAGCCCCAAGCGATCGACCGATCGTTGGCAATGCCGACGATCAGACCCTTGCGGCCGTCCAGAAGTTTGGCCTTTGCGACAGGAATGGACATCAATTGTCTCCGATGGATCAGGCTGCGCGGGTTTTAAGCAGTGCAAGCGTGTGGCGGGCGATCATCAGTTCCTCGTCGGTCGGGATGACGTAAAGCGCAACGCGGCTCGAAGGCGTCGAAATCAGCGTCGCGCCGGCCTCGTTGGCGACTGGGTCGAGTTCGGCCCCGAGCCAGGCGATGTTCTCGGCGATGCGGGCGCGGATCTGAGCGGAGTTCTCACCGACGCCCGCCGTAAAAACCAAGGCGTCGACGCCACGGAGCGCGGCTGCCAGCATCCCGACATTGAGCCCTGAGCGATAGATGAAGTGGTCGATCGCGAGCTTGGCATGGGGATCCGCGCTTGCAAGCAGGTCGCGCATGTCGTTCGAGACGCCTGAGAGCCCCTTGAGACCAGCCTCATGATAGAGCAGGTCGGAAACGGCCTGAGCGCTCATGCCGCGTTGCAGGATCAGATAGAGCACGACGCCCGGATCAAGCTGACCAGGCCTGGTTCCCATCGGCAGGCCGTCGAGCGCGGTAAAGCCCATGGTGCTCTCGATACTATGACCATCACTGAGGGCGCACATGGAGGCACCACTGCCGAGATGGGCGACAATGACGCGACCACCTGCAACCGAAGGCGCCACATCCCGCAGACGCTCTGAAATGTACTCATAGGAAAGGCCGTGGAAGCCGTAGCGCCGCACGCCGTGCTCATAGAAGCTGCGCGGCATGGCGTAGCAGTTCACCTCTTCCGGGTGGCCATGATGGAAGGCGGTATCGAAACAGGCGACCTGCGGTACATCCGGATTGATCGCCATCGCCTGACGGATCGGCGCAAGATTGTTGGGCTGGTGCAGCGGTGCCAGATCCTGGTAGCTCGCGAGGCGATCAAGGACGTTCGCATCGATCAGCACCGGCGCCGCATAATCGGGGCCACCATGGACCACGCGGTGGCCGACCGCCCGTAAGGTGAAGCCTTCGAGCGTCAGCAACCAGTCGCGTGCCGCCGCGATCGCCGCCGGCAGATCGCCAACGACGTCGGCATCATAGCTCCTGTCGATCAGCATGGTGCCGTCGGCCGCTTTCGCCTGCAGGCGGGGACGTGTACCGATGCCACCGATCTGGCCCTTGATCTGGCGTTCGAGCCCTTGATCCGTGATCCCGAAAACCTGGAACTTCAGGCTCGACGAGCCGGCATTGACGACGAGAAGTGCATCCATGGTCACACCGCCGCAACTTGCGAGGTCCGTCGGCGCGCCGCGTAGAGCGCGGCGACGGCGCAGGAGGCGAGGCGCGTTCGCACGGAGTCCGCCCGCGACGTCAGCACGATCGGCACGCGCGCTCCAAGCACGATGCCGGCAGCGTCGGCATGGGACAGGAAGGTGAGGTTCTTCGCCAGCATGTTGCCAGCCTCAAGGTCCGGCACCACCAGGATCTGCCCGCGTCCGGCGACCGGCGAGGTGATGCCCTTGATCCGTGCCGCCTCCGGATCAATCGCATTGTCGAAGGCGAGCGGGCCGTCGAGCAGGCCACCGGTGATCTGGCCGCGCTCGGCCATCTTGCAGAGTGCTGCCGCCTCGATCGTTGACGGGATCTTCGTCGTCACGGTTTCGACCGCCGAAAGGATGGCGACGCGCGGCTCGCCGAGGCCGATCGTCACCCAGAGATCGATGGCGTTCTGCACGATGTCGCGCTTGGCTTCGAGGTCGGGAAAGATGTTGATGGCGGCATCGGTGATGAACAGCGTTTCGCTATGCCCCGGCACGTCCATGATGAAGACGTGGCTGATCCTTCGATCGGTCCTGAGCCCGGTCGCCGACGCCGCGACCTCCTTCATAAGCTCGTCGGTATGCAGGCTGCCTTTCATCAGCAGCTCGCCACGCCCCTCGCGGATCATCGCCACCGCTTTCGCCGCGGCCGCGTGGCTGTGCGGTGCGTCGACGATCTCGTAGCCGCCAAGGTCGAGGCCATGTTCGGCGGCCACGCTGCGGATCTTTGCCTCCGGCCCGACGAGAACGGGCGCGATCAGCCCTATTTGCGCGGCCTCCAACGCACCGCGCAGAGAGGTCTCGTCACAGGGATGCGCGACAATAGTAACCGCCGGCGTTTCGTCTCGCGCGGTGGCAATCAGGAGATCGTATTTGGACTGTTCAACCGGCAGTTCGGTTACCTCGGACACGTCGATACTCCCCCATCAGGATGCAGTGCGATTGCGAATGATCTTGGCCGCCGCGATCGGAACCGGCGGCTCGCTGTCGAGGCGGAAGAGCGCGGCAACCTGCTGCAACCGCTCGGCAGCGACGCCCGTCACGGCCCCGGATGCTTCCAGGACCTCACGAAGGGCCGTAAAGGCGCTGCGACGCTCCTCGACCGCCTCCGGCAGCAGCTTCGGAAGAGCGGCTAGTGCCGCCGCCTCGTCGATCAGCAGCATGAAGTACTGTTCCCGGATCACGGTCTTGAACTCGGCCAGGCTCAGCTGTTTTGCCTCCGGGTGAGAAAGCCGGAGCCGGCGAACGGCCTCGAAGCCGCGCTCATCGGCGCCGCCGCGCGCCATGCCGACGAAGGTCAGGGCTCTGGCAAGGCCTTCACAGGTTCCGCCCACGGCCATCCGGGCCTTGAGTTCGGCGATCCGCGCCTTGACGAGTTCGCGGTGCAAGAGGCTCTTCTGCGCTTTGCGCGGCGGCTGGTCCGCGTTGGTGTCGATACCGAGTGCGGCCTGCAGGCTCGGAGCGCCATAAATGGCGTGGAAGCCTTGCTCCGAAAGATACTCGGCCGTCCGTCGCCAGGTCTCTAACCCGTCCACGATCTGCTGCGACAGCGCCTCCTGCCAGGCGATGAACGGGTTGCCGGCAGCAGCCGGTTCGCGGTTTTCGCGGACATAGTCTGCGAGTGCCGACGTCCAGGCCATGAACGGATTGTCCGGTCCGAAAAGCGCATATTGCAGACGAAGCGGGTGCATGTTGCGCATCGCCTCCGCCACGGGCGGCGTTGCCGCCGCCTTGACCATCGGCTGCAGGTAGGTGCGATAGAGCGCCAGATTGATCTCCGAGAGCTTCGCGGCAGTGGCGAAGCGTCTATCGTCCTCGATGTCGTTTCCGCCGAGGGCGCGGATATCTTCAAGTGTGCGCGGCTCGCAGCGCATCAGCCATTCGCCGGAAACCAACGCCCTGCCCTCGGCCGCCTCGCTCGCCGGCGTCAACACCGCCTCGTAAAGCCCGGGCGGCAGCACATCGATCAACTCGATGTTGGAGGCGAATTCGTCATGTTCCTTCCGTGCGACGCCGGCGGAGACGAAAATGCCGAGATGTCCCACGGTCTCGTGGACGGTGTAGACGATCGTCTGGCCGTAGGCCCGGATTTCGTCGACGCTGTCATAGAGGTCGAGGATCCAGTCGAGCGCCTGTTGCGGCGGGGTGATGTTGTCACCCTTCGAGCAAAAGACCACGATCGGCGAGCGGATGTTGCGCAGGTCGATCGCGGTGCCATCGGAGGTTCGGATTTCGCCGGCGGCAAGCTTGTTGCCGACGAAGAGTTCGTCGACGATGAACTGCATCTCCTCGGCATTGAGCGTGACGTGGCCGCCCCACCAGCGTTCGAAGCCGAGATAGCGCGCGGCTTCCGTGTCGATCTTCGAATAGAGATTGTACTGCTTGGTCCAGAGCGTATTGGCCGGATTTTGGTTCTCGAAGTTCTGCACCAGCCAGGCGCCGTCGAATATGCCACCGCCAAGGTCACCGGTCAGCGCCGTCAGCCAGCTGCCGCCGAGAAGTCCGCCGGAGTAGCGCATCGGGTTCTGCCCGTGTACGCCGGCCCAGTAGGACAGCGGCGCACCGGCGATGATGATCGGGCCGAAGAGTTCCGGCCGCAACGCTGCGACGATCATCACGGCCCAGCCGGCCTGGCAGTTTCCGATCACGCAGGGCTTTCCGTCCGCCTGCGGATGGCGGGCGATGACGGTTTCGAGAAAGCCGGCTTCGGCCAGCGCGATGTCCTCGATCGTCTGACCCGGAACCGGATCAGGCAGGAAGCCGATGAAGTAGCAAGGATGGCCCGCCTTCAGCGCCACGCCGATCTCGCTATCCGCCTTGAAGCCGCCGATGCCGGGACCGTGTCCCGCCCGGGGATCGACGACGACGAAGGGACGCTTCATCGGATCGGTCGTGACGCCCTCGGGCGGAACGATGCTGACCAGCGCGTAGTTCACCGGCCGGGCGAGCGTGCGCCCATCGGTAACAAGCTGGGCCTCGAACTCAAGCACGTTCGGCGCGGTCTGCGTCCGATGTTCCTCGTATTGCGCGCCACGCTGACGCATGACATCGAGAAAGAGGACCGAACGCTGCCAGGCATCGAGCGAATAGGAATAGGCATCGGCAAAAGTCGGGATGGTCGGGCTCGTGGAATACTTGGGCATGATGTCCACTCCTCGGTGCGATTGAAGGTCGGCCCCGTTTCCAAGGCCAATAGAACAACGCAATCCGTCGCGCATTGACCTTAGTCAAATGGACTGGCGGCAGAGCGCGATATGAACTCGGCATGATAACCCAAGCCCATCTGCCCGGGTCGCAGGAACATGACAGCGGAGTGTCACGGCGACTTGTCGCCCGCGCGAATTCCTCGCCTTGGACCCCGTTGAAGAAGCATAGTTTCGCTAGCGTTCAGTGATCTTTCGCACTGCAGCATTATCCAGAAATGGGGAGCGCGCAAGTCAGGCCTTGAAATTCCCGACACCGCTTGCCAATTGGGGCGAAACCCAAAGGAGTTGCCAGGCAATGAGCGAAACCGAAATGTCCGTAGAGAAACATGTCTTCGAAGCCGATGTGGCGCGACTGCTCCATCTGATGGTGCATTCGGTCTATTCCGACAAGAACGTCTTCCTGCGCGAATTGATTTCGAACGCTGCGGATGCCTGCGAAAAGCTGCGCTATGAGGCGATCGTCTCGCCGGAGCTTCTGGCCGGCGACCCGACCCCGCGCATCACCCTGACGCTGGACGAGGAGAACAACCGCCTCGTCGTCGAGGATAATGGCATCGGCATGGGTCGCGACGAACTTGTCGAAGCGCTCGGCACCATCGCCCGCTCGGGCACGCGCGCCTTCATGGAGCGCATCGAGGCCGCCCAGGGCAAGGAGGGCGCGCAGCTCATCGGCCAGTTCGGCGTCGGCTTCTATTCCGCCTTCATGGTCGCCGACAAGGTCGATGTCGTATCGCGCCGCGCCGGCTCGGAGCACGCCTTCCTGTGGTCGTCCGACGGCAAGGGCAGCTACACCGTTTCCGCAGCCGGACTTGCGGACGCCCCGGCGCGCGGCACACGCATCACACTGCACCTGATGGAAGACGCCAAGACCTACACGTCGCGCTGGACCGTCGAGCGCGTCGTCAAGGACCAGTCCGGCCATGTGCCGGTACCGATCTCTATTCTTGAAAAGCCCGATGCCGAGCCTGTCCAAGTCGGGGACGGCACCGCGCTCTGGACCAAGCAGAAGAGCGAGATCAGCAAGGAAGACTACGCCGATTTCTACCGCGGCGTCGCCGGCCAGTATGACGACCCGGCGCTGACCGTGCATTTCCGCGCCGAAGGCCGCCATGAATATACGGCCCTTGCCTTCGTGCCCGGCTCCAAGCCGTTCGATCTGTTCGACCCGGACCGCAAGGGCCGGATGAAGCTCTACGTCAAGCGCGTCTTCATCACCGACGAAGCGGAATTGCTGCCGCGTTACCTGCGTTTCGTGCGCGGCCTGGTCGACACGTCGGACCTGCCGCTCAACGTTTCGCGCGAGATGATCCAGGAAAGCCCGCTGCTCGCCAGCATCCGCAAGGGTGTCACCAACCGCGTGCTGACGGCGATCGAGAAGCTGGCGGAAAACGAGACCGAGACCTTCGACAAGCTCTGGGAAAACTTCGGAAGCGTGCTGAAGGAAGGCATCTACGAAGACTACGAGCGCCGCGAGCAGCTGGTGGCGCTGTCACGCTTCCGCACCACCACCTCGGATGAGAGCCAGCGCAGCCTTGCCGACTACGTCAAGGACATGAAGGACGGCCAGTCGGCGATCTACTACCTCACCGGTGACAACCTCGCCCAGCTGAAGGCCTCGCCGCAACTCGAGGGCTTCCGCGCCCGCGGCATCGAGGTGCTGCTTTTGACCGACCCGGTCGACAGCTTCTGGGTGACGTCAGCTCCCGATTTCGACGGCAAGCCCTGGAAGTCAATCACCCAGGGTGCGGCCGATCTCAGCGCCATCGCCAAACCCGAGGGCGGCAAGGAAGAGGCGCCGCAGGCGAGCCAGCTGGTCATCGACTTCGTCGCCTTCGCCAAGGAGACGCTCGGCGCGGCGGTCTCGGACGTGCGCACCTCCGACCGACTGACGGAAAGCGCTGTCTGCCTGGTGGCACCCGAACACGGCCCCGACCGACAGCTCGAAAAGATGCTGCAAGGAGCCGGCCGTCTCGACGACGCCCCCAAGCCGATCCTCGAAATCAACCCGAGCCACGCACTGATCACAGCCATGGCCGCGAGCCCCGCCGGCGATACGGCATTCCGCACGGACGCCGTTCAACTCCTGCTCGACCAGGCGCGCGTGCTTGATGGCGACAAGCCACAGGATCCGCGCGGCTTCGCCGAGCGGCTGTCGCGCGTGTTTGATCGCGCCTTCAAGGCCTAACAAAGAAGCCCTGGAAATCTCTCCGATTTCCAGGGCTTTCGCTGTTTTCTTCAGGTTGTGCCTCAACGAAAGGCTTGCACCTCACGTGGCGCTAGTCGCGCTTCGAGGCGTCCATCCCGATTTCGGCCAACACCTCGGCCGTATGCTCTCCAAGCCGCGGCACGCCACGCTCAAGCGCAAGCTCGGCGGCCGAAAACCGGATCGGCGTCCTCACCCCCGGAGAGGTACCGGCAGCAGCGGCCCCCGAATGCGGCGTATCGATCCGCATCTGCCGATGGGCGATCTGCGGATCGGCAAAGACATCGGCGACCGTGTTGATCGGGCCACCCGGAACACCCGCATCCTCCAGCAACTTCAACAGCGTGTCGCGCTCGATCTTCGCGGTCTCGGCGGCGAGTTCCGGCGTCAGCGTGTCCCGGTTCTGCACCCTGAGCGCATTGGTCAGATAACGCTCGTCGCTCGCGAGATCCGAACGCCCGAGCAAGCTGCAGAACTTCACGAACTGCCGGTCGTTCCCCACAGCGACGATCAGGTGACCGTCCGATGTCGGGAAGACCTGATAGGGCGCGATGTTCGGATGGGCATTGCCGAGCCGGCGCGGCGCCTTGCCGGAGACGAGAAAATTCAGCGCTTGGTTGGCAAGTACGCCGGTCATGCAGTCGAGTAGAGCCATGTCGATCTGCTGCCCCTTGCCGGTGCGCTCGCGCTGGGCAAGGGCTGCCTGCACGGCAATCACGCCGTAGAGTCCGGTGAAGATATCGGCGAAGGCGACGCCGATCTTCTGCGGCTCGCGATCAGGCTCCCCGGTCAGGTCCATGATGCCGCTCATGCCCTGAACGATGTAGTCGTAGCCGGCGCGATGGGCATAGGGGCCGTCCTGACCGAAACCGGTGACCGAGCAGTAGATCAGCCGCGGATTGATCTTCTTCAGGCTCTCGTAGTCGAGCCCGTATTTCGTAAGCCCGCCAACCTTGAAGTTCTCGAGCAGCACGTCCGACTGGGCGGCAAGGCGGCGCACCGCCTCCTGCCCTTCCTCGGTCGTGAAATCGAGCACCACCGAGCGCTTGCCGCGGTTGCAGGCGTGGAAATAGGCGGCGTCGAGTTTTTCGCCGCCCTCGCCTGCAACGAAGGGAGGGCCCCAGGTGCGGGTGTCGTCGCCGGCCGGGCTTTCCACCTTGATGACGTCGGCACCGAGATCGGCCAGCGTCTGGCCGATCCATGGGCCCGCCAGGATGCGGGCCAGTTCCAGGACGCGAATGCCCTTCAGCGGCGTTTCCATGACGGCACCGCTCAGAAGAAGGCCTGAAGGCCGGTCTGGGCGCGACCGAGGATCAGCGCATGAACGTCATGCGTGCCCTCGTAGGTGTTGACGGTCTCGAGGTTCACCATGTGGCGCATGACCTGGTATTCTTCGGAGATGCCGTTGCCGCCGTGCATGTCTCGGGCCATGCGGGCGATATCGAGCGCCTTGCCGCAATTGTTGCGTTTGACGATCGAGATCATTTCTGGGGCCATGCGGCCTTCATCCATCAGGCGGCCGACGCGCAGCGACCCCTGCAGGCCGAGCGTGATTTCCGTCTGCATATCGGCGAGCTTCTTCTGGAAGAGTTGCGTCTGCGCCAGTGGGCGGTTGAACTGCTTGCGGTCGAGGCCGTACTGGCGTGCCGCATGCCAGCAGAATTCGGCAGCGCCGAGCGCACCCCAGGAGATGCCGTAACGGGCGCGGTTGAGGCAGCCGAACGGGCCCTTGAGACCCTCGACGTTCGGCAACAAAGCGTCCTCGCCGACCTCGACATTGTCCATGACGATCTCGCCGGTGATCGATGCGCGCAGCGACAGCTTGCCGGCGATCTTCGGGGCGGAAAGACCCTTCATGCCCTTTTCGAGCACAAAGCCACGGATAGCGCCGCCGTGTGCTTCCGACTTCGCCCAGACAACGAAGACATCGGCGATCGGTGCGTTGGAGATCCACATCTTCGAGCCGACGAGGCGGTAGCCGCTCTCGGTCTTGATCGCGCGCGTCTTCATGCCGGCCGGGTCAGAACCGGCGTCCGGCTCGGTCAGACCGAAGCAACCGATCCACTCGCCGCTGATCAGCTTCGGCAGGTACTTCTGCTTCTGCTCCTCGGAGCCATAGGCATAGATCGGATAGATCACCAGCGACGACTGCACGCTCATCATCGAGCGGTAGCCCGAATCGACTCGCTCGACTTCGCGGGCAACCAGGCCGTAGGCGACGTAGGAAGCACCGACGCCGCCATAAGTTTCGGAAACGGTGACGCCGAGCAGACCGAGCTCGCCCATCTCGCGGAAAATCTCCGGATCGGTCGATTCTTCGCGGTAGGCGTCAATGACGCGCGGCTGCAGCCGGTCCTGCGCATAGGCCCGTGCGGTGTCGCGGATCATACGCTCGTCCTCGGTCAACTGATCGTCGAGGAGGAACGGATCATCCCATTGAAATTGCGTCTTGCCGGCCATGTTTCTCTCCCATCGGATTATTCGGCTCACGTTATCGCAAGGGGTGCATGCCGTTTCAAACGAAATTGAGGCACCGCCTCATGCGCCCGGGGAATGGCCTCTCGCCCAGCATCGCGCACCCCGTGTTGCAAAATCGCTGGAATATGACGACAAGAACGGATGTCCTTCGCTCCGCTTCCCTCCTTGCAGAACGAATGCCAGTGCAACGCCAGAGATCAGAAGCAAGCCACAACCATGGCCAATGACCGCCTCGAACGCTTCGCCCACAATCTCGACTGGAATCTGCTGCGCACCTTCGTCGTGCTCGTCGAGGAAGGCAGCATCACAGCCGCCGCAAACCGGTTGCTCCTGCAACAGCCGGCCGTCAGCATGGCGTTGAAGCGGCTGGAGCAAACCGTCGGCCAGAAGCTCATCGACCGGCGTCCGGGGCGTTTCAACCTGACCGACGCCGGTGCCCGCCTGCATGCGCAATGCCGCGATATCTTCGCAGCCGTCATCCGTCTGCCGAATGTTCTTGAAACCGCCGGCGAAGAGATCACGGGCCATCTCAACATCCACTCGGTCAGCCACGCCCATAATCCCGCCTGGGACCGCAAGCTCGAAAGCTTCTTTCGCCTGCACCCCAAGGTCACGCTGTCGGTCACGGTTGCAACCACCGTGGATGTGCTGAGCGCCGTCGAGCGCAATGTCGCGACCATGGGGCTTTGTGACGGCAACATCCCCGATTGGCTGAACAGGCGCTTCCACGTGCGCGAGCGCTATGCGCTTTACTGCGGCAGAAGCCATCCACTGTTCGGGGTCGAAGGAGTCGACTTCAACGACCTCAGGGGCAATCCCTATATCGCTTTCATCGCCGACGTTTTGGGCGGCCAGCATATGAACTCGGTAACCGCCGTGCGCGCGATCGGGTCTTTCGGCCAGCAGGTCCGGGCCGTCTCCTGCAATGTCGAGGAGGTGATGCGGCTAATCACCTCCAACGTCGGCATCGGCATGCTACCGGACCATCTGGCATCGTCCGCCGTTTCAGCGGGCCAGCTCTGGCAACTGCCGCCCTATAGCGATCTGCCCACCACCGATGTCTTCCGCATCTCCAACCCCAACGCGATCCTCAATCCGGCAGAAGCCGCATTTCTTGCCCATGTGGCCGATACGGAGCCGCTGGACCACTGCCTCGACGATCGGGCACCTGACCATCATCGAGATTGATAGTCACCTTTCCGGTTATAAATTTGAACACGGATGACGCCTTGCCTATGGTCCGGCCGACAACCAACGGAGGCGGGACATGCAGGACTACGATGTAGCGATCATTGGCGGTGGAATCGCCGGCCTTTCGCTTGCCTATTTCCTGGCACCGCATCGCTCCGTCGTCGTCATCGAGCGCGAGGAAGGGCTCGGCTATCACAGCACGGGCCGCTCGGCTGCGGAATTCGTGCTGCGCTACAATGCCCCCGAAGTCTGCGCGCTTGCGGCCATCTCCAAGAGCTTCTTCGACAACCCGCCCGAAGGCTTCTCAGAAGTCGCGCTGCTCAAGCAGCGCGGTGGCGTCATGATCGCCAATGCCGAGAAGATTGCTCGGTTCGAGGAGGTGTTCGCCGAGGAGAGCCGCGCCAATCCCGACCTTAGGCGGCTGACCATCGACGAGGCAATTGCCTGCGTACCGATCCTGCGCCGCGACTACGTGGCCGCAGCCTACTACGATCCGCAGTTCTGGGACATCGAAGTCGAGAACCTGTTGCAAGGTTACGTCCGGGGCGCGCGTCGCCACGGCGCGGCGATCATCGAGCGCTCGGACGTCCTGGCCCCCCGCCGCGACGGCGACCGCTGGGTCCTGTCGACGAGCGCCGGCGAACTCCGCGCCAAGACGATCGTCAACGCCGCCGGCGGCTGGGCGGATCCGGTGGCGGCGCTCTTTGGCGTCGCGTCCGTCGGCATCGTGCCGCATCGCCGCACCGCGATCACCGTCGACCTGCCCGAAGGCATTGATGCGCTGACGCTGCCCGAAATCAACGAGATCGATGAAGACTTCTACATGAAGCCCGAGGGCGGGCGGCTGCTTTCCTCGCCCGCCGACGCCACGCCGTGCGAACCGGGCGACGTCCAGCCCGAGGAGATCGACGTTGCCTGGGCGGCGCACTACGTCGAGGAGGCAACGACCGTGCCGGTGCGCCGCATCTTCAAGAGTTGGGCCGGCTTGCGCAGCTTCGCACCGGACAAGCTTCCGGTGATCGGCTTTGCCCGCGAGCGTTCAGACTTCTTCTGGCTCGCCGGTCAGGGCGGCTACGGCATCCTCACCTCGCCCGCGCTCGGCGCATACGCCGCAAATCTCCTCATCGGCGCGTCGGCGCCGGAGAGTTTTGGAGCGGTTGGCCTCGATCCCTCCACGTTCAGCCCGGAGCGACTGGAGGCCTGAGAGATCCGAAACCGCAGAGCGGGTCGACGGCAAGCGACGGCGGCGCAATCGCTGCCGCATGCGTCAGCGGGGAAACGCCCCGGTATACACGCCGCTGACACATGGTCCACGACATTGAACCCACCGGCAAAACCTGACACGAATACATCAGGGAGGACGGTTCATGTATTATGCGATCTTGGCTTATCACACGGCAGGCGTCGTCGAATCCTGGAGTGAGGAGGAGGACGCGGCGCTGATGTCCGACCTGCTCGAGGTGCACCACCGTTTCGTTGAGCAGAAGGCATTTGGTCCGGCCGCGCGGCTTGGTCCCGCCGAAGGCGCCGTCACGCTCCGCGGCCCGGGCGCTGGCATCGTCATCGACGGCCCCTTTGCCGAAACCAAAGAGGAATTGCTGGGGCTCTATGTCGTGGATTTCCCGGCGATCGAGGCGGCGATCGAGGCGGCGCGCGAACTGCGCCGCAGCAATCCGACGGCAATCTACGAAATAAGGCCGATCGCACTCTATATACCGGGGACAAGCTTGCCGGGTTCCCAGAGCTAGCGAACACGCAACACCGGCGGCCCTTGGTCCGGCACCAAGCTAGGATCCACGGCCATCCGACTCGGGCGCGTCAGCGTCTGTCGCCGGCTTGACCGGTCGCGAGGCGCGTTCAAGATCATCAAGCAGCGCCTCAGGCTGCCACGCCTTCAGACCGGACGCCGCAGCCTCCTTGACCAGCGCGCAAAGCCGCGCGTTCACGGGCGCCCGTCGTCCAAGTTTCGTCGCCAGCGCGACGACCTCGCCGTTGATCCAGTCCACTTCGGGGAAACGGCCGGCTGCAAGATCGTCCGCCATCGACGAACGTGCCGTCGCATCGATCTTCAGCATGCGGCGTGCGAGCAATCGGAACAGGCCGTCCGGCAGATCGAGCACGGCCGGCAGCCAGACTGGCGGAAGCGGCGTCAGACGCGCGGGCTGAATGCGGCCCTCCGCTTCCAGCAACGAGAGCGCTTCCCGCTGGCCGAGCGCCAGGCATCGACGAAAGCCGCGCACGCCGAGCTGTTGGCGCAGCGGCAGCCCCGAGAGCGCATTGATCGCATTGTTGAGGTTCATCAGCAGCTTGGCCCACTGTACCGCCTCCATGTCACGGCGAAGCTGCAGCGGCAGGCCGGCGGCGCTAAAGGAGGGCGCGACCAAAGCCATCGCCGGATCGTCGTCGACGGCGATGTCTCCTTCCGTCGCGCGATGCAGATGCGCCGGCCCGGGCGCCGTGACGTTGAACGGCACCATGCCACGCAGGATTTTTGCCGACGGCAGCAGGAGTTGCAGCGTTGCAGCGTTTCTGATGCCGTTCTGAAGGCTGAGAACCGGCGTACCGGGACGAAGCTCCGGGTAGAGCTGGCTGGCAGCCTCGGCCGTCTGGCCGGACTTGACGGTCACCAGGACGACATCGCATGACCTCAGCGACGAGATGGCATCGGAATAGACAATTCGCCCGGGCGCGACCAAGTCGTCGCGGCCGTCAAGATCGGTCAGCCGCAATCCATCCTTGAGCCAGACCGCCCCGCGTGCTGCGCGGCCGACGAAGGTGACTTCCGCCTTGGCCGCCAACAGGCAACCGCCGACAAAGCCGCCGATCGCGCCCGCCCCCAGGACTCCAATCCTCATGCTGTGGGATCCTCTGCGACCAGCCCCGGGGAACAACATGCCAGCTTCTTGCCGCTATTTCCGTCAGCGGTCCGTCGAGCCGTGAACTGTAACAGAACTTACAACAAACTGACATTCCGGCTTCATGAAGCGCCGATATGGCAGGGTCATACCGATGACCGGTCTCCCCGAAAGAGGACCTGCTAGACATGTTTCAGTTGAAGAACGTAACCCGCCAGTTCGGCAAGAAGACAGCCGTGAGTTCGGTTACCTTCGACATCCCGCAAGGGCAGATGGTCGGCGTGATCGGCCGCTCCGGCGCCGGTAAGTCGACGCTTCTGCGTATGATCAACCGCCTCGTCGATCTGTCGTCCGGCTCGATCGTCTTCGACGGTGCCGAAGTCTCGTCGCTTCGGGGTGCTGCCCTTCGCACCTGGCAGCGCGACTGCGCGATGATCTTCCAGCAGTTCAACCTGGTGCCGCGCCTCGACGTGCTCACCAACGTGCTGCTTGGGCGCCTCAACCACCGCTCGACCGTCTTGAGCATCCTAAACATGTTTACCCGCGAAGAACGCATCATGGCGATCGGCGCACTTGAGCGCCTCGGCATCGAACAGACCGCCCTTCAGCCGGCCGGCACGCTTTCCGGCGGCCAGCAGCAGCGCGTCGCCATCGCCCGCGCATTGATGCAGCAGCCGAAGGTTCTGCTTGCCGACGAGCCGATCGCCTCGCTCGACCCGCTGAACGCCAAGATCGTCATGGATGCGCTGCGCGACATCAACGAGCGCGACGGCATCACGGTCATCACCAACCTCCACACGCTCGACACCGCGCGCAACTATTGCGAACGCATCATTGGCATGGCGCATGGCCGCGTCGTGTTCGACGGCCAACCCAAGGATCTGACGGCGGCAGCGGTTGCCGAGATCTACGGCGCCGACACAGGCATCGAGGAATCGATGACCTCCACCAGCATCAACATTCCGGCGGCGGTGCCGCAGGAAGAAAAGGCATCGGCCGGCCTCAAGCCGCTGGCACTGGCCGGCATCTGACGCCCGCCATGATCGAAAGCCCGCGTCAAGGGCACCTCTTTGAAACCCAATAGGATCCGGCCAAGCCGGACACGGGAGAACCTTATGCTGAAGAAAGCTCTTCTGGGCGCCGTCGCGCTCCTCGCCCTCGTCGGCCACGCCCAGGCTGAAGACCTCAAGGAATTCCGCATCGGCATCCTCGGCGGCGAAAACGAAGCCGACCGCCTGCGCAACTTCCAGTGCCTGGTCGACAAGCTGCCGGCCGCCATCGGCGTCGAGAAGGTCTCGCTGTTCCCGGCTGCCGACTATGACGGCGTCATCCAGGGCCTGCTCGGCGGCACGCTCGACTACGCCGAACTCGGCGCTTCCGGCTACGCCAAGATCTACCTCGCCAAGGCTGACGCCGTCGAGCCGATCCTGACGACCGTTCAGACCGACGGTTCGACCGGCTACCACTCGATCATGGTTGCCCGCAAGGATAGCGGCATCACCAAGATCGAAGACCTGAAGGGCAAGAAGCTCGGCTTCGCGGACCCGGACTCGACCTCGGGCTACCTCGTCCCGCTCGTCACCCTTCCGGAAGCGATCGGCGCCCCGGTCAAGGAATTCTTCGGTGAAACCGGCTTCGGCGGCGGTCACGAAAACCTCGTTCTCGAAGTCGTCAAGGGCACGTTTGATGCCGGCACGACCTTCGGCTCGGGCGTCGGCGAATTCAAGGACGGCTACACCTCGGGCAACCTGAAGAAGATGGTCGACAAGGGCATCCTCGACATGAACGACCTGGTCGAGCTCTGGAAGTCGCCGTTGATCCCGAACGGCCCGATCGTCGTGCGCAACACGATGAACGACGACATGAAGGCAAAGTTCAAGCAGTTCATGCTCGACCTGCCGAAGACCGACGCCGCCTGCTTCTCGGCCATCCAGGGCGGTGACTTCACCGGCTACACCGAAGTCAACGCCGACTTCTACAAGCCGATCATCGACGCCCGCAAGGCGACGATCGGCGGCTGATAGACCCGCACCACTCGGGAACGCTGGCCGCCCAAACGGCCAGCGTTTCACTGTTTGAAGGGCGTGCTCGGTACCCGGCTTCGGGGCATGCCCGTCGCTTTATTTTCACGCATTTCCTGGCGGAAAACCGCTTCGCACTTTTCCTGGAATGCTAAAGAGGCCGGCGAAAGCCGGAACGGTCATGGCAACTTCCCTGCTCCCGCGACATCTGAGCGACAACGGCGCCGTCATCGAGCGTCACTGGCAGGAGCTCAGTTCCCGCCGCCGACTCTACTCCTGGCTTGGCTTCGGCGTTCTCCTCCTGGCGCTGTCGGGCTCGCTCTGGTTCGCCAACGATTCCAACGCCGGCAAGTTCTTCGACCGTTTGCCGCATTTCTTCGATTTCGTCGGCGATCTTGCCCCGCGCGACGGGCTGGAAATTTTCCGCGCCATGTTCGACCTGCCCTCGCCCTACGACGATGGCAGCTTCAAGTACAACTACCCCGAAGGCCGGCTGTACCTGACCGAAAGCCTCTACATCCCCGAATACGTGCACAAGATGCTAGAGACCGTGAACATCGCGATCTTCTCGACGGTGATCGGCACGGCCTTCGGCTTCGTGCTCTGCTTTCTTGCCGCGCGCAACCTGATGCCCAATCCGTGGATCCGCGGCATCGTTCGCCGCATCATGGAAGTTCTCCGCGCCTTTCCGGAGGTGGTGATCGCCGGCTTCTTCCTCGCGATCCTCTCGCTCGGCCCCATTCCGGCGATCGCCGCGGTCTCGATCCACACGATCGGCGCGCTCGGCAAGCTCTTTTATGAAGTGGTCGAAAACGCCGACATGAAGCCGGACGAGGGCCTGCGGGCCGCCGGCGGCAACTGGATCGAGCGCGTCTGGTTCGGCATGGTGCCGCAGGTGCTGCCCAACTTCACCAGCTATTTCCTGCTACGCCTCGAGATCAACGTGCGCGCCTCGACGATCATCGGCGCCGTCGGCGGCGGCGGTATCGGCGAGCTTCTCCGCCTTTCGATCGGCCAGGGACACCAGGCCAAGACCCTTGCAATCGTCCTCCTGCTGTTTGCGACCATTTTTGCCGTCGATCAGTTTTCCGCCTGGCTTCGCCGCCGCCTCGTTGGCGAGCAGGCGTTCCAGCTTGCCCAGTAGGTTCACCCATGACCACGACCACACGATTGAACCCGATGGAAATGGACGCGATCGCGAGCCGCCATCCGGACCTCCTCAAATCCTCGACCTCCAGGCGCGTGCGCACTGCAGCGATCGCCGGCGGGGTCGTCGTCTACCTCATCTTCAGCTGGTGGTTCTTCTCGATCGGCCACGTGCTCGGCAATGCCAACTGGGGCATCGCCGGCACCTACCTCGCCGACTGGGTTTCCTATGAGGTGCGCCCGGAAATCCACATCGCCCCCGACCGGACGATGAGTCTCAACTATCAGCGCAATTCGCCGCTCGGGCCCAATCCCAATCCGGATTGGGTGGAGCTCGACAGGCAGACGGTGACGCGAAAGGTCGAGATACCGGCCTCCACCGCGCCGGCGGTCAAGCCGAAAGCGAGCTCGTCCTTTAGCTTCATGGCGCCCGGCTCCGCGCTCGGCGGCACGGCCGCCACAGAAACGCAGAACCGTGTCGAAACCCGGACGGAAGACGTGCTGACGCGCGTCGTCGTGACCTACGACCGCTCGACCAGGATCGAGATCGCCGATGGTCTTGTGAAGGCTACCCATGGCGGCGTCACCCTTGTCATGGCCGTCGACGGCGCCGACACGGTGAGGCCGCAGGGCGCACTGCCCGCCTGGGCGACACAGAAGCGGCCCGGCGAAAAGATCGTGCTTGCCTTCGGCGCCACCGGCTGGGCCGAAGTGGAAGGCGACGAGGTTTCCGTCCGCAACCGCTTCTTCGGTTGGGCGAATTTCCTGTTCGACACCAACTCACCCTTCTTCGGCAAAAGCTATGGCGAGGTCGTCGCGCTCATCACATCCGGCGAACAGATCGACCCGACGCGTTCGAACCTTTCGCTCGCCTGGAACAACATCCTCTATAACGCCGAATGGCAGCATCTGGACGTCTGGACGAAGCTCTTGCAGACCGTCGTCATGGCTTTCGTCGGTACGCTCTTTGCGTCGCTGATCGCCTTCCCGCTCTGCTTCCTTGCCGCCCGCAACATCACGCCGAGCTTCCTGACCAACCAGGTGGTCAAGCGCTTCTTCGACTTCCTGCGGTCGGTGGACATGTTCATCTGGGCACTGTTCTTCACCCGCGCCTTCGGCCCCGGACCGCTTGCCGGCATCTCGGCGATCTTCTTCACCGACACCGGTACGCTCGGCAAACTCTATTCCGAGGCGCTGGAAAACATCGACGACAAGCAGCGCGAGGGCGTGAAGTCGGTGGGCGCCGCACCGCTTGCCGTGCAGCGCTTCGGCGTGCTGCCACAGGTGCTGCCGGTCTTTGCCAGCCAGGCGCTCTACTTCTGGGAATCGAACACCCGCTCGGCGACGATCATTGGCGCCGTCGGCGCCGGCGGTATCGGCCTCAAACTCTGGGAAGCGATGCGTACCAATTCCGATTGGGAAAATGTCGCCTATATGGTGCTTCTGATCTTGCTGGTTGTCTTTATTTTCGACAGCATCTCGAACGCGTGCCGTTCGCGCCTGATGGGCAGCAAGGCACATTGACGACAGCCAAGCATTTGCGTGTCCGCCATCATGATGTTGTCATGGAAATCGGCTAGCTGCGCATCGCATCCCGCAAACAATCGACCCGCCGCCCTGGCGGGCCGGTCGCTACAAGAAAGTGAAGACCGTGCGTTATGCCATCTATTTCGCGCCGCCGGCAGACGACCGGCTGTCGCAGGTCGCCTCCCGTTGGCTCGGCCGTGATGCCTTTACCGGCGAACACCTCGATCCACCTGAAGCCGCGGGTCTCGACAAAGGGCGGCAGCACGCACTGACCGCCGATCCACGACGCTACGGCTTCCACGGCACGCTAAAGGCACCCTTCGAGCTGGCGGAAGGCCGGAGCGAGGAAGAACTTCTCAGCATCTTCGAGTGCTTTGCTGCCGACCTCGATCCGTTCGAAATCCCTGAGATCGTTCTGCACCAGCTCGGTCCGTTCTTCGCGCTCGTGCCATCCGCACCCTCCGACGAGTTGCAGGATCTCGCCGAAGACGCGGTTCATCGCTTCGACCCCTTCCGTGCCCCTCTCTCCGACGCGGATTTTGCCCGCCGCAAGCCCGAAACTCTGCCAGTACGCCAGAGGCGATACCTCAGGGAATGGGGTTATCCCTATGTATTCGAAGAATTTCAGTTCCACCTGACCCTGACTGGCCCCGTGCCCGCGGAAACGAGCGGCGTGATGCGTACCGCGCTCGAAACCACCTTTGCCGAGCATATCGGCAAGCCACTTCACGTTACGTCAGTCGCGCTCTTCGTCGAACCGGAGCGCGGCGCACCCTTTACTGTCCGCTCCCTGCTGCCGCTCGGCAGCGACACCCAACGAAAGATCGCATGAGATGAGCAAAGAACAGGTTTTGACCAACGCCCGCATCGTCCTCGAGGATAGCATCCTCGACGGTTCGGTGCTGATCCGCGACGGCAAGATTGCCGACATTTCCGAGGGCACGGTTGCCAGCGGTGAGGACTTTGAAGGCGACTATCTCATCCCCGGCCTCATCGAGCTGCACACCGACCACCTCGAAGCCCACTACTCGCCGCGCCCGGGCGTGCGCTGGCTGAAGATCGCGGCAATCCAGGCCCATGACGCACAGGTGGTCACCTCTGGCATCACCACCGTCTTTGACTGCCTGCGTCTCGGCTCCGACGAAGATGGTGGCTTCCAGAAGGGCGAGATGCGCAGCATGGCTGATGCCTTAGCCCAGGCCAAGGAAGAGGGTCGCCTTCGCGCCGATCACCTGATCCACCTGCGCTGCGAAGTTTCAACGTCCGACGTGCTCGATCACTACGAGGACTTCCGGAACGACCCGCAGGTCAAGCTCGTCTCGCTGATGGACCATGCGCCGGGTCAGCGCCAGTTCCAGACGATGGACCAGTACACGCTCTACTACAAAGCCAAGCGCGGTTTCTCGGACGAGGAATTCGCGCGCTTCGTCGAGCGGCAGCAGGCATTGTCGGCCAAATATGCCGGCCCGCACCGCACCGCGCTCGCCGGGGCCTGTGCGGCCCGCGGCATCACGATCGCCAGCCATGACGACGCGACCGTCGACCACGTCGAGGAATCGATCGGCTTCGGCATCAAGCTTGCGGAGTTCCCGACGAGCTTCGAGGCCGCCGAGGCGTCGCACCGCGCGGGCCTCAGCGTTCTGATGGGCGCACCGAACATCGTGCGCGGCAAGTCGCACTCCGGCAACATCGCCGCCCGCGATCTCGCCGAGCGCGGCGTGCTCGACGTGCTGTCGTCGGACTATGTGCCCTTCAGCCTGATCCACGCCCCCTTCGTGCTCTCCGACGAACTGGACGCCGTCGACCTGCCAAAGGCAATCGCCATGGTGACGTCGACGCCGGCGCGCACCGTCGGTCTCGATGACCGCGGTCGCATCGGCGTTGGCCTTCGCGCCGATATCGCTCGCGTCCACCGCAGAGAAGGCATCCCGGTCGTGCGCTCCGTCTGGCGCGAAGGACGGCGTGTCGCATGAGCGCGAACGACCAGGGCGGCGCGCTCGTCGTCGTTGTTGGACCAAGCGGCGCCGGTAAGGACAGCGTCATGGGCTTTGCCGCCCGGCATTTTGCGGATTGTCATGACGTGCATTTCGTCCGCCGCGTCATCACGCGTCCGTCGGATGCCGGCAGTGAGGTGCATGAAAGCGTCTCGGAAGACGAGTTCGTCGAGATGCAGAAGGACGGCGCCTTCGCCGTTTTCTGGGATGCGCATGGGCTGAAATACGGCATCCCCGCCGTCGTGCTCAGGAATGTCAGGGACGGCATGACGGCGATCGTCAATGGCAGCCGCGGCGCCCTGCCGGCGTTCCGCGCAGCCTTCGGCGAGATCGCTGTCGTCGTCGTTACAGCCGAGACGCCGGTGCTTGCAAAGCGGCTTGCCGAACGCGGACGCGAGAGTGAGGAGGACGTTTTGCGGCGCCTCAGCCGCCAGGCTCCTGACGTGACCTCAGGCCCAGATGTCAGCGTGATCGACAACAGCGGCCGCCTCGACATTGCCGGAAATCGCTTCGTCGAGGTGGTTGAACGGCTACGCATCAAGGCGGATCACGCGGTTTAGCGTGATCCACTTTCGCGGGCCCTGCAGGCTGGCGAGCCGCGGGCACGCATCGCGATCTCCATTCCAAGGACACAGGCAAAGGTTCCGAACCTCAGGGTTCGGGGCCTTTTTCTTTTTGCCTGCCGTGATGACCACCCGGCGAGAAGAAATTCCGGCGAAATCAGAGCTCTACGGCCATCTCCTCAAAGCCCCTGCTCTGTTTCACTCGGCCGATCGCCCTTTCCTTTTCCGCAGGCTCCATAAATTTCCCCTTGTGGAGCGATTTAATATGTATATACATTATATCCAGTGGAGGCGACCTGATGAACGAACTCTCGACCCGCAGGCAGACATCCGGCATCTGGCGCAATGTGCGTCTCGTGACGCTTGGCGAAACCGTTGACGGTGTTGGCCTCGTCGAGAATGCGGCCGTTGCGGTCGTCGATGGGCGTATCGCCTATGCCGGGCCGGAGAAAGGACTGCCCGCCGACCTCGCACGCAGCCTCGAAGCGACGGACTGCCAGGGCCGCGTAATGACGCCCGCTCTCATCGACTGCCACACCCATCTCGTGCATGGCGGCAACCGCGCCCGCGAATTCCAGATGCGCCTCGAAGGCGCCACCTATGAAGAGATTGCGCGCGCCGGCGGCGGCATCGTTTCCTCGGTCAAGGCGACCAATGCGCTGAGCGTCGACCGGCTTGTCGAAAGCGCCCTGCCGCGGCTCGACACGCTTCTTGCCGAAGGTGTCTCGACCGTCGAAATCAAATCCGGTTACGGGCTGAACGTCACGGCCGAGCTCAATATGCTGCGGGCCGCCCGCAAACTCGAAACGCTGCGCCCGCTGCGCGTTGTAACGAGCTATCTCGCCGCACATGCAACACCTGCGGACTACAAGGGCCGCAACGGCGATTACATCACCGACGTCGTGCTGCCTGGTCTCGATGCGGCGCATGCCGAAGGCCTGGTCGATGCGGTAGACGGTTTCTGCGAGGGCATTGCCTTTTCGACTGCCGAGATCGCCCGCGTCTTTGACCGCGCCAAGACACTCGACCTGCCGGTCAAGCTGCACGCAGAACAGCTCTCCAACCTTGGCGGCGCAAAGCTCGCGGCCTCCTACGGCGCGCTTTCGGCCGACCACCTCGAATATCTCGACGCCGAAGGGGCTGCGGCTCTCGCCAAGGCCGGCACGGTCGCCGTGCTATTGCCCGGGGCCTTCTATGCGCTGCGCGAAGAGCGCCTGCCGCCGGTCCAGGCATTGCGTGACGCCGGCGCGCGGATCGCAATCGCCACCGACTGCAATCCCGGCACCTCGCCGCTGACCTCGCTGCTGCTCACCATGAACATGTCGGCGACGTTCTTCCGGCTGACGGTTGCCGAATGCCTTGCCGGGGCGACGCGCGAAGCCGCCCGCGCGCTCGGCCTGCTGGCCGAAACCGGCACGGTCGAAGTCGGAAAATCCGCCGATCTGGCAATCTGGAACATCGAGGATCCGGCCGAGCTCGTCTACCGCATCGGCTTCAATCCGCTTCATGAACGCATCTTTAGAGGGCAAAGGATCGGTCAATGACCATCACTCTACACCCGGGCTCCGTGCCCCTTCGCGACCTCGAAACCATTTACTGGACCGGCGAGCCGGCCCGCCTCGACGCCTCCTTTGACGCCGGCATCAACAAGGCTGCCGCCCGCATCGCCGAGATCGTCGCCGGCAACGCGCCGGTCTACGGCATCAACACCGGCTTCGGCAAACTCGCCTCGATCAAGATCGACAGTGCCGACGTCGCGACGCTGCAGCGCAACCTGATCCTGTCGCATTGCTGCGGCGTCGGCGAGCCGCTTGCTGAAAACGTCGTGCGCCTCATCCTGTCGCTGAAGCTCGTCTCGCTCGGTCGCGGCGCCTCCGGCGTCCGCCTCGAGCTCGTGCGGCTGATCGAAGCCATGCTCGAAAAGGGCGTGATCCCGGTCATCCCCGAAAAGGGCTCGGTCGGCGCCTCCGGCGACCTCGCCCCGCTCGCCCATATGGCAGCGGTGATGATGGGCCACGGCGAAGCTTACTTCGAAGGTCGCCGCCTGTCCGGCGCCGAAGCGCTGTCCGCCGCCGGCCTCAAGCCGGTCGTTCTGGCAGCCAAGGAAGGTCTGGCGCTGATTAACGGCACCCAGACCTCTACGGCGCTGGCGCTCGCCGGTCTCTTCCGCGCCCATCGTGCCGCACAGGCAGCACTCATCACCGGCGCCATGTCGACCGATGCGGCCATGGGTTCGTCGGCGCCCTTCCATCCGGATATCCATACGTTGCGCGGTCATCGCGGCCAGATCGACACGGCCGCGGCTCTCCGCGCGCTGCTTGCCGGTTCGGCAATCCGCGAAAGCCACATCGAAGGCGATGAGCGCGTGCAGGATCCCTACTGCATCCGCTGCCAGCCGCAGGTCGATGGCGCCTGCCTCGATCTGCTGCGCTCGGTCGCGCGCGTGCTCGAAACCGAAGCCAACGCCGTCACCGACAATCCGCTGGTGCTCTCGGACAACTCGGTCGTTTCCGGCGGCAACTTCCACGCCGAGCCGGTTGCCTTTGCCGCCGACCAGATTGCCCTTGCCGTCTGTGAAATCGGCGCGATCTCGCAGCGCCGCATCGCGCTGCTCGTCGACCCTGCCCTTTCCTACGGCCTGCCGGCCTTCCTCGCCAAGAAGCCGGGCCTGAACTCCGGTCTGATGATCGCGGAAGTCACCTCGGCGGCGCTGATGTCGGAGAACAAGCAACTCTCGCATCCGGCGTCTGTTGACTCGACGCCGACCTCGGCCAACCAGGAAGACCACGTTTCCATGGCCTGCCACGGCGCGCGCCGCCTGCTGCTGATGACCGAGAACCTGTTCTCGATCGTCGGCATCGAAGCCCTGACCGCCGTCCAGGGCGTCGAATTCCGCGCGCCGCTCGCCACGAGCCCTGAATTGCAGAAGGCCGCTGCCGCCCTTCGCGCCGTCTCGCCGACGATCGAAGAGGACCGCTACATGGCCAACGACCTAAAGGCCGCCGGCGAGCTCATCGCCTCCGGCCGTCTGAACGCCGCCGTCTCCACCGGCATCCTGCCAAGCCTGGAGGCCTGAAATGGCGGTCGTCGAAGTCAGACAAGGCAACTCGCCGGTCATTCTCGGCTTTCCGCATACCGGCACCGACGTGCCGGCTGCGATCTGGGATCGGCTGAACGACAACGGTCGGATCCTCGCCGATACCGACTGGCACATTCATCAGCTCTATGATGGCCTGCTGCCGGAGGTGACCGTCGTTCGCGCCACCTTCCACCGCTACGTGATCGACGCCAACCGCGATCCCGAGGGCGTCAGCCTCTATCCCGGCCAGAACACGACCGGCCTGATCCCGGAAACGGATTTCGACGGCAAGCCGATCTGGAAGGAAGGAGAGACACCGACCGAAGCCGACATCGCCGAACGGCTCCAGGCATTCCATGCGCCCTATCACGCGGCCCTTGCTGCCGAGATCGAGCGGGTCAAGGCGATCCATGGCGTGGTCGTGCTCTACGACTGCCACTCGATCCGCTCGCACATCCCGTTCCTGTTCGAAGGCAAGCTGCCGGATCTCAACATCGGCACCGACATGGGCAAGACCTGCGCGCCCGACATCGAGAAGGCGACGGCCGAAATCGCCGCCGCTGCGGAAGGTTACAGCAGCATTCTCAACGGCCGCTTCAAGGGTGGCTGGACGACGCGCCACTATGGCCGCCCGGAAACCGGCGTGCATGCCATCCAGATGGAGCTCGCGCAATCGACCCATCTCGCCGCCGAAGAGCCGCCTTTCGCGCTCGACGCTACACGATCCGCCCTGTTGCGAAAGCCGCTGGGTGCGATCCTGAACCGCATCGAAACCATCGCATTTGACCTCAAGACACTGACAGGGAGCGAGGCATGACCATCAACAATCCGCGCCACAACATTCGCGACGTGCGCGCCCCTCAGGGCACCACGCTCAATGCCAAGAGCTGGCTGACCGAAGCGCCGCTGCGCATGCTGATGAACAATCTGGACCCGAACGTCGCGGAAAACCCGCACGAGCTGGTCGTCTACGGCGGCATCGGTCGTGCCGCGCGCACCTGGGCCGATTTCGACAAGATCGTCGAGACGCTGAAGGACCTCAACGACGACGAAACCTTGATGGTACAGTCGGGCAAGCCGGTCGGCGTATTCCGCACCCACAAGGATGCGCCCCGCGTTCTCATTGCCAACTCCAACCTCGTGCCGCACTGGGCGACCTGGGATCACTTCAACGAGCTGGATAAGAAGGGTCTCGCCATGTACGGCCAGATGACCGCCGGCTCGTGGATCTATATCGGCACGCAAGGCATC